>Ga0335069_10000217_pt1 | contig 100255 bp, 81 predicted proteins | sample Lox_Sample_11_FD_206714 | JGI IMG/M metagenome (GOLD analysis project Ga0335069, IMG submission 206714) | Soil microbial communities from Loxahatchee National Wildlife Refuge, Florida, United States - Lox_Sample_1.1 | ecosystem: Environmental > Terrestrial > Soil > Wetlands | place: USA...
TCTATGGAGAGAGTGTGCGGGGCGGCAAGACAGGTTTTTTTGGGGTGATCGGCCACCTGCGGCAAAATCTGGAAGCGACAACTTCGGAAGGCTATCGGGATTATCTGCTCGACTACATGTCGGCGACGGAGTGTCCGTCGTGCCACGGCGCGCGGCTGCGGCCGGAGAGCCTGGCCGTGAAGGTCAATGGCATGTCGATTGCCGAGTTCACCGACCTGCCAATCGCGCGCGCACTCGAAACCGCGCGCAAGATCCGTCTAACCGGCCGTGACGAAACGATTGCCGGACGCATTTTGCACGAGATCCTCGAGCGGCTGGAATTTCTCGCGGCGGTCGGGCTCGGGTATCTTTCGCTGGGACGCTCGGCGGCCACGCTTTCCGGCGGCGAGGGCCAGCGCATTCGGCTGGCGACGCAGATTGGGTCGAAGCTGCGCGGCGTGCTGTATGTGCTCGATGAACCTTCCATCGGGCTGCATTCGCGCGACAATGGACGACTGCTGGCGGCGCTCGAGGACTTGCGAAATCTGGGAAACACCGTGCTTGTGGTGGAGCATGACGAAGAAACCATCCGGCGAGCCGACTACGTGATCGATCTTGGCCCGGGTGCGGGACGTCATGGCGGTGCGCTCGTGGCCAGCGGAACGCCGGCTCAAATCATGGAAGCGCCAGACTCACTGACTGGCGCCTACATTTCCGGGCGCCAGCGAATTGCGATGCTGCCCGAACGCCGCAGCCCGAATGGCAAGGCAATCACGATCCTGGGCGCGCGGCAGAACAATTTGAAGAATGTCGACGTCGTCTTTCCGCTTGGTGTGATGACGGTTGTCACCGGCGTGTCTGGTTCGGGCAAGTCGACGTTGGTCAATGACATTCTTTACCGAGCGCTGGCGCAGCAACTCTATCGCTCGCGCGAGGAGCCGGGCGCGCATAAATCGATCACGGGCGCAGACCAGATCGATAAGGTGATTCGAATTGACCAGTCGCCGATTGGACGCACGCCGCGTTCGAATCCAGCGACGTACACCGGAATCTTTTCTCTCGTGCGCGACATTTTTGCCATGCTTCCCGAGTCGCGCGAGCGTGGATACAAGCCGGGACGTTTTTCGTTCAACGTTCCGGGCGGCCGCTGCGAGGCGTGCCAGGGCGAAGGCCAACGGCGGATCGAGATGAACTTCCTGCCGGATGTCTACGTGCAGTGCGAGGTTTGCGGCGGTCATCGGTACAACCAGGAGACGCTGTCAGTGCGCTACAACGGCCACTCGATCGCCGACCTGCTGGAGATGCCAGTGACGGACGTGCTGCAGATTCTGGAGAACATTCCGCAGGTGCGGCAGAAGCTGCAGACTCTGGTTGATGTTGGCCTGGGATACATTCACCTCGGTCAATCGGCGGTTACGCTTTCAGGTGGCGAAGCTCAGCGCATCAAGCTGGCCCGCGAACTGAGCAAGCGACAGACGGGCAAGACGCTTTATCTGCTCGACGAGCCGACCACAGGACTGCATTTCGACGACGTGCGCAAATTGCTCGATGTGCTGCACCGGCTCACGGATCTCGGCAACACGGTCATCATTATTGAGCACAATATGGACGTGATCCGCAACGCCGACTGGATTCTCGACCTCGGCCCTGAGGGCGGCGAAGACGGCGGGCGCATCGTGGCGCAAGGAACCCCGGAGCAGGTGGCGCGAATCAAAAAGTCGTACACCGGCCAGGAATTGGCCGCCTATTTCAATGGCTCGGTGGATCCAGGAAAGAGTGTTGCTGCGATGAATGGAACCGTAGGCAATCACGCGACGAAGCGCGAGTCGCGGGAAACTCCCGAAGCCAGACGGCAGGAATCCGCGTGAACGCATTTCCGGAAAATCCCAATCCGCCCATTCCGCCGGAGCGGAGTGGCGCGGCCGCTGAGCATCTGGGCGCGCAATTAGATTCGCAGGCATCGGGGCCCACTGAAATCCCCCTATCGGAACTCAGCGTGTCGCTTGCGCCTCCGCCCGCCAACCAACAGCCGCAGGATCCCGCGTGGAATGCCCTCGATCTTATCCGCCTCGCCGTTCTAGCGGTGATCGCTTTGATTGCGAGCATGTTTGCCGCGCTCTTCGTGGCGCGTTGGTGGCTGTACCCGCATTGGTCGCTTCAAGAGGTCGCGCGAGTGCCGCTCGTTGTGATCGCGGGCCAGATTCTTGCCTATCTGTTCATCTTCGCCTACATGTACATCCTGGTGACGCGCGAGCGAGGCCGTCCAAATTTTCTCGCGGCGATTCACTGGAATTGGCCTTCCTCCTTTGCCGTGTACATGGCTGGAGGCGTCGTGCTCTCGATCGCGTTGCAGTTTCTGGCAAGCAGGCTGCCGATGCCGAAGAACCTGCCGATCGACGCGCTCTTTCGCACTCCGTCCGAGGCTTGGGTCTTGAGCATTTTCAGCGTTACGCTCGCCCCACTGATGGAAGAGCTTCTCTTTCGCGGGTTTCTGTATCCGGTGCTAGCCAGGGGAATGAGCAAGGGCGCGGCGATATTCATTGAAGATCCGGGGCGGGCACGCGGAGTCGGCCTCACTGCCGCGATATTTGTCACGGCATTCGCATTCGCATTGATGCACGGCCAGCAACTCACATATTCATGGGGCCCGGTGCTGGTGATTTTTCTTGTCGGCGTGGTGCTCACCATGATCCGGGCCTACAAGAATTCGGTCGCCGCGGGCCTCGTCGTTCACATTGCCTACAACGGCACGATTTCTACCCTGATGTTTATTGGGACGGACGGGTTTCGCCATCTGGAGAAGCTTGGGCAATAAAGAAGCTCCGAGCTCGCAGGTCCAAGCTCCGAGGAAAATCCAGAAGGCAGCTCCTCTTTTGCGGATTAATGCGCAGCAGTTAAGACCTATTCGTGGAATCCGCGAGAATCAGTGTGCTTCCACGGCAAATGAAGCTTAGCTTTCCCCTGGAGCTTGGAGCTGCAAGCTTCGTCGCCGTGCTATCGTAGAAATTCATGTCCACCCCGCGCCAAGAGCTTCTGGAGATGCTCGCCACAAAATCCTTCCGCCTGGGCGAGTTCAAACTTTCTTCCGGCGGAACCAGCGATTACTACATCGACTGCCGCACGACCACGCTTGACGCACGCGGCAGCCAACTCGTCGGCCAGGTTTTTCTCGACGAAATTCGCGAGCAGGGTTGGGAACCGGCGGCCATTGGCGGGCTTACCATGGGCGCCGATCCGATTGTTGTTTCGGTGGCCGTGACCAGCGGCACGTTGCACGGATTTCTGGTGCGCAAGTCTGAGAAGCAGCACGGTACGGGACAACGCATCGAGGGCTTTCGTGAGACCGGCGCGCCGGTTGTGATCGTCGACGATGTGTGCACCACGGGGGCATCAACAATCGATGCGATCGAGGCCGCGCGCGCTTTCGGCTTCGAAGTCGTCGGCGCCATGTGCCTCGTCGAGCGCCAGGATGCGCACGGACGCCCGAATGTCGAAAAAGCCGCCGCGCCGGCGCCGTTTATCTCGATCTTCACCGCAACCGACGTCCGGAAAGAACATCTCGCCGTAAATCACGTCTAGGGAAATAGTGATGAACCCAGCGATCCCAGACGGCTTCACCGACCTCGCTCCCGGGAAACTTGCCTCGGTCGTGACCTTCCTCGAGCTGCGCCAACTGCCGGCATTGGCGAACAGTTCTCCGAACCCGGTCCGCTTGCGCTCCGTGGAACACCCTGACCTAGATTGGTATCGCGCTCTTTATCGTCGCGCCGGCGCGCAATGGCTTTGGTTCAGCCGTCTGGAGATGACCGATGCGCAACTGTCGTCGGTGTTGAACAATCCTGCCAATGAACTCTTTCTTGCTGAGCACGACAGGAGCGAGGTCGGCATGGCCGAACTCGACCGCTCGCATCCGCCCGACGTTGAGATCACTTTTTTCGGCCTGTTTCCCGAAGCCATTGGCAAGCGCCTGGGTCGCCCGTTCATGTGCGCATTGCTCCATCAGGCATGGCAGAAGTCTGCCGCGCGAGTCTGGTTGCACACCTGCAACCTCGACGCTCCCGCCGCCCTGTCCTTCTATATGAAGTGCGGATTCGTTCCGTACAAACAGGCAATTGAGGTTGCAGACGATCCGCGCATTCGGGGGATTTTGCCCGCAGACACGGCCCCGCACGTCCCGATTATCCGTTAATCTAAAGCTTCGCCAATAGCGAACAACCAAGGACGAACGACGATTTCATGATTCAAACTCTGGAGTGGACCGATCGCGGAGTAGTCTTCATCGACCAGACGAAGCTGCCAACCGAAGAAGTTTATGTGACCTGTACGACGCATGAGCAGGTTGCGGACGTGATCCGCAACATGGTGGTGCGTGGAGCGCCCGCGATCGGCGTGGCCGCCGCCATGGGAATTGCGCTGGGCGTGAAGAATTCGAAAGCCGCGACCAGCGGCGAACTGAAAAAAGATTTTGACCGTATCTGCGAGACGATTCGGCAGACGCGCCCTACCGCGGTCAACCTCTTCTGGGCGATCCGCCGCATGCAAGAGAGATTTGAACGGCTTGGCGGGCAGGAATGCCCGCCTCACAGGATCCCTCAGATCAAGCAGGCCCTGATCGAAGAGTCGCAGCGAATGCACGCCGAAGATATCGCGGCCAATCAGGCGATGGGCCGGCATGGTGCGACTTTGATGCCCGCGAGCGGCGGCGTGCTGACTCATTGCAATGCCGGAGCGCTCGCGACCGCAGGTTACGGCACCGCGCTTGGAGTGATTCGCGCGGCTGTCGAGGCGGGTAAGAAGATTCACGTCTATGCCGACGAAACGCGGCCATTTCTGCAAGGCTCGCGGCTAACTGCATGGGAGTTGATGAAGGATGGGATTCCGACGACCGTCATTTCGGACAATATGGCCGGAGTGATGATGAAGCAGGGCAAGATTGGGGCGATCGTCGTGGGCGCCGACCGCATCGCCGCCAATGGCGACGTTGCCAACAAGATTGGAACTTATACGGTTGCGGTGCTGGCCAAAGAGCACAACATTCCGTTCTACGTGGCCGCGCCGATCTCGACCGTCGACCTTGCGACGCAGGATGGAAGCGGAATTCCCATCGAGCACCGCAATGCGCGCGAGGTCACGCACATTGCCGGCAAGCAGATGGTGCCGGATGGCGTTTCGATAGAAAATCCGGCGTTCGATGTGACGCCAGCAAAATATGTAGCCGCGATCATCACTGAGCGAGGCGTGGCGCGCGCGCCCTACGAACAGTCCCTGCGCGAGTTGGCGGAGAAGCTCTCGTAGGGAATGCCGCCCGTCACCCAAACCCAACTCACTTTCGAAGCCGGAGGAAAACTCATCCGGCTCGACGCTTACACGCCCGAAGGTGGCACTTCGCTGCCCGCGGTCATCGCCCTGCACGGCGCGGGCGGCGGCGTACAAGGGATGGACCGGTATGCCACGCTGCTCGCGGAACAGGGATTCGCCGTTTTCGTACTTCACTACTTCGACCGGACGGGCACGCAGTTTGCCGACAAGCCGACGATCTTTAAGAATTTTCCGATCTGGATGAAAACCCTTTGGGATGCTGTCAGTTTTGTCGAGAAGCGGCCGAATGTCGATCCCGCGCGAGTTGCGCTGCTGGGCTTTTCCCTCGGCGCCTATCTTTCGCTGGCGAATTCCTCGATCGACGGAAGAATCAAAGCGGTCGTCGAATTCTTCGGCGGGCTCCCCCGCGAGATGAAGTTCTTCATGCGCCGCTTGTGCCCAACGCTCATCCTGCACGGCGAAGCCGATCCTACCGTGCCCGTCTCCGAGGCCTACAACTTGCAGCGCCTGCTGGAGGAGCAAGGCATCCCGTACGAAATCAAGATTTATCCCGGCGCCGGACACGGATTCGAGAACGATGTTTGGCGCGATGCCGGGCTTCGGACGCTTAGTTTTCTGCAAAAGCAACTGACGGCCTAGCCAACTCCGGCCACGTCACTGAACTTTTCCCGCGGGCGTGCGTATCATCCACTGGGAGGGATTATGTTCGCCTTTCTGTTGTGGTGCGTTCTCTTCGTTCTGTGCTGGCCCTTGGCTCTGCTCGCCCTGATCCTTTATCCCTTTGTGTGGCTTTTTCTGCTCCCCTTCCGGCTGGTCGGAGTTGCCGTGCATGGCGTGCTGGCTCTGGTGCGCGAGATCTTTCTGCTGCCCGTGCGCTTGATGCGCGCGCCGTTCAGGGTTTAGGAATCATCTCCTGAGAATCGTTTAACGATCTTGTCCGGCGGGCTTCGAAGCACGCTCGATACTCGTCTGGCTCGCGATCCACAGCCACAGGAGAAATGTCGGAATCCAGTAGGGGAAGACACCGTAGAATGTGTCGGAGATGGAGTGCGACCGTCCGTCGACGAAGCGGAAGACGTGAACGCAGAAGGCGAGAGCAAAGAGGGTGATTGCCCACCCGAGGACCGAGACTGGACGATAAATCGGGCCGGCGGGCTTGAACCAGCGCATCCTCACCTCAGCTCTGCATTGTTTTTATTGTGCCGCTCACGATCAGCCGCGGCTCGGTGGCGCGCTGGACATCTTCGACCGTTAGCCCGGGAGCGATCTCTTCGAGGACGAGACCGCCAGCGGTCACACGAATATAGCCCATCTCGGTCACAATCGTATCCACGACTTTGACGCCGGTGAGCGGCAGCGTGCACTTCTTCAGAATCTTGGGCTGGCCATCTTTCGTCGCATGCTCCATGGCGATGATCACGCGGCGGGCGCCCGCGACCAGATCCATCGCCCCCCCCATGCCCTTCACCATTTTTCCCGGGATCATCCAGTTAGCTAGGTTGCCTTGCTCGTCGACCTCCATCGCGCCCAGCACGCTCAGGTCGACGTGGCCACCGCGAATCATGGCGAACGAGTCGGCGCTCGAGAAGTACGCGGTGCCGCGCAGTTCGCTCACCGTCTCCTTGCCCGCATTAATAAGGTCGGCGTCTTCGGTGCCTTCGGCCGGATACGGCCCAATGCCGAGCATGCCGTTCTCGCTTTGCAGGATGACGTCCATGCCCGGCGGAACGTGATTGGCAATCAGCGTGGGCACGCCGATGCCGAGGTTGACGTAGAATCCGTCGCGCAGTTCGCGGGCAATGCGCTTGACGATGCGGTCGCGCTTTTCGGTATCTTTGGCGGGCTTGGTTTCTGCTGGCATATGTTCTTGGGCCTGAAGTCGTTCGTCCTTCGTCGTTGGTCCTTGGTCGTTCGGGGAGCAGTGACGACCGCAGCTTTCCAAATTCCCGAGCGACCAACGACTAAGGGCTAACGACCGGTTGCGCTTTTCTCACCGTGCGTTTCTCAATTCTCTTTTCGAATACTTTGCCTTGAAAAATTCTCTTCACGTAAACACTGGGCGTGTGGACGGTATCGGGCTCAAGCTCTCCGGGTTCGACCAGATGCTCTACTTCCGCAATTGTGATCTTGGCCGCCGTCGCCATCATGGGATTGAAATTGCGTGCCGTCTTCCGATAGACAAGGTTACCCCACTTGTCGCCTTTCCAGGCCTTGACGAAGGCGAAATCAGCTTTGAGGGCGCGCTCCATGATGTAGGGACGTCCGTCGAACTCGCGCACCTCTTTCCCTTCGGCCACGATGGTGCCGTACCCCGTGGGCGTAAAAAATGCAGGAATGCCCGCCCCGCCTGCGCGAATGCGCTCGGAGAACGTTCCTTGTGGAACGAGATCGAGCTTCACGCGGCCGTCGAGCACCATGGCTTCAAGCAGTTTGTTCTCGCCGACATATGTTCCGATGTGGTGGCGGATCTGACCGTTGGCGAGAAGCAGACCCAGGCCGAGGCCGTCGACTCCCGCATTGTTGCTGATGGTGGTGAGATCTTTCGTGCCCTTGGCGACGAGCGCACGTATCAGGTTTTCCGGGTTCCCGCAGAGCCCGAAGCCGCCCACCATAATCGAGGCGCCGTCAAAGACGTCCTGAATGGCTTCTTCCGCACTACCTACGACCTTGTGCATGACGGGGGAATTCTAAATGATCGGTTGCCCCTGTGGGGACTATCCCATCTCTATGGGCGGCAAGTTGCATCCGGCATCTTGAAAGCTAACGCGGCCGCCCGGTCCGGCCCGAAAAATCAGACTTCGCAGCGACTGCCCTGAAAATGGTGCCGAACGCCCGCCATTTCCTGCCCTCGGGCGGGCAACCCTGGAGGACACCTCTTTTCGGAACGCATTTTCTAACCTCCCTCTAAATCACAAAATTTTGTGCGTTTCTCACAGTATTTAGTGATGGAGATCACGCAGCAGTGTGGGAAAAAGGCCCACCGGTCGGCCCGATGCCCCCGCGCCCGGTCCTCAGGCGCGAATGCCAATTCGAGGCAAGTGATTGATTACAAACGAGCCGGCATGTGAGTGTCGGCAACTCTACACCCATTTTTGAGATTGGCAAGCCTATTGCGATATGCAAGTGCGCTGGGAAGTCACCACAAAAGAATAAGAGTGGCAACTGGGAAAAGTAAGCAAGGAGAGAGAGTTATGGCAACTGCGACGGTAGCGATGAGAAACCCCGGGACCGGCTTTCGGTACATGGCAGATGCGCAGGTGAAGGCGAATTCACCGTATGGGTTGCCGATTGTTGAAGATGTGCGGCAATTCGATCTCGGCCCGGACAGCTTTTTCTCGGGCCTGGCTCCCACAACACTGGACGATCTGAATCGCATCAAGCACACCAGTTCCTATCCTGAGGGCGCGGTGGTTTTGATGGAAGGGCAGGCGGCGCGCGGGATCTACATCGTGTGCCAAGGCCGCGTGAAACTGATGACAACCAACGCCGATGGCAAGACGTTGATCGTGAAGATTGCACAGCCGGGCGAGGTGCTCGGACTGCAATCGGTAGTAACGGGACATGCTTACGAGCTTACGGTTGAAACTTTGCAGCCCTCCCAACTCGCTTATATCAGCAGCGAGAATTTCTTGAGATTCCTGAAAACGCACGGAGATGCGTGCCTGCGTGCGACGCAACATCTAAGCCAGGATTGCCAATCGGCTTATGAAGTCATTCGTTCGATCGGACTATGCCATTCGGTCCCGGGGAAGCTGGCCCGTCTCCTCCTGCAGTGGTCAGCTGAGGGCCGGGTGAGCAACGGTATGATACGGATGAAGCTGGCGTTGACGCATGAAGAGCTGGCGCAGTTGATTGGATCGTCGAGAGAGACCGTAACGCGGATTCTCGGCGACTTCAAACGGCGCGGGGTGGTGGAACTACACGGGGCCACGTTGGTGATTCGGAATCAGAGCGCACTGGAAAGTTTGTGCGTTTCCTAATGGAGCTCCAAGCCTTGAGCTGCGAGCTTCGAGCAAGCCAAACCTGGTTGTTCTAAGTTAAAAGTTGCGAGCCGCGAGTTGCCGAACCTGGCCTCGCGGCTCTTTGATTAGTACCTAGTTTCTCAGTTCTCGGTTCCTCAGTTAAAAACCCTCAATCTCTGGTGAGAACCTGGAAGAACTATTCGGGACAGACTCGACGAAAACCTATTCCTTCTTCTTCGCCACTTCCTTCTTTGAGGCGGCAGCCGCTTTTGGCTTCCAGAAATCCGGATTGGCCTTGATCCAGTCTTCGCCTACATAGCTCATGCGGGGATTGAATTCGAACAAGTTCGATTGGCTCGACTCGATCGCGACGGAATAGAGCTCGTTGAGTTTCTTAACGCCGTCCTCGCCCAACGCGGACTCGAAGTCTTTGTACTCTGCAAAACCCTTGTCCACTTCGGCCAGGGACTTCATCGGTTCGAAAACCACGAATGTTCCATCTGTCTGGCCGTAAACAGCTTCGTACACCGCCCAGTGAGAACTTTGGATTCTCTCGAATCCCTGCTGATACAACTTGGCAAGCGCCTCAAAGTCCTTGTCGTGACCGGGCTTGACATGAAACAGGGAAATCTCGAAGTAACGCATGTGGGCGATATCGACAGCGGGGCGCAGGCTCAGATCCTCGCGGAAGGCGAAATCGCCGCTGTCCGTGTCGCTGAGAAGTTCTCCGTCAACCACGCCGGCGTGGTCGAGCGCTTCCATGAACGCGGGATTTTTCTCGACGGCAGCCTGCGCTTTCTCCATGGCTTCGAAGGAATCGAAACCGGTGAGGAAAAGGGAGCGCGGCTTGCCGGACATGGAATCGACGGCGAGGTAGTGCTCCGGAGATTTCGCGGCGGTCATCGCCTTGATAAAGGCGGACTCGGTTTTCTCGTGCGACATGCCATTCTTGCCCGGCTTGGTGAATTCGCGGAGGATATTGAGAACCTTCGGTGGATTGTGCATGCCGCCGGAGTTTTCCTGCGCGGCAATTGGGCACAGACAGCCAAACAAAAGAGACGACGACAACAGATAGCCCGTGAGTCTATTCATTGATCTCTCTCCTCTTTTTGGGGTTTTTGGGAAGGCGGGGACATTGTACAGCGGAAACAGTGTCCGGTGGCCAGTGATCGGTGACCAGTGCCTGGATGTCGAGATTAGAGGCAAGAGGCAGAAACCGTTAGACTGACACGGGATGACCGGGAACAAAAACGCATTTCGATTCGAGCTATAATTCGGGCCTCGGGTTTGCGCGAAAATTCTCTGCGTTCTTCCTGACTTCAACAAATGACCCTCGCTGCCGGAACAAAAGTCGGCCCCTACGACATCGAGTCGCTGCTCGGAGCAGGCGGCATGGGCGAGGTTTATCGCGCGAAGGATGCGCGTCTGAATCGCACGGTCGCGATTAAAGTCCTGCCTAAATCATTTTCCGCGGATACAGATCGCCTGATGCGCTTCACACAGGAGGCGCGGGCAGCGGCCGCGCTGAATCATCCCAACATTCTTTCCATCTTCGATATCGGTGAGTCAGGCGGCGCTCCCTACATCGTTTCGGAGTTGCTGGAAGGCACTACGTTGCGCGAACTGGTCCGCAATGGCCCGATGCCCGTACGCAAGGCAATCGAAGTCGCGCTACAGGTAGCGCGTGGCCTCGCAGCCGCGCACGACAAGGGCATCGTCCACCGCGACCTGAAACCTGAGAACATCTTCGTGACCGAAGACGGCCGGGTAAAGATCCTCGATTTCGGGTTGGCGAAGCTGACGCGCCCGGAGGCCACCGAAGGCGGCGACACCCTGACCGCGCAGGTGAACACCGAACCCGGGCAGGTGATGGGCACCGCCGGCTATATGTCCCCAGAGCAGGTGCGTGGAAAACCTGCCGACCATCGTGCCGACATCTTTGCCTTTGGCTCGATCCTGTACGAGATGCTCTCCGGCAAGCGCGCGTTTCACGGAGAGAGTCCCGCCGAGACGATGAGCGCCATCGTAAGAGACGAACCCGCGGAACTGGCCGAGACCGGGCGCAACATTCCGCTGCCGCTGGAACGAATCGTGCGGCACTGCCTGGAGAAAAGCCCGGCGCAGCGTTTTCAGTCGGCCGGAGACGTGGCCTTCAACCTCGACGCGCTGTCGGACAGTTCGGTGGGCACGCGCACCAGCGCCCAGCCGGTAATCGCCAGTTCCGACCTCGAATCCGGAAAATCTGAGACGCAGCGCGGAAGGCTAGCTCTGATTGTGGGGATTGGCGCAGCCGTCATCGTCGCCGCTGCCGCCTGGTGGTTCGGCCGCGCCAGCATGAGGAGTGTTCCGGCGGAGTATCAACAGATCACCTTTCGCATGGGATCGATGGGCAATGCGCGCTTCACTCCCGATGGCGGAATCGTCTACAGCGCATCCTGGGATGGAGGCGAAAACCAGCTCTATACCGCGCGCACCGAAGAGAACGGCTCGCGCGAGGTGGGGCTGAAGGACGCCGAACTGTTGGCCATCTCGAAAAACGGAGAACTCGCGATCCGGCTCAACACGGTCGAGATGTTGGGACATTCGAAGGTGGGAACGCTCGCGCGAGTACCGCTCAACGGCGGCACACCGCGCGAGGTGCTGGACAACGTGCAGGATGCGGATTGGGCGGCTGACGGCGAACGCATGGCCGTGGTGCGCTACATGCCCGAGACCCGGCACTGGAAGCTGGAATATCCCTTGGGCAAGGTTCTGCTCGACAGCATTTATTGGATCAGCACGCCACGAATTTCGCCAGACGGCAAACTCGTAGCGATTGCCGACCACGAAAACACCAGCGGCGACGACCAGGGCTCGATCGCGGTCGTCGATCTCGATGGGAAGGAAAAGAAGCTTTCGTCTGGCTGGTATTCGATCGAGGGAGTCGCCTGGGCGCCGAGCGGAAATGAGATCTGGTTTACCTCCACAGCGCTCGGCACTTCCGACAATCTAAGGGGCGTGGCATTGTCAGGGAGTGTGCGGACGATCACCAACGTGCCCGGCGGAATGTGGCTGCAAGACGTCCGCAATGGATCCGTGCTGGTCACGACGCACCAGATGCGTGTCGGTATCCGCGGAATGGTGGAAGGCGCGAAGGACGAGCGCGAACTGGGTTGGCTGGGTTGGTCCATCCTCGAAGACATCAGCCGCGACGGCAAAAAGGTTCTATTTGAAGAGGCCGGCGATGGCGGTGGCCCGAACTACACCGTATTTTTCAGGGATAGCGACGGCTCGCCGCCGGTGCGCATTACCGAAGGCGTCGGGCTGGCAATTTCGCCGGACGCGAAGTGGGTCGTCTCCAAGCCGGCCAAAGGAGGCCCTCTGAGCCTGGTTCCGACCGGCGCCGGCGAAGCCAGACAACTCACACATGATGCCATCACTTACGAACCGGTCCGCTACCTCCCGGATGGTAAGCAATTGTTGGCCGTCGGAATCGAACCCGGCCACGGAGCTCGCGACTATCTCATCAACGTCAGCGACGGCTCAGCCAAGGCGATCACGCCCGAAGGAATCGCGGGCGCCATTTTATCCGCGGATGGCCGCAACGTTGTAGTGCTGGGTCCCGAAGGAAATTGGGGCATTTGGCCGCTCGACGGCAGCGGCTTCCGCGCCATTCCCGGTCTCGATTCGAAGTGGCTGGTAGAAGGCTGGTCGCCCGATGGAGCCGCCGTGTTCGTCAGCGCCAGCCATCGCAGCGAAAGAACTGTAGGCATCAGCCGGGTGAACATTGCCGACGGAAAAATCGAGCCATGGAAAGTTGTTGGCTCGAGTCTGCTGGCAGGAGCGTCAAAGGCATATCCGCCGCATTTTTCCAGCGATGGCAGCGCCTATGCCTACATGTATCGTCAGGCGCTGTCGGAAGCTTACGTGGTGAGGGGGCTGAAGTAGATCGGGTTATCTGACCATCGGGCCGTTGAGAGACCGGGGCGCATGCGGATCGCTTGCGAAAGTTGAATTGAGGTCGCATAAAATAGAAATCATGAAGAAGTTGTCGGTTGCGCTGGCAATGTTGTTCGCGCTCGCCATTGCGCTGGGCATCCCGCGCCTGGCCAGGGCTCAGGATGACGAAGACGAAGGCCCCATGTCGAACATGCGGTTCGTGGTCGTCCGCGACGCGAATGGCAAGCCCGTAAAGAATGCCGCGGTGGTGCTCCATTCCGTGACCAAAAAGGGCAAGCAGGCCATGGGCGGCCTGGAATTGAAGACCGACGAAGAAGGCAAAACCTGGATCGACGGAATTCCCTATGGTGTTCTGCGCGTGCAGGTGCTCGCGCCCGGCTTCCAGACCTTCGGCGAAGACTACGAAATCAAACTGCCCGAGACGCAGATTACCGTGAGGCTGAAACGCCCAGCCTCGCAATATTCTGTGTACGGGGCGGCCGACAAAGCTAAAGCGAAGGACAAAACAACGGACCCGCAGCCGCCCGCACAGAAGCAGCCCGATCAGAAGCCACCACAATAGCGGCCGCGAAACGCCCTCGCGCCATCAAAACTCTTTTGTGATCCGAATCACAGACGATCCCAACCCATCCGGGCCAGCATGCCGCAGGAGCATCTATGCCCGAGAATCCTTATTCCGCTATGCGGCAGAGCATCGTCGATGGCGCGCCCGACACGGCTTCCGATCTAGCCCGGCAAGCATTGGCCGTCGGCATAGCGCCTCTCGACGCCATTAACGATGGATACGTTCCCGGCATGCACGCGGTCGGCGAGCAGTTCGCGCGCGGGCAGATGTTTCTGCCGGACATGATGGCTTCGGCCGAAGCGATGCGTGCGGCCATGGCGGTGCTCGAGCCGGAACTGAAAAAGCAGGGCGCGGAGCGGCCAAACGCGGGCACCGTGATCCTTGGCACCACCAAGGGCGACATTCACGAAATCGGCAAGACGCTGGTCGGAACGCTGCTCACCGCGCACGGATTTTCCGTGCACGATTTGGGCGTCGATGTCTCCGCCGAAAAGTTCGCCGCCAAGGCGAACGAAGTGGGCGCCGATATCGTTGGCGTCTCGGCGCTTCTGACCACCACCATGCGCAACCAGAAGGGCGTGATCGAATCGCTGGAGCGAGCCGGCCTACGCGCGCGGGTGAAAGTGATAGTTGGCGGCGCTCCGGTATCGCGAAAATGGGCAGACGAAATCGGCGCCGACGGCTATGCGAAAGATGCGATGAGCGCGGTAGCTCTGGCCCGCGAGTTGATGCAAGCCAAGCAGCAGGCGAAGACTCCCGCGCTGGAGAACGCATGAGGCCGAAATTTCAGCTGCTGGACAAACCGTTTATCGAGCGCATCCTCGGCGAGGCTTTCGAACTCATCGAAGTCCCGGGCCTGCGGATCGCGCCGTATGTCGTCGAATTGTTGCAGGCGGGCGGTATTCGTGTTGAGAATGGCGTCGCGCACATCCCTGAAGCCGTTGCGCGCCGCGCTCTCGAGTCAGTGCCACGGGAATTTTTGCTTCATGACCGTGACGGTGCGCCGGCGGTGCGCTACGGTCGAGACGCCGTTCACTTCGATCCCGGTTCCTCGTGCCTGAACATTCTCGATCCCGAAACACAGAAGGCGCGTCCCGCAGAATCGCATGACCTGATCCGGCTCGTTCAGGTCGCGGAGATGCTGCCGCAATATACAGCCCAGTCGACGGCCATGGTCTGCAATGATGTACCGGCAGAAATCGGCGACTGGTACCGGCTTCTGCTGGTTTTGCTGCACTCGAAGAAGCCCGTGGTAACGGGGGCGTTTTCGGCATCGAGCCTGCACGTCCTCCTGGAATTGCTCGCCATCGAAAGCGGAGGGGCCGATGCCCTGCGCCGCCGTCCGCGCGCAATTTTCGATGTCTGCCCTTCGCCGCCCCTGAACTGGTCTGAGTTTGCCTCACAGAATCTCGTCGAACTGGCGCGCGCGGGTGTGCCCGCCGAAATCGTAAGCATGCCGCTGGCCGGTGCAACCGCGCCGGTCACGATTGCCGGTTCAGTGGTCCAACACGCCGCCGAGTGCATCAGCGGAATCACAATCCATCAGCTCGCAAAAGCCGGAGCGCCCATCGTCTGGGGCGCGGCGCCCGCAATCTTCGACATGCGTTCGGGCAAAACACCCATGGGCGCAATCGAAACCGTGATGCTCGATGTCGCGTGCGCGGAGGTCGGAAAATATCTCGGCTTGCCCACTCACGCCTACATGGTCGCTGGCGACGGGCGGGTGATTGACGCGCAGGTCGAGATGGAGAGCGGCATCTCGGCGGCTCTCGGCGCACTCGCCGGCATCAACATGATCTCGGGTGCCGGCATGCTGGATTTCCTTGCCTGCCACAGCATCGAAAAGCTCGTAATCGATGCGGAGGCAATTGCGTCCGCACAGCGGCTGATTGAAGGCATCGAGCCGCGCACTGAAACGCTGGCCACGGCAATGTTCGCACAGACCGGACTGTCGGGCGACTTCCTGAAACTGAAAGAAACACGCGCGCTCTTCCGCAAAGAGCAGCACTTCCCTTCGTCGGTGATCGACCGCGGGCTCGCGGGTCCCGAAAATGCGCCCGACATCCTGAGGCGGGCGCAGGCGCGCGTCGAGGAATTGCTGGCCGCGTACGAACGCCCCGCACTTCCTGCCGGCCTCGAGTCGGAAATGATTGCATTCGCACGGCGTGAGGGCCCAAAAGCCGGACTGAAAGATCTCCCCGGCATTTCGTGCGCGGAAGCCACTGCGCTCGCGAATCAAGTCTGAAGCGCTCGCGGAACTCACCCTGTTACAATTTTCAGTTCGACTATTGCCCGTGAAGGCAACAAAATTGCCACCACCGGGACCGAGGTGCTCCGATGCCCGAAACTCTTCAGCTTGCCATGCCCACCCCTCTGACCACTCTGACCGACGACGAAATCCTTTTCCGCGACAACGTGCGCCAGTTTGCCGAGGACAAAATTCGTCCGCTCGCCAAAGAGATGGACGAGAAGGGCATGTTCGAGCATTCGCTGATCGACCAGTTCTTTCAGCTTGGCCTCATGGGCATCGAAATTCCCGAGCAGTACGGCGGCGCGGGAGGGAAATTTTTCGAGGCGATCCTCGCAGTTGAAGAATGTTCGCGCGCCGACGCCTCCGCTGGCGTGATCGTCGACGTGCAGAACACGCTGGTAGCGAATGCGATTCTGCGCTGGGCAACGGAAGATCAGAAGAGACGATATCTCCCGAAAATGGCGGCCGACACCGTCGGCGCATACGCGCTGAGCGAAGCCGGCTCCGGCTCGGACGCTTTCGCTATGCAGACTAAGGCCGAACTCAAAGGCAGCGATTACGTTTTAAACGGCCGCAAGCTCTGGATCACGAATGGCAAAGAAGCCGGCATCTTCATTTTGTTCGCCACCATCGATGCCAACAAAGGCTACAAGGGCATCACCGCGTTTCTCATCGAAAAAGATTTCCCCGGCTTCACGGTCGGGAAAAAAGAAGACAAGCTGGGAATTCGCGCCTCATCGACCTGCGAGCTGATTCTCGAAGATTGCCGCGTAGCGAAAGAAAACGTGCTCGGCGAAGTCGGCAAGGGATACAAGATCGCGATAGAAACTCTGAATGAAGGCCGCATCGGCATTGGAGCGCAAATGCTGGGTGTGGCGCGCGGGGCATGGGAGTATGCCTCGAAGTACGCGCAGGAACGCAAGCAGTTCGGCAAGCCGATTTCGGAGTTCCAGGGAATCCAGTTTCAGATCGCGCAGATGGCGACCGAGATCGAGGCGGCGCGGCTGATGGTCTATAACGCGGCGCGCATGAAGGATGCTGGAGTGGACTTCGTAAAAGAAGCGGCGATGACCAAGCTGTTCACGTCACAGGTGGCCGAGCGCGTCACCTCGCTGGCAATTGAAGTCTACGGCGGCTACGGTTTCACCAAAGACTATCCGGTAGAAAAATACTGGCGCGACGCGAAGATCGGCAAAATCTACGAAGGCACATCAAATATGCAGCTCGCAACCATCGCCAAGCTCGTGATGGCCAAATAGGGGATTGCAGAAGTAAGAAGTAAGAGTCAGATTGCAGAAGTCGAGACCGGGCCGTTGAAGCTTAGGTTTTCACTTCTGCAATCTTGCTTCTTATTTCTGATTTCCAATATCCCGGTAGCGTCCCCGAAAAAAGAGCAGTGGGTCCCCTTCCCTCACCTCAACGTGCTCAACCTCTGCAATAAAAATCGTGTGATCGCCCGCCGGTTGCGCCGAATGCAGCCGGCACTCCAGATAAGCCAGCGCGCCTTGCAGAACAGGCGTCCCGTGCGCCGTGCGCTCAAATGTCGCACCAGCCGACTCCGCATGCTGATGCGCCTCCGCCGATCCCGCGTAATAATCGGAAATTGCCTGCTGGCCGCTGCTGAGAACATTCACTCCAAAACGTTTTCGCGCATGCAAATGCCCATGAGTACGCGCCCGGTGATCGACGCAAACCAGCACCAGCATTGGGTCGAGCGAGACTGAGGTGAACGCATTGGCGGTCATGCCATGCACCTCGCCCTCCTGATCGATGGTGATGATTGTGACGCCGGTGGCGAAGCATCCCATCGCTTTACGAAACTCCGCCGGGCTGAGGCTTCCCTTGCGCGACTCGGTTGGCATCTTCTCGATGCAATTCTAATGCAGCGAACACGCCTTCGCTGGCATCCAAGGGACAAGTTTTGTTGCCTCGGCTATCATCGTTGCAAGTAGGGGCGTGCTGTCGCGCTTGATGGCGCGGCGCGCGTGTGGACTCCTGAATCAAGAAAGTGGCGGCGCTCTCAATGACGCGACTGGCGGCGGATTTGGAAATTCTGTGCGAGCCTCCGATCTCGCGCGAAACCGCCTGCCGGCTTCTCCGGTCCGGCGATGGGATGCTTCCCGATCTGCTGGCCGCGGCGCAATCCGTTCGCGCGGGCACCAAGCCGGCCGTCATCACCTACTCGCGCAAAGTTTTCATACCGCTCACGAATCTATGCCGCGATTACTGCGGATACTGCACCTTCCGTCGCGATCCCGGCCAGCCGGGCGCGCACACCATGACGCCGGATGAGGTAATGGCCGTCGTTCGCGCGGGCGAGCGCATGGGATGCACTGAAGCGCTGCTTAGCCTTGGCGACAAGCCGGAGCTGATCTTTCCTGAGATGCGCGAGACGCTCCGGCACTTGGGATATAAATCGACGCTTCATTACTTGGAAGCGATGTGCGAAAAAACTCTGCGCGAGTCGAGTTTGCTGCCACATCCGAATCCTGGCCTGATGAGCGATGAGTGGCTGGCCCGGCTGGCGCGAGTTGCGCCCAGCGTTGGGTTGATGCTCGAGACTACCAGCACGCGTCTGCTCATAAAAAACGCCGCGCATGGCGATGCTCCCGACAAAGTTCCATCCAAACGACTGCGTGTTATCGAAAACGCGGGACGCCGCAACCTTCCTTTCACCACTGGTATTCTGATCGGCATCGGTGAGACGCTTGACGAGCGCGTCGACACGCTCATCGCTATCCGCGACCTGCACGCCCGCTACGGCCACATACAGGAAGTGATCGTACAAAACTTCCGCGCGAAACCCGGCACGCCGATGGCGCACTGGCCCGAACCCGGCCGCGAAGACATGCTGCGCACCATTGCTATCGCGCGTCTCTTGATGCCGAAGATGAATATCCAGGCGCCGCCAAATCTCTCCGATCCGCACTACGCCGATCTGCTCGATGCAGGAATCAACGACTGGGGCGGAATCTCGCCACTGACGCCGGATTTCATCAATCCCGAAAAACCGTGGCCGCACCTGGACGAACTCCAGCGCCGGACGGAAGCCAAAGGATTCGAACTGCGTCAGCGCCTCCCGGTTTATCCCGAATTTGTGGCCCAGGCCTCCACACAAAGTAAATTGCTCACCCAGCGGCTTGCGGCGGCGGCCTTCGGCGCGGCGGATCTTCCGCCATTTGGAGGCATCGCATGATCACCGTATTGACCGGCGGTACCGGCGGCGCAAAATTCGTCGATGGATTGCGCCACGTTATTCCTCCCGAAGAGCTAACCGTGATCGTCAACACCGGCGACGACATGCTTTGGTGGGGACTGCACGTCTCCCCCGACATCGATTCAATCGTCTACCTGCTTGCGGATAAGCTGAGCCCGGAGCGCGGCTGGGGAGTGGAGCGCGAGACTTTTTATTGCCTCAAAACGATGGCAGAGATGAGCGAGCCTGCGTGGTTCAGCGTTGGCGATCGCGATCTGGCGCTGCACCTGCTGCGGACGAGGCTCTTAGCCGAAGGCAAGTCGCTCAGCGAAGCGACCGGCGAAATCGCAAAACGGCTCGGCATTCAATCACGCGTGTTGCCGATGACGAACTCGCGTGTCGAAACTCGCGTTCTGACTGCGGCTGGCGAATTGAGTTTCCAGGAATATTTTGTGAAGCGCAGATTTCGGGATGAGGTCGAAGAAGTACACTTCGCCGGGGCTGCGCACGCGGGTGCTGCGCCTGGAGTCATCGAAGCAATTCGCGACGCGGAACTTGTGCTGCTTGCGCCGAGCAATCCGGTTACGAGCATCGGACCGATCCTTGCTGTTCCGGGAATTCGCGAGGCTCTGCGTCAAACGAACGCTTACATTGCTGCCGTGAGTCCTATCGTGAACGGATCTGCAGTCACCGGCCCGGCCGGCGCGCTGATGGTAGCGCAGGGCTTCGCCACGTCGATCGCTGGCGTTGCTGACTTCTATCGCGACTTCCTTGACCTACTTGTTGTTGACCATCAGGACAGCGCATCTGCCGCGGAGTTGCGCGCGACGAGTGGTAACGGGCTGCGTGTGCACAGCACTTCAACCGTCATGCGCAAAAACGGCGACCGTATCTCACTGGCTCAAAACGTGATTGAAACGTGCCGCCAACACATGGCCATGGACAGCAAGGCCGGCGCAGCTTTGGAGAGCGCATGATCCTTGTTCCCATTAAGAACCTTTCGAGCGCCAAGCAGCGCCTGTCGCTGGTCTTGAGTCCTGAGCGGCGTTTCGAACTGGCGCAGGCGATGTGCGAAGACGTGCTGCAAACGCTGGCAGATTGGGTGTCCCGGCCCGCGGTCGCTGTTGTCACGAGCGATCCTTTTGCGTGCAAGCTGGCAGCGCGCTTCAACTTCGAAGTGATCGCCGATGACTCCAACGGTGGCGAGACGAGCGCAATTGAGATGGCAACTGCCGTCTGTTGCGAGCACGGAGCCCGAAGCACTCTTGTCATTCCAGCCGATATTCCACTGCTTGAAATTGCGGACCTGCAAAAGATCGTGGACGCTGCGCCACTACAAGGAAGCGTTCTCGTGACTGACGCCGCGCACCGCGGAACCAATGCGGCATACCGCGCCCCGGGCGACTTGTTTCCGCTGCGATTCGGCAACGACAGTTTTCTGCCCCATCTCGCTTCGGCTCAGGCGACCCGTCTTCCTTGTGTCGTTCTCGAATTGCCCAGCCTGGCGCGGGATGTGGACCGTCCCGAGGACTTGTACGAAATTGCAGCCGCGCCCGGTGAGCGCAAATCACAAAAGCTGGCGCGCACCTGGAGGCTGGTAGATCGCGCTAATTCGCCGGTAGCCGCTCTGGGGCGAGACAAACTAGCTCATGCCTAAACTCGCGAAGCGGCCACCGCGCACGAAGTCGCCGAAAGACTCGGGAAACGCCACGGGCGAGATTCGCATCCTTCCACTCGCTGTAAAAGGCGAGGTCCTTCGTGACGAAAAGTTGAGTCAACGGCTATTGGCAGCGGCCGAGGAATCGGGCCTCGATTTCCGTGAGGGCGACATCCTGGTTGTAAAACACAAAGTCGTTTCGAAGGCGGAGGGTGCACTCGTCGAACTCGATAAGATCAAGCCCTCTCTCGCGGCGCGCCGATGGGCCAAACGCTATGCGCTCGATCCGCGCGTCAGTGAACTCGCGCTGCGCGAGAGCCGCCGCATTGTGCGCCGAAAGCATGGGGTGCTCATCACGGAGACACAGCATGGATTTATCTGCGCGAACACGGGTATCGACGTTTCGAATGTCGACGGTGGCCATCATGCGGTGTTGCTGCCGAGAAATCCCGACCTTTCTGCGGCGCGCATGCGGCGCGAATTACAAAAGCGGCTTGGCATCAGCCTCGCCGTCATCATCAGCGACAGTTTTGGCCGTCCTTGGCGCGAGGGATTGACCGAGGTTGCCATCGGAGTTGCGGGCATGCAGCCATTGATCGACTATCGCGGCCGCCGCGATTCTCACGGCTACTCGCTCCACGCGACAATCGACGCCGTCGCCGACGAGCTCGCCTGCGCCGCTGGACTCGTCTGCGGGAAGCTGTCTGGCACTCCTGCGTGCATCATTCGGGGGTATGCTTACAGAAGAGGAAGAGGCAGCGCGCAACAACTAATTCGGCCCGCCGCCCGCGATCTGTTTCGTTGATCGCGCCAATGAATTGGAATGAACGATCGGGAGCGTTACGCTCCGGGTAGGAAGATAAGAAATGAAGCTGCAAGATTTTCCCAATCTCACATGGGATGAAGCCGCTGTTGAAGCCTCTCCACTCGTGCGCGGCGCGCTCGACCGAGTCCTTGAAAAACAAGATGCAGCCTGCCTCGAAGACCATGAACGCCACGTGCTGGCCGATGCTGACGGCGCGGACCTCACCGCCCTCCTCGTCGCCGCCGACACGCTGCGCCGCGATCTCGTCGGCAACATCGTCACTTACGTCGTCAATCGCAACATCAATTTCACCAACATCTGTTTTGTCGGATGCAAATTCTGTGCCTTCAGCCGAGGCCCGCGCGAGGCGGACACATATTTTCATTCTGCCGAAGATATGGGCCGCAAAGCGAAAGAAGCATGGGACCTTGGCGCTACCGAAGTCTGCATTCAAGGCGGCCTGCCGCGCAATCTGCCTCCTTATTATTACCGCGACGTTCTCCGTGCCGTGAAGAGCGCCGTTCCGCAGATGCACATCCACGCTTTTTCGCCCATGGAAATCGTCTACGGCGTCGAGCTCACCGGCATGGCCCTGCGCGATTATCTCTGCATGTTGCGCGACAACGGCCTCGACACGCTGCCCGGCACCGCTGCCGAAGTTCTCGATGACGAACTCCGCCATGTACTTTCCCGCAATAAGCTCGCCGTCGCCGACTGGCAGGAAGTAATAAGGACCGCGCACCAATGCGGCATTCGTAGCACGTCCACTCTGATGTACGGCCACAGAGAAACACCGGCGCATTGGGTTCGCCAGCTCGCTCTCTTCCGCGAAATCCAATCCGAGACCGGCGGCTTCACCGAATTCGTCCCGCTCGGCTTCGTCCATCAGAACACGCTGCTCTTCCAGCAAGGACTGGCGCGCTCCGGCCCAACGTTCTCCGAGCATCTCAAAATTCACGCTCTCGCGCGGATTCTCCTCGCCGGGTCGATTCACAACATTCAAGTTTCGTGGGTGAAACTCAATCGCAACCTATCGCAGCTCTGCCTGCAAGCCGGCGCCAATGACTACGGCGGAACATTGATGGAAGAGAATATTTCGCGCGAAGCCGGCGCGGACGCGGGCCAGTACACCAGCCCGGAAGATTTCCAGTCGCTAATCCTCGAAATCGGCCGCATCCCAGCGGAGCGCAACACGAAGTACTCGCACCTGAAAATCAAACTCCCAGTCGAATCCCCAACCGCCGAATCGCTGGCAATTCCGGAGTGCGCGTGAGCCGCCCCATCGCCGTCATTGGAGGCACGGGTCCGCTGGGGGCGGGACTGGCGCTGCGATGGGCACGCGCTGGCGAAGCCGTCATCATCGGCTCGCGTGACCCTGCGCGCGCGCAACAGACAGCGCAAGCAATCCGCGAGCGCGCCGGGGCCCCAGCAAACGTCAGCGGAACGGACAACGCCTCCGCCTGCGCCGCCACCGACCTGCTCATGCTCACGGTTCCGTTCGAAGGCCAGGCGGCGCTGCTAAAACAACTGAAGGATGCGATTCGCCCCGGCAGCATTCTGATCGACGCCACTGTCCCACTGGCGGCTTCCATCGGTGGCCGCGCCACTCGCACTCTTGGCGTCTGGCAAGGCTCGGCCGCCGCGCAGGCCGCCGAACTCGTCCCCAAGGGCGTTTCTGTTGCCGCCGCGTTTCACAACGTTTCTGCCGATCTGCTCAACGGCGGCACCGATTTGGATTGCGACGTAATCGTCTGCTCCGACGATCCGAACGCGACCGCCGCGGCCATGGACCTGGCCACTAGAATTCCGCGGGTTCGCGCCATCGATGGCGGCAAACTTGAAAGCGCCCGTATCGTCGAACAAATCACCGCCTTGCTGATCGGCCTGAATATTCGTCACAAAGGCCATAGCGGACTTCGCATCACAGGATTGCCCGAAAGCGCGTATCGCCTCGGACCGCGTTCCTGACTGGTTGTCTGTTTTATGTGTTTCGTCTTTCCCAGGGGTTCCGTCGTTATTCTGATCGATGCCGGCCACGCCAATCTCGCCCGCCGCACTCAACGGAGCCGTCATTGAATTCGACCGCGTCTTCTTCATCCTGAATGGCCGCACGCTACTGGAGAAACTAACGCTGTCAGTCAGTAAGGGCGAGACTCTCGTGCTCCTCGGCCGCAGCGGCTCCGGCAAGACCACCTCGCTCAAGCTCATTAACGGTCTTCTCACGCCAACCGAAGGAGAGGTCCGCGTCAGCGGACTTTCCACCAAGTCATGGGATCCGATTCGCCTTCGCCGCAGCATTGGCTACGTCATACAGGATGGCGGCCTCTTTCCGCATTTCACCGTCGAGCGCAACATCGCGCTTGTGCCGCGGATTGAAGGCTGGGACCGCCGGCGCATCGAGGCGCGAGTTCGCGAGTTGCTGGTTCTCGTTGGTCTCGATGCCGATCTCGCGTCCCGCTATCCCAGCGAGCTTTCCGGCGGTCAGCGCCAGCGTGTCGGAGTAGCGCGCGCGCTCGCCGCCGGCCCGCCCATTCTCATTCTCGACGAGGCCTTCTCCGCCCTCGATCCCATCACTCGCTCGGAGATGCAAAAGGAATTTCGCTCTCTTCAACAGCGCATGCGGAAGGCGGTTGTCTTTGTCACCCACGATCTTCGCGAGGCGCTTTTGCTCGCCGATCGCATCGCGCTGATGGAAGAGGGCCGCGTCGTCGTAAATCTGCCCGTCGCGGAGTTCAAAGTTTCCCAACACCCGCTCGTGCGGGCCTACCGCGAGGCTTTTGCCGGACCGGAAGAAGCGAGGTGAGGCGATGGACTTCCTGCATTTCATCAGCACCAATCGCCAGCAAGTGCTGGAGTTGACGATGGAGCACATCACGCTCGCTGGCGTCTCAACGCTGATCGCCGCGCTGGTCGGGATACCCCTCGGCATTCTAATCACGCGCATCCCTAGCCTCAGCAAGCCGGTCATTGGCAGCGCAAATATCATTCAGACGATTCCGAGCCTCGCTCTGTTCGGCTTTCTGATTCCCGCACCGTGGATCGGAGAGCGCGCGGAACGTCTTGCGATTCTGGCGCTAGCCCTTTACGGCCTCTTGCCTCTTATCCGAAACACATACGCGGGAATCAAGGGCGTCGACCCAGGCGTCGTCGAAGCCGGCCGCGCCATGGGATTGACCGGCCGCCAGCTTTTATTTCAGGTTGAGTTGCCGCTGGCTTCGGGAGTAATTGTCGCCGGAGTGCGCATCGCCGCCGTCTTATCGATCGGGCTCGCCACCATTGCAGCCGCAATCGGCGCCGGCGGCCTCGGGGAATTCATTTTCCGCGGCCTCGCCATGGTCAACAATCAGGTAATTCTCGCCGGTGCAATTCCCGCGGCACTCCTCGCTCTCGCCGTCGATTTCCTTCTCGGATTGCTCGAGCGGCGTCTCACTTCCCTGAAGTCGAGATCTTGAACCGATGGCGCCCACGATCCAATCTCCAACGCAATCGATGCGTCATCGGGTCGCCCTATTCTTCTGCGCCTCGCTCGTCACGATTTTTCTTTTTCCAATCAGCGGCTGCGCCTCACATCCAAACGCAATCGTAATCGGTTCCAAAAACTTCACCGAGCAGCTCGTTCTCGGCGAGCTTTTCGCGCAGATCATTGAAACTCACACGCACCTGCGGGTCGAAAGGCGCTTCTACCTCGCAGGCACATTCATCTGCCAGCAGGCTATCCTGGCGGGTCGAATCGATATTTACCCCGAATACACGGGAACTGCATTGACCGCCGTCCTCAAACAGTCGCCGGAAGGAAACAAGCAGGAGGTTTATGCGCGCGTGCGCGAAGCCTACGAAAAAGAGTTCAATCTCACGCTCGGCCCGCCTCTCGGCTTCAATGACACATTCGCAATTGAGATCCGGGGCGACGACGCGCGCCGCCTGCACCTCACCGCCCTGTCCCAAGCTGCCGCTTACGCGCCCCACTGGCGCGCTGGTTTCGGTTACGAGTTCATGGAGCGTGCCGATGGCTACAAGGGCCTCGCGGCCAGTTATGGCCTGCACTTTGCCGAACCTCCACGCGTGATGGACCTCGGCCTCCTGAGTCGCGCGCTCGTGCAAAAGCAAGTCGACTTGATTGCGGGCAACAATACGGACGGACTGATCTCCGCGCTCGATCTCTTCGTGCTCGAAGATGACCACCACTACTTCCCGCCCTACGAAGCAGTCGCGGTCATGCGCCTGGAGATGCTGACGGCGCATCCAGAGGTCAAACGGGCGATGGACCTTCTCGCCGGCAAAATTTCAGACGACGATATGCGCCGTATGAACTACGCCGTCGACGGCCAGCACCGCGATCCGGTGACTGTAGTTCGCGAATTTCTGGCCACGCACAATATGCTTCGGCAGTGAAATTCGAACCCAACCTAGGACCCACAAAACCCAGCCAAATCCGCGAGAATCCGCGGAAATCCGCGGAAAGGAAGTTGCTTCGCCACCCTGCTCAACCTCACAGGCGTTAGTGACCCACATCACACCACCTTGCGACACGAAAAATCCATAATGCTTGCGAACCTTCGGGAACCCTGAGTTCCCGCTTGTGGGGGTAACGTGGCAGCAAAAGGACGCGTATCCATTGTTGTTGAGCGCTGTAAGGCCTGCGGTTTTTGCGTGGAATTCTGTCCCACCAAGGTCCTCGCGCTCTCCTCGGCATTTAATTCCAAGGGCTATCATCCGCCACACGTCATCGCACCTGAAAAATGCAGTGGCTGCGATCTTTGCGGCATGTATTGTCCCGACTTCGCCATCTATGGGCACAAGAATCCGGCGCCGCCCAAGGCTGACGCAAACGAGGTGAAAAATGAAGGCTGATCCGCGCGGCGTACTCACCGGCACTCATTTCATCGACGGCGACCACGCCTGCTGTGAAGGCGCTCTCGCCGCGGGCGCGCGCTTTGCCGCCGGTTATCCCATCACGCCTTCGACTGAAGTGGTCGAGCGCTTCGCCCAGCGCGTTCCGACCGTCGGCGGCTGCTTCATCCAGATGGAAGACGAACTCGCCGCTTCGATCACCCTGCAAGGCGGTGTCTGGGGCGGCGCGAAAGCGTTCACCGTCACCTCCGGCCCCGGCTACTCGCTCATGATGGAGCACATCGGATATGCCGCCATGACCGAGACTCCCTGCGTCTTTGTCGACGTGCAGCGCGGCGGCCCGTCCACCGGCCTTCCCACTCTTCCCGCACAGGGTGACATGATGCAGGCGCGCTGGGGATCGCATGGCGACTACGAGATCATCGCACTCTGCCCGAACTCGCCGCAGGAGTGCTTCGACCTGACCATCAAAGCCTTTAACCTTGCCGAAGAATTCCGCGTGCCCGTCATGTTCATGATGGACGAAGTCGTCGGCCACATGACCGAGAAAGTCGTAATTCCACCGGCCGATCAGATCGAGGTCACGCCGCGCAAGCACACAAACAAATCGGTTGACGATTATCTCGCCTACGCGACCAACGGCGATATGGTGCCGGAGATGGCCCATGCCGGCGAAGGTTACAAGTTCCACGTCACCGGCCTCACGCACGACGAGCGCGGCTATCCCAACATGACGCCGAAGGTGCAGCAGCAACTGGTCACGCGGCTGCAGAACAAGATTCGTTCCGCCGCCGACCGCATCTGCCTGTTCGAAGAGGACTCGACCAACAACGCCGATGTCATCGTCGTCTCGTACGGCATTACGTCGCGCGTTGCGCAACGCGCTATCGACATGGCTCGCGCAAAAGGCCTGAAGGTCGGCAAGTTCCGCCTGATCACCGCATGGCCCTTCCCCGAGAACAAAATCCGCGAACTCGCCAACCGCACCAAAGCGTTCGTCGTCCCCGAACTCAATCTCGGACAAATGGTTCGCGAGGTCGAGCGCTGCGCCGGTGGCAAAGCCAAAACGTATCTCGTTCCCCACGCCGGAGGCAGTGTGCATCACCCTGAAGAAATCCTTGCCGTGATCCAGGAGGCCGCTCGATGACAACGACTCTCGTAAATCCCGTCCCTGCCGGCAATCCGGTCGAACCGTTTTTGCGCTCGGACCGCATGCCGCACATCTGGTGCCCGGGCTGCGGCATCGGCACCACGGTCAATTGCTTCGCCGAGGCGCTCATCGAGTCGAAAGTTGACCTGAAGACGCTCGCCATCGTCTCCGGCATCGGCTGCACCGGCCGCGTCGCGGGATATGTGAAGCTCGACTCGTTCCACACCACGCACGGCCGCGCGATTCCGTTCGCTACCGGAATGAAGCTCGCGAATCCACACTTGAACGTCGTCGTCTATTCGGGCGACGGCGATCTCTCGGCCATCGGCGGCAATCACCTCATTCACGCCGCCCGCCGCAACATCGATCTCAAAGTCATCTGCGTCAACAACCTGATCTACGCAATGACAGGCGGCCAGACGGCTCCGACGACTCCAGGCCACGCGACAACTTCTACATCGCCTTACGGCACCTTCGAGCCGGCGTTCAACTTGCCGCACCTGGTCGAGGCCTCCGGCGCCGTTTACGTCGCACGCTGGACGACGTTCCACGTTCGCCAGCTCTCCCGCTCCATCCAGGAAGCCTTCAACAAGAAGGGCTTCAGCTTCATCGAAGTCATCTCGCCCTGCCCCACGCTCTATCAGCGTCGCAACAAACTCGGCGACGGCCTCGAAACCATGAAGTACTACAAAGAGAAGAGCAAGACCAAGCACGGCTGCCCCACGAGCGAAGTTGGGCTCACCCTTAACGGCGAAATCATCGTCGGCAAGTTCGTCGACCGCGATCGTCCCGACTATAGCGCGCTTCTCAAGGCGCAGATGCACGAATCGCTCGGCGAGAAGTACGTCGACTACGACGAAGAACAAGGCTATGCCTGCAGCGGCGACGGCGGCTGCGCGGAGGACTCATGCCACTAACGGAAATTCGTATCGCAGGATTCGGCGGCCAGGGCGTCATTCTCTCGGCCATTGTGCTCGGCAAGGCTTGCTCCATTCACGAAGGCAAGTTCGCGACGATGACGCAGAACTTCGGCCCCGAGGCGCGCGGCGGAGCCTGCAGCGCGCAACTGATTCTCTCCGATCAGCCCGTGCTGTACCCATACGTCGCCCAGCCCGACGTGCTGGTCGTGATGTCGCAGGAAGCCTACACAAAATTCCGCCCCGAGTTAAAAGAAAGTGGCACGCTCCTCATCGAACGCGACCTCGTGCGCGTCACCGACGTTTCAAAGATGGCCAAAGTCTACAGCGTGCCCGCCACACGCATTGCTGAAGAACTGGGCAAGCGCATGGTCCTCAACATCGTCATGGTCGGATTCTTCGCGGCAGTAACGCGCCTCCTGGAACCCGACGCCGTGCGCAAAGCGGTAGCCGACTCCGTCCCCGCAAGCTTCCGCGAACTGAACCTGAAGGCCTTCGACAAAGGCTACGAATACGGAATAGCCGCACTAGCCGCAGGCCCAGAAACGCCAGACCTGGAGCAGGACGCGGTAGTGTCGCAGGAAGTTGTCTAGCGTCGAGGGTCCTCAAAAGCTGATCTTAATAATCTGCCCGCCGGTGCCTGCCAGCCAACCGGCCTTGGGAGTCGCGAACGCCACCGCCCAGCATCCGCTCACTCCGGGTAAGACATACCATGTCGTCCCCTCATCCGGACTCCACGCCGCTCCACCGCTATTCGCCGTGACGACGACATAACGCTGCGTCTCTTGGCAAATCGGCCGCGTACACGCTTTGCCGATCTGCCGCACATAACTCAGTCCGAAGATGGCTCCCGTCACCGGCGGCGCAGTCGTCAGCGCCCAAGTCTGCCCGCCGTCGCCCGAAATCGCAGTCCGCGCATTGTCCGGATCGCTCGGATCGAGATCCCCTCCGCCCACAACTCCGTTCATCGCATCGCGGAAGTCTACCGTGAACGCGCCCGCGCTTGGCGAACTCACAATCGGCGTGTCGTACGCATTCCACGTATCGCCGCCATCGACGGTCGCCAGAATTCGCGCAATCGGCGCGCCGCCGGTCGCGATCCACGCATTGTTCTCGCCTTGCGTCGCGACGCACGTATCGCTCGACGAAAAAGAAAATTCTCCATCCAGCGCCGGAGGCATGTTGTCGGCAATGCTCTGCCACGTCGCGCCATCTCCGGTGCGAAGGTCGGGAAATACTCCGTTCACCGAATCGCTGTGCGCAATCCCGCGTGTCGGCGACCAGAATGCGAAGCAGTCATAGAACGCGCCCGCCAGTTCGTTGCGGAACTGCATCGTCCAGGTCGCCCCGCCGTCTTCGGTTTTATAAATTCGGAAATTTCCCGGATTGTTTCCAATCGACAGCAGGTACGCCGTCGTCGCGCTCACCCCGCGTACCCCGCGGAACTGCAGCCACTTCGCGCCCGGAACCTGCCCCGACTTCCACGTCGCGCCGCCGTCGGTCGTGAGCAGAAAAGTTCCATGTCGCCCGGAAGCCCACACCACCTTCGCGTTCACCGGGCTGACCGCAATCAGGCCTTCGCTAGTGCCGCTGTTCTGCGGAGTCAACGTCGGAAAGCGCGTCTGCGCGCAGACGGACGCGCATATCAGCCCAACAGCAAAAACGCAAATGGAAGCAAATATCGTCGATCGATGAGAGGCGAATCTCGTCATGGCAGTTCTCCGGGAGGAAATTCGTGGCGTGGACGCTAAGTATAGGACCGCGCCCCAACCGGGTCAAACCTGCACGCCGCCCGCGCCTCTCGCCCCTCAGTTTGTCTTCGAATTCGCCGCCTGATTGTGCGCCTGCAGCCAGGCTTCAGCCTGTTGCCGCGCGCTCGCGACCTGAGCGGTCGTCATTCGGGAGGAGAGGTCTTCGATGCGCAGTCTGTTATCCTTGTCGCCGCCCGCCAGCGCAAGCTGCGACCAGAAATAAGCCTTCGACAAATCCTGCGGAACTCCGCGCCCCGCAAAGTAGTACGCGCCCAGCGTCGATTGCGCCCGCACATACCCTTGTTCCGCGGCCCTCTCGAACCACTGCACCGCAACCGCATCATCCTTGGGCACCGTATCGCCATCGTGGTACAGAATGCCCAGCTGCCACTGCGCGTCCGCGTCTCCCTGCTCCGCAAGCCTGCGCAACTCGTCCGTCGAAAGCGCGTGCCCTCGGTGATCCACTGCCACCTGCTGCGCCGCACTCGCCGCCTCCGCCGGACGCAGCCAATGCCGCTCGATCGTCGGAGCCAGCGTGTATCCCAACGCTAGCGCAACCACCGCGATCGCCGTGATCAGCAGCACCAGGTGCGAGAATGGAAAACTGTGCCGCTTGCTTCGCTCGGGCTCGACGACTTCCTCCGCGGCCTCTTCGGCGGACTGCCGCGAAGCCTCCTCCTCCCGCAGATCCTCCATTGCGCTTCGTTCGATGATGGATTGATTATCGGCAAGAGTCATCTCAGGCTCGGCCCTGCTGGAGCCAACATGCGCCTGTTCAGTTTCCGCTAAAGGCTCCCGAACTTCCGCCCGTTCGGCCGCCGTGCCCGTCTCCGCCGCGAGAGTATTCCTCTCCCGCGAGCCCCGCGGAACCAGTTCCGCCAGCCTTTCCAAAATCGTCTGCTCCGTCTCGCCAAACGTGTGTGGATAAGGGGAGAAGACTTCGATCAATCCCACCACACGGAAATCCGCGAAAATCGGTGCCGCCATAAAAGAACCGAGCCCAAGCATCCGGCAGGTTTCGGGATCGACTCGCGCATCGGCCTCCGTGTCCGTGCACGAAACGATGGAGCCGGTGCGCAGGCACTCTCCCGACAATCCGCTTCGCACATCCACTTCCGATCCCAGGGGCAAAGCGTCGCCCACGCTCGCGCGGCAGACGAACTTGTTTCCGGTCAGTACGGCGAGCGCCGCTCCCGAGGCCCCGGTGAGTCGGGCAGCGTGCTCGGCGATGAGTTGCAACGCGCGCTCGAAGGCAAGACTCGCTTCATTGTACGAAGGTTCAGTGGTAAGGCTCGCCAACTCATTCTCGGGCCCTTGCAATTCCCTGATCTGCCAACGCAAGTCGTCAAGCGCAGAGAGCAATTCGCCACGATCCGGCGTGGTAGCGGAATCCCCGCTCTGCTCGTCCTGCCACCGCGAGTTTGGCTCTGCCTCGGGCATCGGAAAATTTGCACGCTCTTTAATCCCAGCGCGAGGGCTCTCGTTCTCTACCGCGCTCGCGTCTCTCGCCAGCGCGGCCGCATTATTCTCATCTGCCTCAGATGCATGCCATACCGGCCGCTGCTGCTCGCGTACAGCAGCTTTCGGCACGTCCGCAGACAACCCAGGCGTATTCGATTCCAGCCGCCGCTGCTCCAGCTGAGTCAGCCGCGCAACGTGGTTCGTCGAGGCGACTAGCAGGTTCGAGAACAGCCACTCCTTCAGCGCCTGCCGCGATCGGTCCGGCAGGAACGAAAACCGCACTCCCGCCCGCCCCGTATCGTCCGTCCACATCACCTGCCCGCTTCCGTGTACGTATTGCTTGGTCTCGGGCAGATCCAGACAGAGCGTGACCGCGCGATTCACCTCGAGCCGGTTCGCCTTCGACGACGCGCTCGGTATTGCCGTCTGCACCGCGAACCCATATTCGTGCAGGTCGAGCAACTCGCTCAAGTCGAGCACCGTTCCCGATTGCGGCGTATTGAAGCTCACATAGACAGGAGTGTGCAGCCTCTGCCGAACCGTCCGGCGGCGTTCAGCACGCAGGGGCGCAAATGGATCCGGATATCGAAGGGCGCTTCGATCCATGAAACCAACATATTACCCCAGTCCGCCCCGAATTTGACCCCCAAAGGGGGCGATTGACAAGACCCAGAAAATTCTGCGCCTTGGAGGAATAAAGTCCTGCGTTTTTGAGGGCCCTGCGATCACAAAGCGCATGATCCAAACTGGAGGACGGGTGGCCTCGGGCTAGCGCAGCCAGGATACTGGCGTAGATTTTTCGGGAGCGACTAAACACGGGCCCCACGTCTGGGGCCTTCAAGATTTCCGACCACGGCCCATGGGACCGCCTTATGCGAAGCACATCACTCGCGTTTCTTTTTCATCACATTTTTCCCGTGCAGCCATCACCGAAAAACAGCCGCGATCATGCGAGCATTCCCGAGGGTGCAGGATCAAGAAGGTGTCTGTCTCCAGAGGCGGCCCGACCTGTCCCATCCTTACTGGGCTCTTTGACAAGTTAATAAGCCCGTTCCCGAAACGGAACAAATAACTAACCTCCCTCCAATTAGTTAGTAAGAATCGGTAAAAAATACATGGTCGATGGGGGGAGGGGGGGACCCCCCAAAAAGGCGGACCGTCCGGCGCAGGGACCTACAGGGATCGATAACCAAATCGCAGAGACAAATCGCAAAGACGGACGGAACGTTTCCCAGTTTTTTCGTATTCGGACTAGATGGTAAGCATCGCGCTACACATTCGCCGCATAAGCCCGAAATTCCGGCCGTTGCGCCGCGACCACGACATCGGCAAGTGTCGCCGCACGATCCAGCGCATCGGCAAGCGCGACCGGAAATTGCGAGGTTAGAAGGTTCACGTCCAGCTGTAGATCGCGGTCACTATAGCTTCTGAAAACAACCAGCGATCCGCAGAGTCGATTCGCGGTAGTGTGCAGATCCAGCGTCAGCTTCCACGAAGGCTGGTTCGAAATCGCCATCAGTCTCGGAAACTTCGTCCAGCGCACGCGCCGCTCGGGTTCCAGGTCGCGCGATTCAATCGTTATCGGCGTATGCAGCTCGAACCCGTCGAAATCGTTGGCCTCAAATGCCGCGATCAGGATGCTCCGAATCTGGTCGAAATCCTCGGCGGCCTTCAGCTCTTCGACCGCGCGCCGCACCGAGAGGTTGTTGATCACGATCTGCCGCTGTTCGATGGTGCGTTGCGCCACCCGCCGCAGTTCGCCGAACTCGATGTAGTTAAGATGCTGCACCCCAAGCCAGATTCCAGTCCCAACCACTGCCAGCACGAGTCCCAATGTGCTTCCCGTCGGCCAGAGGAGAAAAAGGCTCAGCATGGCGAACACAGCCGAGACGGCATAAAGCACAATCACAACCTGCCTGTGCGAGAGGCCCATCTGCAGGAGCTTGTGATGGATATGTTCGCGGTCGGCGGTGAAGACCGGACGTCCGCTGATGAGCCGGCGAATCACCGAAAGCAGCGTCTCCAGGATCGGCAGCCCGAAGGACACTACGGGAATTGCAACCGCCACGAAGGTCGGCGCTTTCTCCGCACCGGCGAGCGCCAGAGCGCTGAGCATGAAGCCAATGAACAAACTGCCCGAATCGCCAAGGAAGATCGTCGCCGGGTTGAAGTTGAAGCGCAGGAAACCGAGAATCGCTCCGGCCAGACTGATGCTCATCAGCGAGCATAGCCAGGACTGGTTTACTAACGCGACCACAAAGAACACGACAGTCGAGAACAGCGCTGAGCCTGCAGCGAGTCCGTCGAGGCCGTCAATCAGGTTGAAGGCGTTCGTGACCGCGAGAACCCACAGCACTGTCAGCGGCAATCCGACATACCACGGCAGCGTGTGCGAGAAGATCAAGGGCAGGTCAAGAACGCGCATGCCTCCGGCAAACAGCAACACCGCAGCCAGCGCCTGCACCGCAAACTTCAGGTATGGACCCGCGCCGCGGATGTCATCGTAGATGCCCAGCGCAAAGATTAGACACGCGGGAAGATAAATGCGCAGCAGCGTGACGGGAACCGTTCCGGAGACCAGTCGCGGAAAGATCATCTCCACTCCCAGCCATAACAGCAGGCTGAGCGAGAAGGCGAGGAATATAGCGACGCCACCGAGCCTCGGCAGCGCCGTCTGATGCACGTGCCGTCCGCCCTTGGGAGATGAGAGCCAGCCTCGGTTTGTGGCAATGTCTCGCACCTCGCGGGTCGCCACGAAGGAAACCACGAGCGAGAATGCGAAGAGTGCGAAGAACAGCAGCGTCAATCGGGCAATCCTTCCGGCTCAATCGGCCGGCTTTATCGAGTCTGGCGCCGGGAATCGCCCTTTGTTTCTTCCAGACACATTCCCATTTGTGCCGCGCCGCATCGGTGCTTGTACTTTCCTCGGAATATAGCCTTGGACGCGGAGTGCGGCAATATTCATTGCGGTTCCGCCTGTTGACCATTCCGGCTCCCGGTATCAACGATGACAAGCCGAGTGCGAACTGAGCGCGACAGCCAGCGTGCTAAACTCGTCACACTCGAAACAAGGAGTTCTGTATGGCAGGGCGGAATCGCCGGTTCATTCTGCGCGCGTCACAGGTGTTCGTTCTTGGTCTGTGCAGCGCGAGCCTGGCTGCGCAAGTTGCTTCTAATCCCACGCCTCCATCAACCTCCTCGGATGCACAGCAATCTTCGTCTGCAACGGGTTCAAACAATACGTCCGCTCCCCATCGGCTGGTTGCAAACTCCAACGTGAAGTTGGGTGTCGGGGACCTGATCGATGTAAACGTGTTCGGCGTGCCCGATCTCACTACCAAGACGCGCATCAGCAGCACCGGCGATATCTATTTGCCGCTTATCGACTACGTTCACATCGCGGATCTGAGCCTCGACGAGGCGCAGGAACTCATCCAAAAGCGCCTCGAAGATGGTGGCTTTGTCCGCAATCCCCACGTGACGTTGTTCATTGAGGAGGCACAATCCCAGGCGATCACCATGGTTGGCGAACTGGCGCATCCGGGGCCCTACACGATCTCGGGGAATCGCACGCTCTACGACATGATTTCCGCGGCGGGTGGACTGAGCGACAGGGCTGGCCGCGTGGTCACGATCGTTCATCGCGACGATCCCGACCATAAGATCGAATTGCAGCTGTCTCCCAACCTCGCTGAGGACACCCAGAACAATGTCGACGTACGGCCGGGGGACACCATCATCGTGTCTCGCGCGGGCATTGTGTACGTAGTCGGTGACGTGCAGCACCCGTCCGGATTTTTGATCGAGGACAGTTCGCTGACCGTGCTGAAGGCGCTGGCGCTCGCCGGTGGCAGCAATCGCACTGCCTCTTTGAACAAGACGCGCATCCTGCGGCAGACACCGAACGGCGTCAAGGAAATCCCGATTCCTATGAAGAAGATTCTTTACGCCAAGGCGCCCGACGTGCCACTGGTCAAGGGCGACGTCCTGTTTGTACCCGGAAGCTCAGCCAAGGCGGCTGCTTATCGTACCGCCGATGCGGCGATGATCATGTCCAGCGCGCTGGCCGTCGTTGCCGTTCACCCATAGGTCTCGGCGCCAGATCAGGCTGCTGCCGCAGAATGGTGCTGTTCTCTCTTCCCCAATAAGTCGTCTAGTATCGCCACGTAGGCCCGCGCCGTGGATTCTCGCGAGAGGTTGGCGAGGATGTATTTTCGTCCGTTCAAGCCCATACGGCGCCTCTCTTCGGCGCTCTGCGCGAGCGCATATATCGTCTGCACAAGCGCGCCGGAATCCTCGGGCGGAACGAAGATGCCCGCTTGCGCCGCTTCCACGATGCTGCGAGCCTGGCCATCCACCCCGACAATGACCGGCCTTTCACACGCCATGTACTCGAGCAGCTTGGTCGGAATAACGGTCTTGAAGATGTCGCTCTTCTTCAACATGACGAGGCACACATCCGCCGCCGAAACCAGCGCGGGGATGTGCCGCCGTGGTTGCTCCCCTAGAAATTTCACATTGTCGAGGCCGCGCTCGCGCGCCAGTTGCATGATGCGCTGCTTTTCGGCTCCCTCGCCGATAAGAAGAAAAAGACACTGCGGCAGCAAGGAACGAAGCTTCTCGGCGGCCGCAATAAGAGTCTCGAGGCCGTGAGCCATCCCCATTGTGCCGATGTAGCAAACGAGGAAGCGGCCGTCTGCGTTGATGCCCTGGCGGGCAAGCTCTGCGCGAGCTGGCGGGACATCGGCGGGACGAAACAGATCAGTCTCGACTCCGTTTTCGACGATTGCGATCTTGCTGGCCTGCACCTGCCAGTTCTTGATCAGATGGTCTTTGAAAGCGGGCGTGACCACGACGATGCGATCAGCGCGGCGGTAAAGAAATCCCGCGATGCCGCCCAGCGTGCGGTGCAGCAACGTGCCTTCGCCACCGGCACCCACGGCGGATAACGACTCCGGCCACAGATCGCGAACCTCGAAGACGAACGGTATGCGGTGACGCCGCGCCAGCCACCAACCGGAGAGCGCAACCAGCAGTTGCGGAGATGTGCCGATTACAACGTCTGGTTTTGGCAGTTCCAATCCACGCAGTGCGGAGGAAAGAAAAAAAGAAGTGTAGGAGCGAATGCGCTCGTGGGCTTTGCGGTTCGGAAGAGGCCAAAGCCACGTGCGCTCTACCCGAACACCGTCTACTGTTTCCATATCTCGAAGCCGATGCAGTCGCGAGCGCCATTCGAGCGGCACGACTCCGGTTGGATGATTGGGAAAGCCGGTAAGAACTGTCACCTCATGCCCCATCCGGAACCAATGCCGCGACAACTCGGAGGCACGCGCCGCAGGAGCGCCCATTTCCGGCGGGAAATACTGCGAGACGTAGAGAATTTTCACGATGAGTTGCGCTGGCTCGCCTTCCAAAAAAGCGTACACGAGGGCGACAAGCGCTCATAGAGTTAGGCGTAACGCGGGACCAGAGTCGCAAACATCGGCGTAGATGGCGCCGACTCGCGCCCGTCGGTTCTCAATAGTGAACCAACTTGAAGGCGCTCTTCCCGATCAGCGCCCGGGCGCGATTGGCTCGGCGACTCGCATACGTCTCCCATTGGTGGGCAAATTCCGCAAATTCCCGCAAGCCAGTCAAAGCCGCCATTATCCGCAACTGCACAACGTGCAGGCGATGATAAAAAGGACTGGCCAGCATCTTCAGGCGCGTTCCCGACTGCTCGTAGAGCGACCAATACCCGGTATCGTAGCGGGCCAGATTGCGAAGCAGAGTCGAGACGCCGCGATCGAAGACCTCCTTCGCGGAGGGTTCAGCGATCGCGATCCAGAAGTCGAGCACTCCCCATAGCGCCCACATGAAGCCGTTCAGGATGTGCGTTGGAGGATCGACGAGATACTCTTCGATCCAGAGATTCCCTTCGTGGTCCTCGAAAAGCACGCCACCTTCGGAGACTGGCCTGGTAAGACATTCAAAGGCTTCTTCCGCAGCCTGTGAGTATTTTGTGTCGCCCGTCTGCGCATGTGCGCGTAGGAGCAGCGAGATGCCCTGGCCCTGGGCGAGTCCGGAATACCACGGAGCCTTCAGCGTGCTGCGATATTCCCAATCGAAGCGATGGTGCCAGACCCGGAGGCCATGAGCGTTGTGCTCCAGATTGGCGACGAGCCAGTCGGCCGCTTTGAGTGTCCGGTGCAGGCCTTCAGATTCAGCATTCTGGCGGAAGAGATTAAAGTTTCCGAGCCCCCACTGCGCAATGGCGATCGGGTTGTACTGCGGGCCGATGTCGCCGCGATAATCGAGCATGGGAATTCCGGCATCGTCGAATGCGCCCGCATAGCCCGCTTTCTCTCGAAAGCTCATGTAGTAGGCCCCAAGGTGTCGCGTTGCCCCCGGTGTGAAGTTCTCGACTCCAGCGCCAATCTCGGGAGTTTCGTGCCAGAACGTAAGCTGACTGCGGCCAGCGCCAAGATACGCCGGCAGGATGCGGCGATAGTATCGCCAGCGCGCCGCCATCGTCGCGCCGAGCTGTCTCGATTCAACGGCCGCGGTGATTACTCTACTTCCCATAGGGTTGTCACGAAGTCTTCTTGTTCAACGGCAATGGTAGTCGCGGCCAAGTAGTGCGTTGAGTTCTCTCCCTCCGGGAGGAATGCATTGCCATACTGGAAGTAACGCAATGGCCATTTGTCTTTCTGCCAACTGGCCAGAAGCTGCCAGTTGCGCCGATCCACCGAGCCCATAAGCCGAACCTCGCGGGTTCGATTTACGGCGCTTGGTTCGACCATCGTCGAAAAGAAAATCGCATCGCCGACCCGGCAGCCAAAAATCGATGAACTCGGAATGCTCGCGAGTTGCTCAACCGTCCCCGTGCGGCTAAAGCGAAGGATATGATTCGCTTCGAATGGAGTGTCGGTGGAGAGGTAGAGAGCGTCCGGCATCGGTATCGCTGCGGCCGCCCGCGCCTGCTGGTTTCCGGACAGGACAACCTCGACCGAGCGCAGGTCGCAACTCGCCCGGGCCACCTTACATTCATTCCCATTGTCGCCGGTGAGAATCCAGAGGCAATCTTGCCAGCGGTCATAAACGATGTTGTGCACGTGACGGATTGTGCCGCGGCGAAATGTATAGGCAACGTGCCAACTTTCGCCCCCGTCATCGGAAGCAAAAATATGAACCTCGGCGCGGTCACGATTATCGAAATACTCACCCCAGTAAACAGTTCCGCCCGGGACCGCGATAATGTGCAGAGGACGAGTGCCGCGATGAATCTGGTGAGTGACGCGAAATTCTTCATCGCCAGGCGTCCGAGTTACGATCGCACCGGGAACAGCCGCAATCAGAGCGCAATTGTTTGTTCCGATTTTGCCACGGCGGCCGGCGTCTCTTCCGCCAGGGACGGCAAGCGTGTGAAACCCATCGCGCGCGATCCTCGAACTGAGCGCCCTGCGCGATGAAAGTTTTCTCCACCAAGCCGGATTGAAATGGGCCACCGCTGCCCATTGGTGATCGCTCGCCCTGCGCGCCGGGCCGGAAGGAGCGCGCCATCGCAGGAGTTCGTAACCGCGCGATCCGTAAAGGACATCGCCATCCCAAGACAATACGCGGATTCCGCGCACAGCGGAGATCTTCCGGATAGTCAGCGCTGGAGGTTCGATCGCCGCGACGGCGCTTTGATGCATGTTGTCAATCTCACTCTTCGATTTCGAGTCCCGAATCCGCTGGTTCGAAGGTCCTATCTCTTCACTGATCGGACTTGCGTGCAATCCACGGGCCGATGGCGAGCACATCCATCTTCGTCCGCTGGAAACAATCGATCGCCTCCTGCGGAGTCCGCACAATCGGCTCATTCTCATTAAAGCTGGTATTTAGAATCACCGGGATGCCCGTCTGCTTTTCGAAAGCCTTGATCAAGTCGTAGTACAGAGAATTCTCTTCGCGCTTGACCGTCTGCAGGCGTCCGGTATCGTCCACGTGGTTCACGGCGCTTAGGCTTTTTCTTTTATCGGAGCGTACCTTGTAGACATGCAACATATACGGCGAGGGATGCGTGTGCTCAAAGTACTCATGCTGCGCCTCAGCCAGGATGGCGGGGGCAAACGGACGAAACCACTCGCGATGCTTGATGCGCGCGTTCAAGACGTCCTTCATGCCGGGAAGGCCCGGATGCGCGACGATGGATCGATTGCCCAGCGCGCGAGGTCCCCATTCCATGCGCCCCTGGAACCACCCGACTACATTTCCTTTGGTCATTTCGCCGGCCACGGCGTCAAGAAGCGGCTGGCGATCCATCCGCTGATATTTCACTCGCGCATTTCTGAGCGAGCTCTCAATCTCAGATTCGGAATACTCGGAGCCCAGATATGCATGGTTCATCTGCTCCTGGCGCGGCTGCTGCAAAATTGCGTGGTAGGTGTGCAGCGCCGCACCGATCGCCAGGCCCTCGTCGCCTGCGGCGGGCTGAATCCAGGTGCTCCGGAATGGCGTGCGCGAAAAAATCTTGCCGTTGGCCACGCTGTTGAGCGCGCAACCCCCCGCCATCGCCAGATTTTCTTCTGGCACGCGCTTATGCAGCGTGTTCAGCGAATGAAAGAACACTTCTTCAAAACAATGCTGCATGGCATAGGCGAGATCCATGTCGCGCTGCGTGATCTCCGCATTCGGCTCGCGCGGAGGGCCGAAAATCTTTTCCATCTTGTCGCTGAAATGCCGTGCCAGCCGCACAGTTCCGTCGGGCAGCACTTGCATGCCCTGATCGCTGCCAAGCGGCCTGAAGTAGCTCAAATCGAGCTGAAAGCTGCCGTTTTTCAGCGGGGCAATCTTGCGAATCTCATCGACGTAAGTATCTTTGCCATACGGAGCTAGCCCCATGACCTTTCCCTCATCGCCATATTTTCTGTAGCCGATGAAGTCGCAAATCATGGTGTAGAAGCTGCCCAGCGAGTGGGGAAGGAAAACGCGCTCAAGGACATCGATGTTGTGCCCCTCACAACGCGCCAGCATCGTGGAAACAAAATCGCCGGAGCCGTCGTATGAGAATCCAGCCGCCATCTCCCACGGCGAACAGTAATAAGAGCTTGCGATGTGAGCCATGTGATGCTCGACGTGATGTTCCTTGAACTTCAATTCGTTCGCGTCGAGGTCGAGCGCTTGCGCGAGCAGCGCCCGCACATCGCGCATAGACTCCTTGCGCTCGCGCATTTTGATGAAGTTGAGAATCTTGGCTGGATTCGCCAGCGCGTATTGCACCTTCCTGGCGAGATGCGCGTCACTGTCCTGCCCCACGGCAACGTGCTGAACGTCGGTGAGTTTCGCTCCTGCGGCATCAAGGCACGCTTTCACCGCGAGCGCCGGAAACCCGCCGTAGTGTTTCTGGCGGTTCAGGCGTTCTTCCGCGATGGCGAAAAGAATCTTGCCATCGTCAAGAATCGCCGCTGAGGCATCGGCGTGAAACATGTTCAGTCCCAGAATCAGCATGAGGCACTCTGCTTCGCTGCGCGCGTGTCCATAGCGTCATCCGATCCACCTGGCGCCAAGGCGATGAATTCGCCCACGTCCACGCGGAGCGCCTCGCCAGTCTGACAAGCATTCTTCAATCTCAGGGTGGCCAAAGTGGAGCCGACGATCTCTTCGAAGGGAATCGGAGGAGGGATCTTGCCCCGCACAGCTTCGGCAAACGCGCGCATTTCCGCCTGGTGACCCTTGTCTTGTTTCCACCGCGCGCGTGAGATTGTTTTGCGGCCATTGCGCACAAGCTCAAGGCGGCGGAAATCCTCAAGAATCGCAACCGAGCCGCCGCCGAAAATTTCCAGCCTCTCCTTCGAACTCGACTTGTCGCCGTTCGCCATGTAAGTAATCGTGCCCACGCCCCCGTTAGCGAATTTCAACGTGGCGACGATATTGTCCAAGCTGTACTGGCCGGGGTTCCCCACCCCTTCAGCGCGGACTTCGATCGGAGATCCGCCCGCCACAAAACTCAGGAAATCTACAAAGTGGCAGACTTCGCCAAGAATCCGCCCGCCCCCGACTTCCGGATCGTTGACCCAATGATCGGCGGGGATATACCCGGCATTTACGCGATAGTTCATCGACAGCGGTTCGCGGGTTTGCGCAAAGAATTTTTTTAACTCCTGCGCCATGGGCGCGAAGCGGCGATTAAAGCCGACCATCAGCAGTGGCGCGTTCGCCCGCTCGCGCGTTTCAGGAGTCATGGAGCGGACAATCGATCCAAGTTCGGATTCTGTCAAGCACAGAGGTTTCTCGCAGAAAACCGCCTTGTGCTCACCAAGCGCCGCGAGAACTTGCTCCGCGTGCAGGTGGTGCCGCGTCGCAATCAGCACGGCGTTGACTCCAGGGTCGCGCAGAAGTTCATCCTCCGTCTCCGCGCAATAAGCGAAATTAAATCTCTCGGCCGCGCTTCGGCTCCGTGCTCCGCTGGCATTACAGACACCCTTAAACGAAAGGCCGGGAACTATCTTCAATGCGGGCAGCAGGATGTTCTGCGCAAATGCCCCGGCGCCAAGAACGCCGAGTCCAACGTCCCCGTGTTCGGGCGCTTTCGGCCGCCAAGCCTCAATATTCTGAATGCCCCTCGGAGTCTTCAATTCCCGGCCGAACTCTTCACTCGCATAAGTCAGAAGCACACCCAGGAAGGGCTCGTGACTGCGCCCTAGAATCAAGTCGTATGCCCGCCTCGCATCATCGACCGGAAAGCGGTGAGTGACCAGCGATTCGAGGTCAAGCCTGCGGTCTGCGATGAACTGCAGGAAAGCCTGCATGTTGCGCGTCTCGGTCCAGCGCACATGACCGATGGGGTAATCCAAGCCTTTTTGTTCATACGCGGCGTCATAGCGCCCCGGCCCGTAGGAGCGCGAAATTTTGAACGTCAGCTCTTTTTCGTAATAGAGCTTGCGCTCCAGTTCCATGCCGACAGTTCCGACAGCCACGACAGTCGCGCGGTCGCGCGCGACTTCGGCGGCCAGATTGACGGGGCCGCTCATCGCGGTCTCGGCGGTGATCAAGACCGCATCCACCCCAATGCCGCCAGTTTTTTGAAAACAGAGATCGCGGAAATCGCGGTCGCTGGTGCTGGCGCCGTCGGCGCCATTCTGATTCGCCAGGCTCGCGCGCGACTCAACCGGATCCATTCCCAGAACGCGGCATCCTGCGACTTTCAAGAGTTGCACCGTGATCTGTCCGAGCAAGCCGAGACCAATCACGGCGACCGTTTCGCCCAGTGCGATCTCCGCGGTACGAATGCCGTGGAGACAAACGGCGCCCACGGTAGCGAACGCGGCGTCATCGAACCGCACACTCGCGCCCTCGGGAATTTTCGCGGCCAGCAGGCGAGGAATGCAGGCGTACTCGCCGTGCACCGCATATCCGGCCCCCGCGCAGGCCACTCGATCGCCAACCTGAATATCGGAAACTCCATCGCCGGTCGCGACTACCTTTCCCGCGCTGCTATAGCCAATCGCCTGCGGTTGCGCAAGCCGAGAACGCACCGTACCAACCGTTGCCGCCACACCATCACGCTGAATTTTCGCCACCACATCGCGCACGAGGTCCGGGCGCGCCTTGGCCTTGGCTACGAGACCTTTTCGCGCGAACTCCGCGGAGGCGCGCTCCGTTCCCGCCGAAACAAGAGACACCGCCGTGCGCACCAGCACGCAGCCTGGCAGCAATTGCGGAACTGGAACTTCGGTGACCGTCAACTCACCCGATCGCGCGTCTTGTAGTAGCTGTTTCATGCAGAAATCAGTTCCTGCCTGGTTTCGCAATGAGAGGGCACAGCGCACCCCGTTGCACCCGCGATCGCGTGCTTCGCAAACTGGCGAGCTCCTCCATCCATAAAAACTTGCATCCAGATCTCCAGGGTCAACAACTGCCAGATTTGCATCGACCAGTCTTCCCGGCCGCGGCGATGTTCATCGACATACCGCCGCACAACCTCCGGACGGAACATTCCACGCCGGCGAACTTGAGAATCGGAGAGCAAGTCGTCGACCATCGGGCGCAAATCGTGCGCCAGCCAGTAGTCGACGGGCGCGGCGAAGCCAGCCTTGGGCTGCCGCAAAACCTCATCGGGGAGCATGCCGCGCATAGCCTCGCGGAAAATATATTTCGTCGTCGGACGCCACTTCCCTTTCAGCTTCCACTCGGGCTTCACGGTCCATGCCGCGAACTCGGCAAGATGCCGGTCGAGAAACGGCACGCGCACTTCCACCGAAGACGCCATGCTCATCTTGTCGTTGTAGGTGAGGTTGAGCGTTGGCATGAAGATTTTCGTGTCCAGGTAAAGCATCTGGTTGAGAAAATCCGCGTGCCCGACATTTGCAAAACTCGCACGATGCCTAAGTACCGGATTGAGAGCCTGGGTATCGAACTGCGGCTCGATCCCGGAGGAATACAACTCTTCCTTTTGCCTCGCGTCGAGATAGGTGCAATTTTGAATGAAGGCTTCCGTCGCGGTGAGTCCTGCGCAACGCGCCATTTTCTTGGCAAGCCGCACTGGGCCCTTGAGCGCGGTCCCTCTCATGCCCGGAAGCGCGAGTGTAAACTTTTGCGCGGCGGATCGTACGGGAGCCGGAACGCTCCGCCACGATTCACCCCATGCATGCGCCACATATTTTCGATATCCGGCGAATAACTCGTCTCCGCCGACACCCGACAGCAGGACTGTCGCATGCTTACGGGCCTCGCGGCATACGAGAAAAGCCGTAATCAGCGCGGGATCCGCAGTCGGCTCGTCCATGTGCCACGCGAGTCGCGGCAAGAGATCGGCGACATCCGGCTCAACCTCAATCTCAAGATGCTCGCAACCGAGGCCTCCTGCCAGACGCCGCGGCACTGCGGGATCGTCAATCGCTGTTTCACCTACGCGATATTTTTTAGGGAACGTAATCGTATAAGTCCGGACCGGCTGCTTGCGCGCCATGGCCGCCACGATGCTCGACGAGTCGAGGCCGGCGCTTAGAAATGCCCCGATCGGCACGTCGCTAACCATCTGCCGGTCCACTGACGCGCAAAAGCGCTCGCGGAGTTCTTCTTCGACCTCCGGTTGCTTTCTGTCGAAGAAATGAGTCGCGGGTGGGAAGCTGAGGTCCCAATACTCCTCAGTTTGAAACCTACCCCGCTCCCAAATTGCGTAATGGCCAGCTTCGAGCTTCCGAATCCCTTCGAACATCGTGGCCGGATCGGGCACCCAGAGGAAGGTCAGGAACTGATCCAAAGCCTCATGGCTAACGCGTGCCTCAATGCCTGGCACTTCAAGCAGTGCTTTGATCTCAGAGGCAAAGGCCAGTTTCCCGCTGCGTTCCGAGTAGTAGAGCGGCTTGATTCCGAAGTGATCGCGCGCCAACAATAACCTTGGAGAACCGCTGCGCACATCGCAGATCGCGAAGGCAAACATCCCTTCAAGTCGGTTCAGGCACTCGACGCCATACTCCTCGTAGAGATGAATGATGACTTCCGTGTCAGTGCGCGAACGAAAAAGATGACCCTTCGCCTCGAGTTCGTGGCGCAACTCGCGAAAGTTGTAAATCTCCCCGTTATAGGTAATCCAGACGGTGCCGTCTTCGTTCGACATCGGCATGTGGCCGTCCGGCGAGAGATCGAGAATGGCCAGCCGCCGGCTGCCGAAACCGACATACATGCCGTCAGGGAAATGCCGCTCCCAGAGCCCGAAGTCATCCGGCCCGCGATGCGACTGCACAGAAGTCATGCGCGCGAGCACTTCTGCATTCCCGCAATCGACCAGGCCGCTGATTCCGCACATATGTGTTAGGTCTCTACCCTCGCCGCGCGCAGTTCGTAGACTTTTGCCTTGATGTGGAAGAACTGGACTCCCTGAAAAACGCAGTAGATTAAACCGGGGATGCCGTCGAGAACTCCCATGCGCACAAAGTATTTGTAGAAGAAAAAGACCAGCGGAGATCCCGGCATTTCGAGAAAATGGCGGCGCAGCCAGCGTCGCCGCTGCGCCTGCGTTCCATCGAAGGCAGGCCGGATCTCTTCTTTCTCGCGGCTGCCATCAAGCCACACGCGGGCTTCCCAGTTCGAGTACTCGTTGTGCTTCTGGATGTAGCGGTCAAGCGACTCAACGTTGTGATGGACGAGCGGATTTCGCAAGTGGCGGACCGGGCCGTCAACCACGACGTGCTCGTGCACCTCCATGTCCGCCATGTTCTTGTCTTGATCCTGCAGGCGGCACTCGTAATGGCCGCGTCCCCTGCGGAAGAGAGAGAGCTTCCAGAAACTGGCGCCGCTGTGACGCAATTGGCGCCCAAGAAAATGCATTTTGAGAGCGATATGGTATCCGCCTACTTGCGGATCGCGGATCGCCTGCTGAATCTCCGTTCTGAGTTCAGGAGTCAGAACCTCGTCAGCATCGAGCAGCAAGACCCAGTCGTACGCCAGCGGCAGCGTGTCTATCGCCCATTGCCGCTTCTTCGGCCATCCGCCGTGATAATGAAACTGCACTACCTTGGCGCCGAAGGAACTTGCAATCGACACCGTTTCATCCTCGCTCTGCGAGTCGATCACATACACTTCGCCGGCGTCTCCGAGAGCCGCGAGGCAGCGTGGCAGGTTATGCGCCTCGTTGCGCACGGGGATGATCACGCTCACTGGGAGCGCGGGCAGAGGCTGGCTCGATCTGGCGATCTGAGGCTCGACTTCGGTTGCAATCACGCGTGTATCCCAGCGAAGGTTGCCTTTATCTTAACCATGCCCATCTTGTGAATTACACAGGAAACGCTATGCTAGTATCCGCTTCGGAACTATGCAGAATTTGCGCACCGCCGAGCTGAAACGGCAAGTCCAGAGCTTCTGGAACGTCGAACCCTGCGGCTCGCGGTATCTGGGCGCGGAGCAGAACTTCGACGCGCACGCCATAGCCCGATATGAATTAGAGCCTTATATAGCGTCTTTCGCGGGGTTCGCCGAGGCCCGGGGAAAGCGGGTGCTCGAAATCGGCGTAGGCATGGGAGCCGATTATCTGGAGTGGTTGAAAGCCGGCGCGGATGCCACCGGCGTCGATTTGTCCAGCGCATCCATTGCCCGCGCTCAGCGACGATGCGAATTGGCGGGCTTCGCACCGGACCTGCGGCAAGCCGACGCCGAGCGCCTGCCGTTTCCCGACAATACTTTCGACATTGTTTATTCCTATGGCGTGATGCATCACAGCCCGGACCCGGCGCAGTGTATTCGCGAAGCGCGGCGCGTTCTGAAGCCGGGTGGCACGCTGCGCATCATGATTTATCACCATCCTTCGCTTGTAGGACTTATGCTCTGGCTGCGCTATGGCCTGATGCGCGGGAAGTCGCTGCGCCGGGCCGTTTTCGATCACCTGGAAAGTCCGGGAACGAACTCTTATCGCTTCGCCGAAGCCCGTGGCATGCTCAATGGCTTCGATCAGATCAGGCTCAGTCGGGAATTCAGTCCCGGAGATTTACTACTGAACGAGCCCTCCGCACGATTCCGCGGTGTTTTCTACCGGCTCATTTGGAAGGTCTATCCGCGATGGCTGATGCGTTCTCTTGGCCAGCGCTGGGGGCTATTTCTTATGATTTCCGCGAGGAAGCCCGCCGCGATTTCGATTACAGATTCCGCTCGCACCAGGCATTGAGAACGAAGAGTGACCAGGGCCGCGACCAGGAAGTCTCTCCCGCCAGAAAGCGGTTCCATACCGCACTCACGGCTCTGCCATTGAGAAACGTCTGAGAATCACTTTTTTTCGCCAGCGCGTCTTGCACCATGGGCCGCAATTCTGCGAGAAGCCAGTGCTCGAATGGCAAGGTGAACCCGCGTTTTGGGCGATGCACGATTTCATTCGGCAACTCGACGCCCAGGTTCTTCAGCAAAAGCGGCTTTGGTATCCCACTCTTTAGCTTTTCTTTTCCTGGAACGCGCAAACAGGATTCCACGAGGCCGCGGTCCAGGAAGGGCACGCGCAGTTCCAGTCCGTGCGCCATGCTCATGAAATCGGAATCCCGCAGGAGCGTGTTCCGCATGTACCAGTGAAGTTCGAGATAAGAAACGCGGTTTACGGGATCGAGACCGCTGCTTGCATCGATTGAAGTCTGCAGCGAATCAGCCAACTCGCGCTCCGCCTGCTCGTGATCTCCGGCGTACAGAGCTCCGCGCTCCAACGCCGCAAACAGGTTTCGGGTCAAAAAATACGGGTGGGGGGGGTTCGCCGGTTTGGTTGCAAGCCGGTTCGCGAATTGCGAAATCTTGCGGCTGCGGTCGCTCCTTCCACTCATCGCCTCGAGTGAAGCGGCAACCGGACGGCGGACTGCCGATGGCAGCCTGGAGAAGCCGGCAGTAAGGCGCTCGAGGCGAGGCACATCTCGAAAACTGGAATACCCGGCAAACATCTCGTCGGCGCCAAGCCCCGTCAACGCTACCTTGACTCCCACCCGTCGCGCCTGCTCCGAGATGATGAAAGTATTGATGCCGTCGATCGTCGGCTGATCCATCGCCTGCAACGCATCGGGGATCACCGCTAAAGCGTCTTGCTGCGAAATCAGCAGTTCGTGATGTTCGCTGCCAAAGCGCCGCGCCACTATTCTGGAAAATTGGGCCTCGTTAAACTCGGCTTCGCGAAAAACCAGCGAGAAAGTGGCCGGCCGCACTCCGGATCTGCTGGTCAGAGCAACCAGCGCGGACGAATCGATGCCACCAGAAAGAAATACCCCCACCGGCACGTCGCTGACCAGGTGAGATAGGACAGCTTCGCGCAACAGACTCGAGATTGCGCTTCCAGCCCGATCGTCGCCATTGTGCGATGTCGAGACCTCACCCGGTCCCCTTGTGTTCCGAAGCAGATTCCAGTATTGCCGGACGGCGATTTTCTCGCAGGTGACGGCGGCGACATGGCCCGGTGCTATGGCGCGAACCCCATCCACGATCGTCCGCGGCTCATAAACCGAGCCGAATGCCAGAAAGCTGAAGATTCCATTCGGATCGATGGTCCTCGGCACCAAGCCACTCCCAACCAGAGTTCGAACTTCCGACGAGAAGAGAAAATACTTATCTGAGTTGTAACAGTAAAGCGGCTTGATCCCCATGGGATCGCGCGCCAGAAGCAGGGTTTGGCGTGATGCATCCCAGAGAGCGAGCGCGAACATGCCGCGCAGTCGGACGAATGAATCTTCGCCCCACATGCGATAGGCGGCCAGAATGACTTCCGTATCGGAATGACTGTGAAAGCGATTTCCCCCAGCCTCGAGTTCGGCCCGCAGTTCGCGGAAGTTATAGATCTCGCCATTGAAGACGATCCAGTTTCCGGTGATGGCGTCCTGCATCGGCTGATGGCCCTGCGGAGACAGATCGATGATCGATAGCCTCGTGTGAGCTAGGCCGACTTGGCCGCTCCCCGCGGGTCCCTTCTCAATGAGAGCCGTACCACAATCGTCGGGACCGCGATGCGCAAGAGTCCGCGTTGCATTTTCAAGGACGCCGTCCGGGACTCGTCCTTTCTTGGCGATAATGCCGAATATCCCACACATGGGCGGCGCTCCTTGAATCCTTTTACGTACCAGTAATCTGGCAGACCTTTCTGGCCTTCGCTTTCGCAAGCGGGAGCGCTCTCACGTCGCAGATGATTGCTCCTTCCCGTGATCCCATCATTTTCATCGGCGCATTTGGCGCGATCATAGGCCACGGTCCGCGGCACCGGGAACTCCAGCTGCACGATAGAGCATTGCCAAATTGTGAGCCTGGTCAGAAAGGGTGAGTCCGTTCACGATGGTTTCTCGCGCGGCACGGCCGATTTGCGCGGCAAGACCGGGCTCTCGCAATAACGTCGTGAGCGCCCCCGCCAGTTCCTCCGTGTCGCTTCCGGAAACCAGCCATCCATTCTTGCCGTGTTCGATGATCTCCTCGATTCCCTGCCCCCTGCAACCTACCACAGGCCTGCCGCACGCCATCGCTTCAAGGTACACGCAGCCTAGGCCCTCATTGCGGCTGGGAAGGACGAAGATGGAACAGCGGCGCATCGCATCGGCAATCTCGGTGCGGCTCTGCCTTGAAACGAATTGAACTCGCTGCCCAAGCTCCAGTTGAGTTGCTAACGCCTGAAGGCGGGTTCGGTCGGGCCCTTCTCCGACTACACGACATTGCATCTGCGGAAACATTCCGGCCAGGCGGTGCATGGCACGCAAAAGGAGTTCCTGCCCTTTACTCGCGATGAGGTTGCCGACGACGAGCAGTTCCTGTTGCACATCGCCATTTTCGGCGCGGTGCCCATGGGCGCCCGCTCCCGGCGAAAACAGGTCGGGATCGGCTCCGTTGTAGATCACGCAGCTGCGAACTCCGCCCCGCATTCCACTCCGCAGGATCTCCTGCGCTCTTTCACTGATGCACACTACTGCGTTCGCATCCTGGTACACAGCAGCCGAGGCTCGCCGCCTTCCTTCCGCCGCCCAGCCTTCCACGTAACAGGTGTTGAACACATCCAATCCGTGCACACTCACGACATAAGGGATTGTTAACCGCCGCGAAATCTGCCTCGCCGCCTCACCGCAAGGCAATGCGGCATGCGCATGAATGAGATCAACCGGTTTCCGCCGGTGGAGGTCGGCGACTCGCCGGCTTAATCGCGCTGCGAGCAAACGGCCTGCGCTGGCCAGACCGATCGTGCCGGGAATCTGCGGATAGCGAAACCACTCCGCGGGCGCTCCCAGCGCCGGTTCCTTCTTGTGATGGTGAAGCGGGCTTGCCGCGATTACGGTCGAGGTCACTCCTTCCGTTTGCAAGAAATCAAGGGGCTCTTTGACAAAGCAACCGCCAACCGGGTTCTCGCGAGATGGAAAAAATGGCGTCAGCGTCAAAACATGAAGCGGCCTCGTCGCCGGTCGCGCCATGGGCGCTCCCAGCCGCGATTCTGCGGGAGCGGCGTTTGATTTCACTGCACGCTCCCCGCCCCTGCCAGGGTTTCCGCCAGCGTGAGCAACAGCGCTACGTGTTTCTTCCAGCTGAAATCCAGGACCCGCCGGCGACCGTTCTCCGCCAAGCCGCGGGACAACTCGGAAGACCGGCAAACGTGTGCCACACTTTCCGCCAGGTCCTGGGGCGAAAATTTCGCAAAATATATTCCCGCGTTCCCACAGATTTCGCGGTGCACCGCCAGGTCCGAGGCCACGATTGGCAGCCCACTGGACATCGCTTCAACCAATGGATGGGCGAAGGACTCCGTGTATGCTGGTGCGACGTAGATGTGGCACGCCCGGTAAAGATGGTGCAGAGAACGGTAGGGAACGCTTCCGAGTTCGATAATCTCGCTATGCTCCCGGACGGTTTTGAGAAGCCCATATGCGGCATCCGTACGATAGCTGCCCGGATTCGCGCCCGAGCTTAACCGGCACGTCAAATACAGCCTGATTCTTCTCCCCTTCAGCCGCCGGCTCAAGATCGGCATTGCGCGCAGCAAAGTTTCAAAATTCCGGTAGTAGTTGTAGTGGCTCACAAAAAGAAGGCGCACGGCGTCGCGGCCCTCGTCTAGTTTTGCTTGGACATCAGCCGGCAACGGCGTCTTGTCCGCCGTGAATGCCTCTTCGTCGAATCCATGATGAATCGCGATCGTTTTCTTACCGCTCCACTCGCTGAGCTCGCCCGCGAATGCGCCGCTCGGCGCCACCGTGGCGTTCGCCACGCGTATAGATTGGCGCGCTAGCCAGCCTTTGAGCAATGTGTCGATCCAGATCGCGTAATCGCCGCGCTCTTCGACGTCCCTCATGAAATCCGCCGATGTATACAGCGAATTGCGGGAGAGCAATATTTGCGGCACCGGCGAATTCCATAGCGCGAAGTTGCCGGCCGAAACCAGCACCTGGGCCCCGCAGCGCATGATCATCGCCGGAAGTTCTCTCTGCTCCCCCCAAAGACGGCCCAGGGCGCCTTTCGGGCACTTCGCCTCGAAGAACCGGACGTTCGCCGTTTGCTCGAACTCGTGACATAAATCGCCGCTCATTAAAACGTTCGCGCGGACGTCCTCTCGGGCGGCGAGCTGCGGGATCACATTTCGCAAATACGTCAAGCCCCCGCCCGCACTGGCGGCGAGGCCGTTAATGAAAATTCGAATCATCGGTTGGAGGCAACCGCTCCAATGGCGCGTATCGGCACCGCCGGCCGTGCCATCACCGTGACCTTCGATGCCGCCGCCGCGGGCGGTATCAGGTCGGCAAGCAAGAACGCGAACACCCAAAAATACACGCACGGGTAGGCACCTACGGCGAACATCCAGTCTTCAAAGTTCGCATGGATCAGGCCGGCCAGGACAACCAATGCCAGCGGGATGGAATAATGACGAAAACTCGATGTCCTTTTCATCCATCGGCACACACGCCACACATGCGATGCGGTAAGTCCGACAATTGCTATGAATGGCATCACGCCTAGCAATCCGACCCATTCCACGATCGTCATGTAACTGCTGCCGTGCTCACGAGCCGTTTCCGCGCTCGATGCGAACTTACCGAAATTAAGCCCCGGATCTTCCCCGGTGGGGCTCGTGCCATATCCCGTACCGAATAACGGATGAGCCTTGATCGTCGAAATTGATTTTTCCCACGGGCTCTGCCTCGACCCCAATAAGCCCTGGTCGCGGTGGCTTTTATAAAGGACCGAATCTTCGAGATCGTTGACCGCCTTATTCAGGACTGGGGGCGCAAGCATCCCGGTCGCAGCAACCAGGACCAATGCAGCTCCCACAATCTTTGCCAGCAGCCTGTACTGGTGAAGGCACACACAGAAAACCACCGTAACCACGATCATGGAGAAAATTCCGGCGCGCGCCAGACTGTAGATCACCAGCGTGGAACAAAGCAGCAAAGCGGCGAGCCTCCGAAGCCGCACTCCTGGGCCCTCGCTGACAAACCAGCCCCATAACAGGACCGGAAAAACTCCGATGCACATGGCTGCGCCGAGTGAGTTCGGATTCCCCCAGATCGGCTCGTCCAGAGCGAAGTAGCACACAGCCGTGATGACCACGGCAAACTCCCCCGCCACCACAAGGCCCCGGAAAAAGCGTTCCTCGCGGCCGATGACGGCCAGGCGCGCTCCGGACGAGCAATAAAGAAACAGCAGGCAGAGACTTAATGCCTTGTATGACGCCATCTGCACAAAGGGCGACACCGTGGCTGACACCAGCGCCGCGCCTATGCAGAAAAATGCAAGCAGATGAATTGTCCGGAAGCTGCCCCTTGGCTCTCGCATCCAGACGATGTAGCCAATCACAGCGCCTGCGGATAATACGAACCAACGCCCTCCGGTCCAGGCATTCTGCATCGGCACGTGCATCCCCGCCCATAAGAACGCAATCATCAGAAGGAGGAAAAAACGGCGTTCATATTTCCAGAGGCTTACGATGACGACCTCGATCAAGAGCACTGCCCCAAGAAACGAAACGCTGCCGAAATAACGCAGGTGCGTGAAAACTGCATAGAAAAAAAGCAGGGCGCCGAGGCCTGCCGCACTCCATTGCCAGAGTTTTATGCGGTCATCCATTGAACCTCGCTTGCCCTCGCCAGTGCAGCGCTGGCTAGTCCCTCCGCGCAAATTTTGGGCGAGAAGTTCTGGATTCGCTTCAAGCTGTTTGCACCCATCTTTCCCCTGACCTGCGAGTCGGTTGCCAGACGGTGAATGGTGCCGGCGAGCGCTTCTGTATCGCGCGCTGCTACGACATAGCCGTTCCAGCCGTCCTCGATAAGATCGACGGCGCAGCCAGCGACCTCAGAGACAATAACGGGCAGTCCGCAGGCCATCGCTTCATTCACCACCAGACCCCAGGGGTCGCTGTGAGTCGGCAGGATCAGGGCCTCCGCCAGCGCGTAGAACCCGGCAAGTTGCTCACGCTGCTGGAAGCCGGGAAAATGAACGGTACCCGGACGTATCTTGCGCGCCAGCCGCTCCAACTCTTGTTTGCTCGCTCCATCACCCGCGAATACCAAATCCACCTGCGATCGCACGTCCACCGCCAGCTTTGCATAAGCATCGAGAAGATCGAACACGCCCTTCTCGCTCACCAGTCGTCCGGAGAATAGTAAGAACCGCGACGGCAATCCAAATTCGACCCGGAACTTGGAAGAGTCCTCGCGAATCGCTTGCGCCTGGCCTCGAAACCATTCGTTGTCGATCGTATTCGGGGCAATCGTGATCTGCCGTCCTTCCGCCCCCAGCATCTCGAGATATTCGCGCGCCGACGTGCCCGGAACGACAAACCTGTCGCATCGGGATAGAAAATAGCTCTTCATCGATTCCACTAGGCCCCGGCCGGATCGCGTATCGTGGCGGTTGCTCTCGGACCACAAGATCATCTCGACACCGTGATTCTTCGCCCACCACAAGGCTTCCCATGCCGCGGGGTAGTTGTACCCTCCGCAAATGATCGCCTCTGGAGCGAAATTCTCCAGGCTGGTCCGCAGCCTCCAGTTCAACAGCAGGCTGCCCTTCGGCCTTCGGATGCGCGCCGACGGCAAAACCTCATAGGAAAATCGAATCTCATCCTTATACACGCGCCACTGCCTGAGCCCGGCGTCGGTTTCGGAAAGAAACACAACGTGAAGATCGAGCGCCCCATCCCGCCCCAGCGCGTTAAATACGGGGATGCGATAGGGAGAGATAATTTCCGACAGAATCAGAATTCGGCGCTGCTTATTTGGCATTCCGCTGGAGGCTGCTGAAGGGTATTTTAGCGGCACATCTTTAGGAAAGTCGTTGCCGCCGCTGGTTCTGGCGTTCGTTTAAGGCTCTCTCGAAAACCTGTGACCACTCCTCGGCCAGGTCGTCCCAGTTGAATTTCGCGGCGTGCTCGACCGCGGCGGACGACATCCGGCGCCGCAGATCTTCATCGCCAATCAGCCTCGCCAGTGCCCCGCTCAATTCGTCGTCCGATCCGCCGAGCATGCCAGTGGTGCCGTCAATTACATAATCGGGCGCGTAGGTGTTGCGAGCGACACAGGGAAGCCCGCACGCGGCCGCCTGTCCCAGGACCTGGGGATGCCCCTCGATTTCGCTCGGATGAAAAAAGATCTCAGCCCCGCGCATCTCTTCGCCGAGTTCGGAGGCAGTCAAATGGCCGAGAAACCTTACGTTTTGGCAGCCACTCGCCTCCACCAAACGACGGCATGCCAGTTCTTCTTCCCCCCCACCTGCAAGCCGAAACTCCCACGCCGGAAATTTGACGGCCTCACGAATCATCAGTTCGGCGCGCTTGTAGTGGCGAAAAGATCCCGCAAACAGCACCCTTCTTTTTTCACGCTCCGCTTTTGATCCATATTTCGCATAATAATAGCGCCGGTCAATCCCGTCATAAATGGTATGGAGATCTCTTCCGCCAAGCTTCCCCGCCACCGCCGTCATGTAGCGGCTGTTACCAACCGCAATGTCGCCCTCGCGAATCGCCCGAAAAAGCAGAGGCCGGGCGCCGCTCTCGAGTCCTCCCGAAACCACGTAGGTCACCAACGCTGTCTTCAGCTTCAGCCGCCGCCGGAGTGTGAGAAAGGCCAAATCCAAAGGTCCTTCTCTTGGAAAGAAATAAACGTCGGGAATATCCGCGAGTAATTGCCAGATGATCCGCGCGGTATTCGCGCGTTTTCTCCAACGCAGGATGCGGGTATTCGCGCGTGTCGCGATGCGCTCATCCAGCCGGCCCGCGGCAAGCATCATGACGCGAAATCGCGCCGGGTTCAGGCGCGAGACCACCTCCTTCACAGTCAAATTCTGTGCGTTGCTATTGTCATCATCCGCAAATGAGGGAGTGAAGACTGTGATCATGAGGTATGCAAGTGCCCTAAAGTCGAGTACGCGTTAATGAGGATTTGACTGCAAGTCCACCCGAATGTTCCGCAGCCGCGCCCTGAGACGCAAGTGTGCATTCTGCTGTTTTTGGACCCATCGCATGTGTCCCGCAGCCCGAAGAAATAGCTGCTTTCGAATCTCCTTATCGTTCGCCGCCATCGGGTGTTTTTCTGCGGGATCAGCTTGCATATCATAAAACTCTTCACTCGAAGTACCGTCCATAGACAGGATCAGCTTGTATCCCGACTGGCACACGGACAATAATCTGGGCCTCTCCCGATGCTCTTGCCGCAGAGGATTTGTGCATCCATAAACACATTCCATGGTCGCCGCATCTTCCCATGGCAGGCCATCGCGGATATTTCCCCAAAGGCTGCTTCCCTGAAAACTCGGGGGCTGGGGAACATCGAGCATTTCCAGAAGCGTCGGCGCCAGGTGCACCTGGCTGAAAGCATCTGGCGGCAGGTCTTTTTTTATGGCGCCGGGCGTTCGGATCAGCAGCGGAACACGGGTAATTTCCGCGTGCAAACTCACCGGAGCGTGATAGCGCCTGCCATGCTCAAGAAATTCTTCGCCATGGTCGGCGGTCAAGGCAAACGCGCAATCGGCCCACGCGCCGGATGCCCGGAGGTGGGACAGGAGGCGCGCGACCTGCATATCGGCCGCTCGAACCCCGGCGTCGTACAACTCCACAATGTCATCCTTTTTATGCTCCAGTCGCGCTCGGCTGATGTTAGCGCGGTTCCAGTACTCATTGAGGTAGAGCGCACGTTCGGCCGAAAGCTTTCTCCCGGTCAGTTCCTCGTATGCCGCCAGGGAAGGATAGTAGGGCGAATGCGGGTCCATCAGGTGCAGCCAGAGAAAAAACGGCTTCTGCCCTACGGTTTCCAGCCATTCGATGGCGCGGCTGACAACGGCTTCGGCTGCGGGAAATCGGCGCAGTGAATCGGCACTTTCGGGCGCCGAGCTCGCAATGCGGCGGCAATATTGAAAATAGAACTCGTCATAGACAGCGCCAAGACCGATGGCGTGCGCCGCACTACTGAGCGTCCGATTGATTTTGCTTCGCGTCTCCGGTGGTTTCGGAACTGGTTCCACGGAACTGGCGGTCGACTTCGACGGCGGCTTACCGCTCCCAAGAAAGTCTTCGAAGACATCGAAGCCTTGCTCGTAGCCAAACCGCGACGAAATGTAGGGATTGGCGGCGGAAAAAGCACCGGTGACGTAGCCAGCCTCGCGCAGCACCGACGCCAGCGTGGTCTCACCGGGCGCCAGTCCAATCACGTCCCTTCCCAAGGCCAGCGGCATGCGCGACGCCAGGATCGCCGGCAAAGAGTAGTAAGTCGGAGCGCCAGCGATCAGGGCTGTGGGTAAAACAAAAGCCTGCTCCGCGAGCTTGTCGAGAAATGGAGTCGTAGGCCGCGGATATCCGTGGAATCCACAATGATCCGCGCGCAGGCAGTCGATTGTAACCAGAACCAGCGATCTGCGTTGGTTGCTCACATCCAATAGCCCGCCGTCACGCTGCCGCCGCGCCGACCTGAACCTTGCTGCCTTGAGCGAAATAGAATCCTTCCGACGCGATCCGATACAAATCGGCGTCGGTGATGTAATGAACGTCAGGCCATTTTCTCTCGACAGCGGTTAGCAAGGCATCGAGCGAGGAAATCGTCGAACTCCGGAAATCGCGCAGTGTGGAGTGAAAGTTGATGGAGTGGATGGCAATGATCGCCGGCAGTCCCCGCTGAAAGCAGGTTTCTACCTCGTCAATAATTTTCTTCAAATCAACCAGGGCGACTGCCGGCTCCATCTCGATGGTGCGAAACGTGTGCAGCATTCCCATCTCGTCGAAGTACGGGAGCCTTCGCGCCGGCCCGTTCTGCGCAACGCGGATGCCGCGTTCAAACCATGTCGCGCGCGTAACCGCATTCGCACGATACCCAGGAGCACAGGCGCTGAATGGCATCTCGTTGAAAAACTTCCGGTAGCCCTCCATCGCACGGTCGATCAAAACTCTCTGTTCCTCCAGCGGCAAAAAGCGCTCATTTGCCTCCATCGAAGCATCCCAGTACTCATATCCGATCCACGGCATGCGCCAATAGATGTAGGGCGTCCGGGCGCTCCATAGCTTTTCAATCAGATCCGCTCGCTCACCACGGGCATTCAATTCACGGTGAAGGGACCGGGCACAAAAATGAGTCAGCCCATGAAGCGCGGGGAAAAACACGCCCTCTTCAATGCCCTCCCGATATGTCTCAAACAAGTTCGGACGGCGCCATCCATCCGGCAGGCCATCGCTCAGCGCCAACAACGAAGTCTTGTCCCCCCAAGCAAGGGCACTCTTGAAATCGACATTGGCCATAATGAAGTTCATGACCATCGGCGGATTTCGTCCGACCGAGTCCCGGTGTCTCTTTAACAACCCGCTAAGCGCCCTGACGTCATCCGCCGTCTCCAGGCTGTAAAAGTCGTATGGCGATTGGCCCAGGTCGAGGCCCGCCCCGCGCAACTCTTCCCATCCCTCCCGGTCGCGCACACCCACCCGCCCCCAGTCGTCGCTCTGCAGGAGCAACAATGGACGGTGAAAGCGCAAACCACTCTCATCCGAAGCTTGCGCCGCGCCTTCGAGAATGCTTCTCAAGCGTTTAATCATCGAATCCTGCGACCGTAGTGGATCAACCGCCAACCGCCAGTTCCCGTACCTCTAGACGTAGCCCAAATCACGCAGGCGCTGTTCCAGCAACTCCTGTTCCTTCCGGTCCAGTGCTTCGGCCTTATCCTCGATTAACTCGCGCAGCACAAATTCCAGCAGCGACTCCAAATTCGCAAACTGTGGAACGAACTTGCGCTCCGCGGCGAGGCAAAGCTCTGCAGGCAGCCCGATTTGTCTTTGCGTGCTCATTTTCCCCTTATGATCGCGAAAAGGCGGAGGACCTCCCTACCACACCGAGCAACCGTCTCTGAATCGCCTCCACAATCATCCGGTCATCGTCGTCGAGCCCGGTCATCAAAGAGAGTCCACCGAAGATCGTATACGCGGCAATCAATGCTGCCGCCACCGTTGCCCACTCAGGATGAACCCCTCGCATGACCCACCGTACGCAGAAAACCGCCATCACACTCGCGGCAGACGGCAGGAGCAGCCGCAAATAAGTGCGGTTATAAGGGGACAATTGCAATGCCGCGCGCACTTCGCGGAGATTCAGGTAGTTGGTGACCGCATTCGTCAATGCGGCAGCCAGCGCCACCCCCGCAATCCCGAAAGGCCGCGCCAGAACGGCGGTCGCGGCGACAACGAATACCGCCATCATCACCTGCACTCGGATCAACCGCCGCTGGTTCCCTGACATAAGAAGAAGGTATCCTACCGACCCGACGCCGGCGTTGATCACTTGCCCGGCCGTTCCCAAAACCAGCACTACCCATCCTGCCTCAAAAGCCGGCCCGAACAGGCGCATCAGGATTCTTGCATCGACAATCATGACCGCCGCCAGCGGCAGCGTCAGTGCGAGTATCCACTTCGTCAGTGTCTGAAAGAGCCGCCCCAGCAATGCCCTCTCGCCGCGCGCGTGCAGGTCCGCAATCGTCGGGGAAAAAATCTGGTTTACCGACTGCAACACCACCGGAACAAAACCGACGAGTGCTCCGGCGATCGTATAGATCCCGACCTGCCGCACATCGACGAAGATCCCTAACATGATCTTGTCCGCCTGAGCCAAGAGAAACTCGAGCACGCCCACCCCAAACACCGCACCCGAAAACCAGTAGACCTCCTTCTCCAGCCTCGGCAGGGTCGCGTTGAAGTTTCGCACCGCGTTGGGCGTAAGGCGCCACACTGCCGCAAACAACAAACCAATGACCGCGACACCGCTGACAATCTGCGCCAGAACATAACCACGAAGCCCCATGCCAGCCGCCAGCAGCAACACGCCGAGACCGATGTTCAGCGGACTGCCGATGAAACTGGCAATCACTGTTCGCTGCGCCACGTCTTTATATCCCGCGAGCGCCTGGCCAAGAAAAAGGGTAAAGCTGGAGACCACCAGCAGCATGGCGAATAGATGGAGGTATCCGGCAAGTTCGGGTGAGTGGTAGACATTGCGGGCCAACCACGGACCGCCAATCACCATCGCGGCTGCGAACACTGCGTTCGCCACTCCCAGCAGCGCGAAAGCGTGCCTGAAAAACGCACGCAGACGGCCGTATTGTCCGGTCGCCGAATACGCAGCCACAAAACGCGCAGCCGTCTGGGGAAGCCCGAGCGCAGCGAACAGTCCGAAAAAACCGACCAGTGTCATCCCCAGGGCGTAAATGCCAAGCGCACCCGCCCCCAGTACACGCGCCACGTAAATCTTGAAGAAATACCCTGCCGCTGCCGTGAACAGCGTTCCCACAAAAAACACGGCGGAGTGTCGCGAGATTTGTCCGATCTCGCTGCGAAAGCGCGCCTCAGGACTAACGGGTATCGCTGCTAATGGTGGTGCCGGGGCTGGCGCGGCCGCGATCGCTGAGTTGGAAAGACTCAAAGTTCCCCTCAAGATGATGCACTGCCCAACGCGCCAGGCAGCCGCCGTAATTCCAGCGCATGATGCTCGCATTTTAGTCTGCGGCGCGCTCGGTGCTCGTGCAAACCATGATTCCCCTGCGTCGGCCGGCCCATTGATGCGCCGGCTGCCCAAACCGGCCCACCCGCCCCGGTTGCCGTCCTCAATGTCTGGAATGCTGATTTGCGCGAGTGCGCAAGACTTCAGGCGATCGAAGAGATTTGTATCGCACCCGCCACTCCATCGGGGTGAACCACCGGTGTACTCAGCGCCTCGGCGAGCACGTCTGCCGTAATCGACTGTGAGAGAAGAGTCGCTACATCGCTCCCCGGCCTGGTGCTGGGCACAAGTTCAGGAATACGCAGCAGGTCATTTGCCGATTCGAGAATTCGCCCCACTCCGAATCGCGCGAATTGCTCCATGTAACCGCAGTAGGCGTGCCGCAACCAGCCGCATAAGAACGCCGGAATCCCCGCCGCCGCGCATTCCGACGCAACCGTCGATTCCACGGTGACCGCGCACCACGCGCTCCTCAGCATCTCTATCGAGATCGGCGCAGCAGTGATTTTGATTCCTTGCAGATCCTTGCCCAGTATTTCTTCCACCAGCCGCTTTCGTTGCGTGACCGTTTCGAAAGGGTGCAACTTCAATAAGACCGTCTTTCCGCATTGCCGTGCGGCGTCGCATAACCGGGGTAGAACCTCCCTGTAGATTGCTCGGGTCCGCCAGAAATCTGTCTCGTAGGGTTCCGTGAAGAATACGATCCGCGGAGCGTCGTCGCTCCAAAGCCGTCCAAGTCGCTCCCTGGCGCCCGCCGCTCCAATCCGAATGCGGCTCCCGTCGACTCCGCAGGCGTTCTCCAGATAGTCGCGCTCCATCTCGCCTTGCGCCAGATAGGTCGAAAACTCGGGCACCTTAAACCCCATGCGAGAATCCAACGCGCCGTGGTGGCAGGCCACCGCCGCAATCTCATGCCGCTTGGCAAGGATCAGCGGAATTCGTGTATACGGATTCGTATCGTCGGCGCACAGGCAGCCAGTGACTGCAAAATTCTTGAACACCTGGTTCCATGCGTCGCGCACGGATATTCCGCGCCGCAGGGACTCTATCCCGCTGCGCACGATTCCAAGCCGAACCGGCAAGCTGAATTCGGGATGCTTCTCGAGTAGCCCCTCCAGCTCGACCCAGCGGCTCTCCAGTTCCCCCATTTCTTGCGGATCGCTGCGTCCGTTGGCGAAAGCCGCCAGCGACACCATTTGCACGTTCGCGGGAACTTCGAGCGCCGCAGCCGATTCCCGTGCCACCACCAGTAGAAACTTCTGTTCCGGCAAGCAGCGTGCGTAGTTTAGCGCTGTCCTGGTGACGTTCGAATATGCCGTCGGCAGCAGCACCACCGGTCCCGGGCGGCGCTCGACCCCGCGCGCGAACCTCCGCCTCCAGCCATAATGTGGATCGAACTTGTCGTAGGCGACCTGTCGTAACTGATCGAGGCTCAAGTTCCTCAGCGCTGCCCGGTAGCGCGACGCTCGATTTCGCCAGCGTGCATCCAGTCCTGACTGCAACACACGCATTCGCGTTCCGAGTTGCAATTGCACCGCACTGGCCACAAGGGAAGATCGGCTCGCGGTAAGAGAAGAATCCTCGCCGATCTTCTTCGCGAGCCGCGCAGCAAGGCGCACATCCTGCATCTTCTCCTGCAGTAACAGTCCAATAATGTCCCACCAGTCGAGCCCAAAGCGATCGACCACGCGGCCCATGCCAATGGCAAACAGTTCGCGCCAGATCCGCACATCCATCGTCTCCAGCGCGAGGTCGTAAATGCTCGACACGGGGCAGCCGAATTCTCCGCTTCTTTCCTCATAAAACGATCGTGGCGCGCGCCCGAGGTCAACCACCCGGTCCCATCGCTCTTTCTTCCACGAACCGTTGAAGTCGTCTTCGGGATGTAGAAGCAGAACTCGCATGCGAACTGGATCTCTCACCGCACAACCAGTGGCCAGTCGAGCGGAGTTCCGGACGCGATATCGCACGCCGCCCTCCGCCCCAGCACGTCTGTTAGATGCCTCGGATGAAGCCCGTCCGCCGGCCGAATGGACCGAACGTTTTCCTTCGTGAACTTCTCCCCGCGTTTCACGTTCTCCACCACAAACAATGAGCGGCGAAAGCGCAGTCCGCTGGCCTCCTGGGCTCCTGAACCGAAACGCGCAGAACCAAGAGCCTTCTCGGCGGTGCGTACTGCGTCCGCCATCGCTTTGAACTCCTGCGGTTCGAGCGAAAAACCGCTGTCCGGCCCGCCATCGGCGCGGCTGAGGCATAGATGTTTCTCGATAATGCACGCTCCCAGCGCCACCGCCGCCACCGGTACCGCAATTCCCATGGTGTGATCCGAGAGCCCCGCCGGGCATTCGAACCGCCGTGCAAGTTCCGGAATCGTCCGCAGGTTCGCTTCCTCGGGTCGAGCGGGGTAAGCGCTCGTGCACTTCAGCAGCGCAATTTGCGTCGCGCCCGCCGTCCGGGCCGCCTTTACCGCCTCATCGATCTCCCCCTCCGTCGCCATCCCCGTAGACATGATCAGTGGTTTTCCAGTCCGCGCCATCTTCTGGATGAGCCCAACATCGACTAATTCGAACGATGCGACCTTGTGTGCCGGCACATTCATCTGCTCGAGAAAATCAACCGCCGTTTCATCAAACGCGCTCGAAAATAGCTGCAGTCCCAAATCTTCCGCAACCTGCTTCAGCTTCGGCTGCCACTCCCATGGTGTGTAGGCTTCCAGGTAGAGATCGTGAAGGATGCGCCCGTCCCACAGCGTTCCGCCCGCGATTCGAAAACTATCTTTGTCGCTGCGAAACGTTATGGTATCGGCGGTATAGGTTTGAAGTTTTACCGCGTCGGCGCCCGCATCCTTGGCGGCGCGAATAATCCGGACCGCCTGGTCGAAATTCCGGTTGTGATTGGCCGACAGTTCCGCAATCAGAAAGACGGGTGCTTCCGGACTCACGCGGCGGCCGCCAATCTGTAGCTCTTGCGCCATTAGGATGCCACCGTTGCGCCCGCCTGCAATGCCGCTTCCTTGGGAGAGAAAGCGGCGCGCCGGCCTCGGCGGATGATCTCCAGCGCATTTCCGCCTTCGTTGAAAAGCACGTCGAGCGCGCACGCATACGCCTGAAAGGGCGGATTAAGTTGCCGGTACACAGGATGCTCGTAATGATGAAATGCCACTTCGATGCCCTTGGACGCCATGACCGGCAGATCTTCCAGCAGGTAGTCAGCCGATCCGAACGGCGAAAGGTATTCGGTCGCTCCGAGACCAGCGCAGATGTTGGCAAGGAGTTCGCTCCGCTTGCCTTCGGCGCCCAGGTTCGAAGCACGGATTGTGGCCGTCATGATTCCCAGCGCATCTTTGAGCCACTCGATAATTCCTATCGTCAACCGCGACAAGCTGCCGAAGTCCGCCTCCCGCTCCACGCATTCGCTCAGGGAATTGAAATAGGTTTCAAAAAAGGGCGCGCGATGATAGTTCAGATCGATCGTGCGCAGGTGGTTCCTCCAGAAGCCTGGCTCGGCAAGTTCTACATCCACGATGCGCTGCTCGCGCTTTCCGCGCGAAAGTACCGGAATCGTCAGCCACTGTAGACCATCCGCGGTCTTGATTCGATTTCGCTGCTGCCACGATCGTTTTTCGAACTGTACATTGTCGAGCAGAACGAAAAGATCCACCTGGTCGATCAGGTCGAAGTATCCGACCCAGGGCAGGTACGTCGGCTGAGAGATGGCGATCTTCACATGCCCCTCCCGGTCAATACCAATCGTTCACTCACCTTTTGAAAGCCGAGCGCCTTCCAGAACGACGCGGCGGACACTCGTCCTTCGAGAACCTCCAACTGAATCTTCGAAGGACCACAGGCCCAAAGTTCTTCAATCGCAAACTGTGCACCCGCTTTTGCCAGACCGCGCCGGCGCATGGTTGGCAGAATGTAGAGCTCGTAGATGATGCCGGTCTTTCTGGGCAGGAATTTATGGTCTTCGATTCCGAAGAGAATGAATCCGGCCTTCGATCCCTCCGCGACAATCCAGCGCAGAAAGCATCGGGGATCCGAAAGGATCCGAGGGAAGTAATGCTCTTTCCAGTCTTCGCGCGGCGCAAACGAGGGATCAAGTTCCGCAAAATGATCGGCCGCCATGCGCATGAAGGCCTCGCGATCCGCCTCGGCAATGCTGAGCAGGCGGACCATTAATCGGCTCCATACTGCAGCATGGCATCGATCACGCGCATCGCGCCCGCTCCGTCGACCAGTTTACGTCCCGCCTCCGCCATTCTTTCTCGCGCGGACCTCGAGGCGGCTAGTCGCGCCACTTCCGACCGAAGCGCGTCGGGCTCGAAACGAACTGTGTCGCCCATATCGACAATCATGCCGCCGCTGGCCAGAGATTCGACCACGTTTTTCTGCAATGCATTTCTAGCATAGCTCAACACTACACAGCCCATCGCCAGTAGTTCCCAGAGTGTTCCTCCGGCGGCAATGACTGCAATGTCGGAGTCCGCGATGACCTCGGCCATATTCTTCACGTCAAAAAGAATCTCTACGTTGGGAGCGCTCAATTGCCTCAGGCAATCCGTGGCCGGGTTGGCCGGACCGGCCACCAAGGTCAGGCGAAGCCCGTCGCAGCCCGCCAGCGCCACCGCCACCCGTGGCGTGAAATTCTCAGGATCGCTGCCGCCCAGGCTGATCAGAACCCGCTTCCCTTCGCTGCCGGATCGCGGCCGCAGTGTACGAAACTCACGCCGCAAAAGGCAGTATTTTGGCCCCGCAAGCACCGTCTCGCTCCCGGCGCGCTCCCGATATGTTTCCGCCTTCACGCCAGAATTCGGGTTCACAATCAGGCTGACTGGAAGTACCTGGCGATCGGCAAAGTCATCGACTAGCAGCAAGTGCAAGCCGTGATCATGGATATGACCGAGAAACTCGCTCTCGAAACGTTCACCATCGACGACAACCCAACGCGCACCAATCTGATGCGCCCGCGCAACGGTTGTGGCTGCATCCTCGGTACTTCCCGGCAGGCCCGCACCGTCTGTATGTGAAATCGCCTCGCTCTTCAGTCGGCAGGCGAGAGCATCGGGCAATTCTGAACTAATCCAGTGCACGGCCCCGCCGCGATCCTGCCAGGCCTGCGCGAGCGCGAGACACCGCATCACATGCCCGGTTCCGATCGAGACATTGGCGTCCGCCCGAATCAGAACTGTTCCCGGATTCATTGGCGATCGAATGGTGCGAACCGTAATTTCTCAGCGAACCTTGAAGACCGGCTGGATCATCTCGCCCTCCAGATATTGCTCCGGGTCGCGGTCTCCCAGCCAGTTCGCCATCGTCTTGCAAACGACGGCATAGATTTTGAGCGTCTTCTCGATCGCCAGCGGATCGTGCGCCGCCGTCATGTTGTGGGTGGCCAGCATCAGGACTCCCCGCTTGACGCACTCCTGCGTGAACAGGCTGCGCACCAGCAGGCTATCCTTGCCGTCTTCGTCAAGAAATCTGATCAGCGACCAGAACGGATAACCGATGCACTTGATGCGATCGTGCAATCCCGCTTCTTTTGCCAGCGCATTCAGCGCTTCCTTCAGGACGCGCCCGTTGGCCTCGATCTGTGCAATCGCGGGCGTTGTTTCCAGAATGTCCAGCACCTTCATCGCCGCCGCCATCGAGGCGATTTCTCCTCCAAAGGTGAAGCTGAAAAATATGTCTTCGAAAATATTCATGACATCGGCGCGGCCGACGATGCACGAAATAGGAAAGCCGTTTCCCATGGCCTTGCCGAAGCACGCCATGTCGGGCGTAACGCCAAATTTCTTTTGCGCCCCGCCCAGCCCGAAGTGAAACCCGGTGCAGATTTCGTCGAAGATGAGCAGCGCTCCGTGACGGTGCGTCAGTTCTTTCACTCCGGCCAGAAAACCGGGCGCGGGCGGCGAGAAATTCACCGGCTCCATGATGACCGCCGCAAATTCTCCCGGGTGCTCTTCCAACAAATTCCCCAGGGATTCGAGATTGTTGTATTGGAAGCCATGCGTGAGGGCGCGCACCGCTCCCGGCACTCCGGCATTGCGAGTGGTGCTGCCGATATACCAATCCTGCCATCCGTGATAGCCACAACAGGCGATTCGATCGCGTCCGGTAAGCGCCCGCGCCGCCCGCACCGCGCCCGAAGTGGCATCCGATCCGTTCTTCCCAAAACGCACCTTTTCCGCGCACGGGATGATCCGCGTTATGCGCTCTGCAAGCTCCACCTCGAGCGGATGCGGAAGCGAAAAAGAGTGGCCTTGCGCCAGTTGCTCCGCGACGGCCGTATTCACCCCATCATGCGCATAGCCGAGTATGTTTGGCAGCAACCCCTGGATGTAATCGATATATTCGTTGCCGTCCACGTCCCAAACGCGGTAGCCCTTACCCTTGGCCAAAAATAGCGGCGCGACGCCGCGCACGTGCTGGTTCGACCCTTTGCTAAAAGTTTGCGCGCATCCGGGGATGACTTGATTCGCGCGTTCGTGCCAGGCGTTCGACTTGCGGATCGAGTGCGGCGGCGCGGCCGCCGGCTGGGCCTCGAGAAACAAGCTCTTGTAGTAGCCGCGATTGGAGACGATCTCCGAATTCATTTTTTCCAACCCCGGATTCTGCTCCAGCAATTCGAGCACCTCGGGCATCCCAAAACGTTCCCGGCCACGCATGGCGCGATAGACGGCCCGGATGAAATCGAGATCCTCCGCCTCATCGACTGTCCACCTGTAGTGTTGGTAGAGCGTAACCGAGTCGCACTCGACATTCGCCGTACGAAACTTGCCCATTCTCAAGTACGGCGTCACATGTTCGCGCTCCGAAGTCTTGTTCGCCTCATGCCACGCTCGTTCGAGCGCCGAGAATGAAAACACCTCCGTGTCCAACCCGTCGGGATACGTCCGGACCATCGCGTTGGTAGCGTAGTCTACGTCGCCACGCTGGAATCGCCTCACTACCCGGTCAACCACTTCCGGGTCGATGAGCGGGCAATCCGCCGTAATCCGCACCACTTGCGGCGCTCTTTCCGCCCTCGCCGCCATGTAATAGCGGTCCAGCACATCGTTTTCGCTCCCCCGATAACACGTCACGCCCATGTCCCGGCAGGTTGCTTCGATCGCATCGTCCGCCTTCGCGGTCGAGGTCGCCACCACGACGCGATCGATCAGGCAAGCCCGCTTTACCCGCTCGATCACGTGCCACAGCATCGGACGCCCTTCGACCTCCGCCAGACTCTTTCCCGGCAGCCGGCTCGATCCCATCCGCGCCTGGATGATGGCCACCACCGGTCCTACCAGGTTCTCGCTCGTCCAATTCAGCCGCTGCGGAAGTCCTTCGACTGACGATTTCTTGGCGGCTTCGACCACCCGGATCACATCCCGGCCCTGCTCCAGGTCGACCAGCGGCCCCGTTCCGCTCCCCAGAGATCCCAGGAAGTGGCTCATTTCGGTGACATACATGTCGTTCACTTCGAATTTGTAGGGGATGCTCTTCCATCCCGGCTCACCGGCAGAGAACCACCGCACTTCCTGCGACGTGAAATCCCAGAGCGCTGTGCCACTCTCGCCCACAACCTTGCAAGTACGTGTGTAAGATCGTTGTACAAAATCGAGGTGCAGTTCCGCCCGCCGCCGGTCGGGAAAAGTCAGGTAGATCCACGCCGAGTCCTCCACATCCAGTTCCAGGCTCGAGAGATGCTCCGCACGGCAACTCACCTCGGTTGGCCATCCCAACAACCAGCAGATGTAGTCGAGCTCGTGCGAGCCGTCGAGAATAATGCCGCCGCCAAGATCGTGGCGGGCGCTGTAGCTATCCCGATAGTTCTGCCAGGGCCGCCAGTCCGGCAAATATTGCCCCGCCTCCACGTTCAGCCAAAGCACGCGTCCGATCTTTCCCGACTCGATCAGTTCCTTGAGAATCTGCAGCCCGGGATGAAAACGCAGGTTGTAGCCCACTTGAACGTTGCGATTGTGACGGCGCGCCTCCGCCAGCAGCACATCCACTCCCGCTGACTCGTGCGATAGGGGCTTCTCGATAAATACATGCGCCCCCGCTTGCAACGCGGCCAGCGCTTCATCCACATGGTAAACAGGCGGAGTGCAGATGAGCACGAAATCCGGCTTGTAGCTTCGGAGCGCCTCCCGATAGCCGGTGAAGAGTTCCCCTTTTACATCCTCGTTGCATTGCTTCAGCGCCTCCGGATTCTTGTCGCAAAAAGCGAACTGTCCGATTCCCAGAGCTTTTAGGTTCCGTACATGCCGCCTGCCGATGGAACCGCAGCCTACCACCATTGCTTTATAGTTCGCCCATTCCATTTTTCTAGACATGCCCGCGTTCGAATCTCCCTGCCGCGCCCGCCGGCACTCGTTCTTCCGCCGTCGCGTAATGGCCTATCACTTTGTGAATTGCATGTACGACATCCTCCACATCCTCATCCCTCATCGCGTGAAACATCGGCAAGCTGATCAGCCGCGCATATGCGTTTTCGGCAATCGGGTAACTTTCGGCGGGGCATGCCTCCGGAAGGTGCTGCTGGTAGTAGGGATGGCGATAGACGGGAATGTAGTGAACGTTGACCCCGATGTTCTCAGCCCGCAGCGCGCGAAAAATCTCGGCTCGTCCAACCGCAAGCGCCGCCTCGTTGATACGGATCGGGTATAAATGCCATGCCGGATTGGCTTCCTCACGCACCGCGGGAAGCGTGATTGCGCAAGCTCGATCGCCGCTTTCGGAAGCCAGCTCACGCAATCCGCTTGCGTACTGTGCCGCGATCTCCCCCCGCCGCGCGATATTCGCTTCCAGCTTTCCCAACTGCGACAATCCTAGCGCGCATGCGATATCGGTCAGGCGGTAATTGAAGCCGAGCGATGCCATCTCGTAAAACCATTGCCCAGCCTCCTGGCGCTCCCGCGCCTCGCTGCTAACGCCGTGATTCTTGAATCGCCTCAGTGTCTCCGCCAGCAGCGGACTGTCGGTCGTGACCATGCCCCCCTCGCCCGTCGTCAGATGCTTGACCGGATGAAAACTGAAGATGGTCATGTCCGCCAGGCTGCCAACCCGTCTCCCGCGATACTCCGCGCCCAGGGCGTGGCATGAGTCTTCGATCAGCATCGCTCCGGCTTGCTCCGCGACGCTCCTCAGTTCGTCAAGCGCCGCCGGGTGCCCGCCATAGTCAACCGCAAGGACCGCCCTCGTGTGCGAAGAAATTTTTTCCAACACCGCGGCGGGATCGAGATTGAGAGTGTCCCGGCAAATATCGGCAAAAACCGGCGTGGCTCCCTGATAGAGAATGCAGTTCGCCGTCGCACAAAATGTAAGCGGCGTGGTGATTGCTTCGTCGCCTCGGCCAAGCCCGGCCGCAAATGCGGCTCCATGCAATGCCGCCGTCCCCGAACTGAAGCTCACGGCGTGTTTCGCGCCCACCCACGCGGCGAATGCCTCTTCGAATTCGCCCACCTTCGGTCCGGTCGTAAGCCAGTCCGACCGCAGCACATTCGTCACAGCCTGAATATCGTCCTCGCTCAGGCTCTGTCGCCCGTACGGCAGCAATTTTTCGCGCACAGGAGTTCCGCCGCGGATGGCTAGCTTCTCCAGATTTGGCGGCGAGAAAGGCATACTACGCAGAAATCGATAGCGCTAATGGCTTGCGCTCCGGCGCAACCAACCCCTCCAGTTCGCTCCGCGTCAGCCACTGCTCATTCGCATCGCTCGAATAACGGAAGCCCTCAGCCAGCGGCCGCGCATCCACCCAGTTCTCCCGCTTCCACCAGGGATGCGCTGGCTGTATCACAAACATTTCGTCAGTCTCCAGCGCCTGTCGCGATTCGTCTTCCGAAATCAAAACCTCGTGCAACTTCTCGCCCGGCCGGATGCCGATGTACTCCACCCCGCATCCCGGCGCAATCGTTTCCGCCAGATCGACCAATCGCATGCTCGGAATCTTTGGAACAAAAATTTCGCCGCCGTGCATCTGCTCCAGGCAGCGAACCACGAAATTTACGCCGTGTTCGAGCGTCAGCCAGAAGCGCGTCATGCGCGGATCGGTAATGGTGATCTTCCCGCTCCGCTTCTGCTCCATAAAAATCGGAATCACGCTGCCCCGGCTGCCCACCACGTTTCCGTAACGCGCACAACTGAAGCTCGTATCCTGCGCGCCCGCATAGGCATTCGCCTGCACGAACATCTTTTCTGCGCATAACTTCGTCGCACCATAAAGATTGATCGGATTAACCGCCTTGTCCGTGCTCAGCGCAAGAATGCGCCGCACCCCCTGGTCAATGGCGGCATCGATCACATTGCGCCCGCCCATGATGTTCGTCTGGATCGCTTCGAACGGGTTGTACTCGCACGCCGGCACCTGCTTCAGCGCAGCTGCATGCACTACCACTGTGATCCCGGCGAATGCCCGCTTCAACCGTTCGGCGTCGCGCACATCTCCGATGAAGTAGCGCAGGCTGGGGTGGGCAAAGCCGCTCGTTCGCATCTCATGCTGTTTCAACTCGTCGCGGCTGAAGATCACCAACCTCTGCGGCTGGTACTCTCGCAGCATCGTCTCGACGAATTTCCTGCCGAACGAGCCTGTGCCCCCCGTGACCAGGATCCGTTCCTGCGACCAGTTGATCATTGAGCAATCCTCAAGAACTACGCGAGTGAATTCGAGTCTAACGGCCTGCCCGATTGGCCGCTAGTATAGCCGCGGATTCATTTCCACAAGGCCAGGGGGGAATCAAGAAAGAACAATCTAAGGTGCAATTTTTGAATTGGTTGCTCGAAATCGAATGCTAGAATCAGGCCAAATTTCGCAGGAAAATTCCGCTCTGCAGCGTGCTCGGTTAAATCGCGCCGCTGCAAAGCGAAAGTAGCGCAGCGTAGAGACGCGGTTGCTGTGTCTCGGCGGCCGGAAAGTCAGGCACGATGGCATTGGGTCCTCTCGTCCCCCGCAATAACGACGGCGTACACGACTTGCAGCCGGCCGAAGCGGCTGAACTGCTGAAGCCGCCCGCCTCCGGTCTCTATAATGTATTGCCCGCACAGGAATCGACTCTCCGCGAATACCTCCGCGTCCTCATTAAAAGAAAGTGGCTCGTCATCGGCACCGTCACCGGCATCTTTGCCATCGTCGCCGTCGCCAGCCTGCGCCAGACTCCTGTTTTTGAGGCAGTAGGCCAGATCGTCGTCAATAAGGCCGATTCCAACCTCATTACCTTCAAGGACTCCGTTCCCGTCGTCGACTACTACGACCAGAGCGACCTCGATACCGAAGTTCGCATCCTGCAAAGCGATCTGCTCGCGCTTCAGGTCGTGCGCCAGCTTAATCTCGAAAAGCGTCCCGAGTTCGGCGGCCATCCCGAACAGAAGCTACCCAATCTCGTTGCCGACCCTCTCCAGAACGACTCCAACCGCACCTCGGCGCTTCTTGGCGCGTTTCGTGGCAACCTTCGTGTAGCCCTCATCCCCAACACCCGCATCATCGAGATTCACTACAACAGCACCGATCCGCAACTTGCCGCGAACGCTGTCAATACCCTGGCCGCCACATACGTCGAGCAGAATTTCAAGACCAAGTTCGAATCCACCATGCAGGCCTCCGACTGGCTCTCCAAGCAGCTCGTCGATCTGCAGATGAAAGTCGAAACCTCGCAGGAGAAATTGGTTCGCTACCAGAAAGAGCACGAGATTCTCGGCATCGACGAGAAGCAGAACATCACCACCGAAAAGCTCGACGAACTCAACAAGGAGATGACCGCGGCCGAATCCGACCGCATGCAAAAAGAGGCGGTCTATCGCCAGACTCAGTCGGGGGACGCCGAAGCGGTTGCCGCTGCCATCGTCGCCGGCGGCGCTGGCCCGGGCAATGGTGGCTCCCTACTCGACAAATTACTTGAGCAGCAGGCGACCCTGCGCATCCAGGTGGCCGAGCTCAGCACGCAGCTTGGCCCGGCCTATCCGAAAGTGGCTCAGCTCAACAGCCAGTTGAAGGAGATCGACCGGCAAGTTCAGGCGGAGACCAATAAAGCTGTCGCCCGTCTCCGCGGCGACTATGAGGCCGCCCTTCAGCGCGAAACCATGCTCCGCCAGTCCTTTGAAAAGCAAAAGCAGGAGGCCAACAAGCTCAACGAGAGCGCCATCGAATATAGCCTCCTCAAGCGCGACGTCGAATCTAACCGCACCCTTTACGAAGGATTGCTGGAAAAGCTCAAAGAAGCCGGCGTAACGGCGGGCCTCCGCTCGAACAACTTCCGCATCATCAACGCCGCCCGCGTCCCCACCGCCCCCAGTGAGCCGAATATTCCGCGCAATCTGGCTTTCGCCCTCGTCCTCGGAGTCATCACCGGCGTTGGCCTCGCGTTCTTACTGGAAAATATGGACAATACCGTCCGTACCCCGGAGCAAGCACAAGCCATCTCCGCCCTGCCATCCCTGGGCATGATTCCCCTCGGCTCCAAGTCCAGCAATCGCGGTCCGGCTGGTACAAGGCTCGCACTGACCTCCTCTAAGGAAGCCGTCGAGATGGTCACGCAGGTCCGCCCCCAGTCGCAGATGGCTGAATCCTATCGCGCCCTGCGTACCTCGCTCCTGCTCTCAAATCTCGGCGCGCCGCCAAAAGTTGTTCTCGTCACCAGCGCTCGTCCTCAAGAAGGCAAGACCACCACCAGCATCAACACCGCCATCGTCCTCGCTCAAAAAGGGACCCGCGTTCTTCTCGTCGACGCCGACCTCCGCCGCCCAAGTGTTCACAAGACTCTCGGCATGGGCCCGCGCAGCGGTCTAAGCAACGTGCTCACCGGCAGCGCCACCTTGCAGCAGACGGTCACAACCTCACCCGTCCTCCCCAATCTTTTCATTCTGCCCGCTGGCAGCCCGCCGCCAAATCCGGCCGAGTTGCTCGCCTCTTCCAACATGCGCGATCTGCTCGCCGAACTGCGCGAGCAATACGATCACATCGTCATCGACACGCCGCCCACGCTTTCCGTGACCGACGCCGTTGTTCTCTCGCCGCGCGCCGATGCCACCATACTCGTGATCCGTTCCGGCCAGACCACCAAGCAGGCTCTGCGCCGCTCACGCGACATCCTTACTCAAGTAAACGCGCACGTCGCCGGCGTCCTGCTCAACGCCGTCGACCTGACCTCGCCGGACTATTACTACTACTACGAGTATCAAGGCAAGTACGGTCACTACTATCAGGAAGAGCCCGAAAGCGAACTCGAACAAGCGTCAAAAGCAGCGTCCGCCGGCGATTAACTCGAGTCCGGCGGCGCGTAACGCAATTAAAGAATGTCCATGTCTCTTTCAGAACGCCAGCGCAAGCAAGCTTTCATTGGATTGGCGCTTCTCGCCGTCATCTACCTTTTTCTCACGGCCAGGCAATTTGCCTCCAGCGTCTTCGCCGCCAAGCCTAACCGTTCAAAACTCGAACTGGCTGTCCGCCTCTCTCCCGGCAATGCCGATTACCATGATCGTCTCGGTCGCTATGACGCTTTTGTCGCGAACGACCCGCAATTGGCGATCGCCAGTTTGCAGAAGGCAACTCAACTCGATCCACACAACGCGCACTACTGGTTCGATCTGGCTGGCCAATATCAGGTCGCTGGCAACATCTCCGGCCGCCGCACCGCGCTCGATCGCGCTCTCCAGGCAGAACCCACCGCCCCCGACGTCGCATGGGAGGCCGCCAACTTCTTCCTCATCGATGGCGACATCGACCGCGCCCTCCGTGAATTCAAAGTCGTAATCGCTAACGACAATACACTCGTCGACGCCGCACTAAGATCCTGCTGGCACATTCGTCCCGACGCGAATCTCCTCCTTCAGGAGGTCGTCCCCGCCCGCACCGACTCCCTGCTCTCGTTTCTCTCGCTGCTCATCAGCAAGCAGGAAACCGCCGGTGCGATGCAAACCTGGCAGCGCCTCACTGGCTTGCACGAGAAGTTCGAGGCTCGGCATCTCTTCGAATACGTTCGTTACCTCGTCGCCACGCGACAGCCCGAGGCAGCCATGACCGCATGGGAAGAGGCCGCTCCCAGCCTCGGTCTCACCGCCTATCTGCCAAACGATGACAATCTCGTCGTCAATGGAGATTTCAGTCTCGATATCCTGAACGGCGGCTTCGACTGGACCTATGTCAACCGCATCGGCGTCCGCCCGTTACTCGACTCCAGCGACTTCCGCCAGGGCCATCGCTCTCTCTCGCTGACCTTTGAAGGCCCTGGCATCTCCGACGCAGGCGTTGCGCAAATGATCCCCGTCCACGGCAACACCACATACGACTTCTCCGCTTATTACAAATCAGCCGACTTCGAAGGTGCGGGCGGCCCAGAGATCGTATTACGCGACGCTTACACGGGCGCGCCGCTCTATGCGAGCAATCCGCTCACCGACGCGGACTTCTGGAAGGAAGCCCACTCGAGAATCACCACTCCCGCGTCGACCAGGCTCTTGACCCTCGCCATCGAGCGCTTCCCCGCCAACAGTCCCATTCGAGGCAAACTGTGGCTCAACGATTTCCAGCTTTCACCGGAGGATTCCTCGGACGCCGAGAGTGATGACTCCGAGGCCCAAAAGTGAGCTCAGCCGCAGCCCCAACAGCAGCAACCGTTCGTCCCGATCCCGCACCGGTCGTCAAACACTCCAAGCCCGTGCTGACTAACTCCGTGTTGCTCTCAAGTGCCGGTGCAGTTCTGCTCTTCGCTCCGCTGACCTTCGGCGCAGTAGAGCCGTGGTCGATCTTCGCCCTAGAAACCAGCGCTGTTGTGCTGCTCCTGGCCTGGGCTGCCCGCCAGTGGTTCAGCCATCAGTTTGAAATCGTCAGCAATGCGCTCTATATACCGATGGCCGCATTTTTCGCGCTCATCTCACTCCAGTGGGTGACCGGCGCCTCCGCATATCGCCACGTCACCTACACCCATCTTCTTCTATACGCCGCCTATGGCATGATCGCCTTCGTGATGACCCAGTCGCTGCGCCGTTCTTCGCAGTTTGAAGACATGGCAACCGTCATCACCGGCTACGGGGCGATCGTTGCCGTTCAGGCCGTGCTCTATGGAATTGCCCCCAACGGAAAGCTCTTGTGGATTTGGCCCTCCGCGCAAGGCGGCTGGATCTACGGCTCCTACGTCAATCACAATCACTACGCCGGACTGATGGAGTTGCTCACTCCCTTCCCCATCGTCCTCGCCGTCACCCGCTTCACCGACGGCAACCGCCGCATGACCGTCGCTGGCATCGCCGCGCTCATGGCAGGCAGCATCTTCCTCTCCGGCTCCCGCGGAGGCATGTTGGCCTTCTGCATCCAGATGGTTGTTCTCGCCGTCCTCTTACTTCGTTCGCACAGCGGCCACTGGAAAAACGCTCTTATGCTAGGCGCGGTTCTCCTGTTCGTCATCGGCTTCCTCGTCTGGTTAGGCGGCAACGACCTCACCCATCGTCTGGTCAGCATTCACGCGGAAGCCCGCGAGGAAGTCACCGGAGGCATGCGCCTCTCCATCGACCGCGACGGCCTGCGCATGTTCCTGAAGCGTCCAATTCTCGGCTGGGGCATGGGCACATTCCCCACGGTCTACCCGCAGTTCCGCAGCTTCTACACCACATTCTTTGTGAACGAAGCTCACAACGACTATCTGCAACTCTTGGTGGAAACCGGCGTGGTAGGGATTTTCATCGCAGCGTGGTTTTTGATACTGGCCTTCCGCGAAGCAACTCGCAAATTGGCAAACTGGACCGAAACCGTTTCGGGCGCGCTGACAGTCGCTTCCCTGCTCTCTTGCGTCGGCATCCTCGTCCACAGCACACTCGACTTCAATTTGCAGATCCCGGCCAACGCCGCGATCTTCTATGCACTCTGCGCGATTGCAGCCGCGCCGCCCCTACAGGAATCGCACCGCAAGCGCGTCCAGCGTCGCCGCCACGCTCTCATCATCGAACCGATTCAACAAACGATGAAACTCTGATTCGCCCAGTCATTCGAGACATTGCTTCTTCATTGGCGTAGAGGAGCTCCGCCTCTTTCTACGAGACCCGAAAATACTCCAGGGAAGTTGTTTCCGTGGTATCCTCGCTTGGTCTCATGCCCGCCCCCCAGCGGACTCCGGTTGACTTCATCGGGCCCCCCAACATCCGCCACGAGTGAGGCCTCTATGACTCCAAAGTTCCGTATCACCTGTTTATCCATCTGTTTCCTACTTGCGACTCTTCTATTCATTTCAACCTCCGCTCAAGTTTCGCAAAACGGGAACGATTTACGATCGCCGGCGACTGCTGTTCTTTCATCGAGCCATTCCCCGGTGAAAACCAAGGTGCCCGCAATTTCCCGTCATCAAGCCCGAAGTCGCAAGTCCGGCAAGGATGTGGAAGACCCTCTTTTTCTGGGTCAGGTGAACTATGCCGCCGGCGATCAAACCGCATCAGCCGCGATCGGCGATGTAAATCGAGACGGCAAGCCTGATCTGGTGGTGACAACCTTGTCGGGAGGGCAACCTTCAGTGGCCGTGCTGCTCGGCACCGGCGATGGCACGTTCGGGTCGGCTTCCATCTTTCCCGGGGGTGATTGGTCTCTGGGTCCCATCGCCTTAGGGGATGTCAATGGCGATGGAAAACTCGATGTGATCATCGAGAACTACTGCATTAATGGGGAAACTCAGTGCGGTACCGGGAACGCCGCCGACGGACAAGTAGGCGTCCTCTTGGGCAATGGCGATGGTTCTTTTCAGCCCCCCGTCTTCTATGACGCGGGTGGCCTCGGCACGTCATCTGTCACGGTTGCGGACGTAAATCGCGACGGCAAACTCGACATCATTGCGAGCAACTGGGACAACGTGAACGGCAACAATAGGATCGCTGTGCTCTTGGGTAAAGGCGATGGAACATTTCTGCCGGCTGCTACATATAGCTCTGGCGGATATGGCTGGGAAACGGGCCAGACGATTGTGGCCGATGTGAATCGCGACGGCATTCCCGATATCCTCGTCGCCGATATCAACGGCGATCACGGTCCCTCCGATGGACAATTGGGAGTTTTGCTAGGCAACGGAGACGGAACATTCCAGTCTGCCGTTGTCTACGACTCGGGCGCCCCCCTCACGACGGGACTAGCCGTCGCGGACCTCAACGGAGACGGCTACCTGGACGTTGTAACCGCAAGCTGTACTTGGTGGGGCTGCGGCGACGGAGCGGTCGGGGTCCTCTTCGGCAATGGCGATGGGACCTTTCAAACTCCGCAGCTTTACCTGAACGGAGGTGGAGCTTCGTCGGCGGTCACAATCTTCGACGCTGACAGGGATGGCAAGCTCGACATTGTGGCAACAAGCTACGGCAGCATTGTCGTTCTCCTCGGCAATGGCGACGGCACCTTCACCCCATACACGAGTTTCCCAGTCACGCCCACTGCCGAATGGCTCACTGCAGGCGATTTAAGCGGCGACGGCGCGCCCGACCTGGTCATCCCAACCAACTCCGGGACCTTGGCTGTTATGCTCGGCAACACCCGAGCCCTCACTACCACGAGTCTGATCTCTTCCCTCAATCCTTCCGTCTACGGGCAAACGGTAGTTCTCAAAGCCACAGTAACTTCGTCTGAAGGCACACCCACCGGTAACGTCATTTTCTATGACGGAACTTCTGCGATTGGTACGGTTCCCCTTTCCGCCGGAGAGGCTATTCTTTCTCTCTCCAATCTCCCCGCCGGAACCAATCCAATCACCGCCGCCTTTCAAGGCTCGCCTCAATTCAATGTAAGCTCATCGCCGATAGTAAACCAGTCGGTGACCGTGGCTACGACCACAACAGCGTTGACTTCATCTCGCAACCCGGTCCTTGAAAAACAATACGTGACCTACACCGCTGTCGTTGCCAGCCAGTACGGCGGTGCGGCCACCGGTACTGTCACGTTCATGGATGGCTCATCTGCAGTTGCCACCGTGAATCTTTCAAATAATCAGGCAACATTCCGAACGAAATACAAATCTCTCGGCAGCCATTCCATAAGCGCGGTCTACACTTCTGGCGATGGCAACAATTCCGGTAGTACTTCTCCACCTCTCAGTGAAAACGTCATCAGTCCCACCAAGACCACCGTGACCACCTCCGGTTCTCCGTCGCATCTCGGACAATCGGTTACCTTCACGGCTATGGTCAAAGGAAAATTTGGGTCGGTGCCGGATGGTGAATTCGTCACCTTCAAGGACGGCTCTAAATTACTGGCCTCCGTTCCATTGACTGGTGGTGTGGCCACATACACCACATCTTCACTCACCCTGAAAACTCACACGATTTCAGCCGCCTACCCGGGCGATGCTGTCTTCACGGCGAGTCGCGCCCATGTGAAGCAGGTTGTGGAGCAATAAGCACAGAACCGCGTCCGGGCGGTCTCGCAAGGCCGCCCCGGGACGGGTTTGTTCTGAGAAAATTTGGCCCCTGCCCACAAAACTTTCCTCCCGTTTTCACCCCCTTTTCACCCGCAGGTATCTATTTCCTACCTCATTACTTCGGTAATTAACCCCTTCTTTTCGAGAGGTTTTCCGTGATATAACGCCCTTAGCTGCTCAACAGGCTCTCGGTTGGATAAGCATCATTTCCACACCATTGGTAGAGTCCCCCACGTAATGCTGAGCACGCGTTAACGAGCAGAGGAGGCGTTGTGGCTGAAGCCCGTACCGGAAAAAGATTTCCACTGCACCTGCCGATCAAGATTCATAGAGAGGATTCCACCGCCGAGGCGAGTGGAATCACGGCCGACCTGAGCGCCGCCGGCGTCTACATCAAAGCCGATTCGTCGCTCGAGGTTGGCTCACCCGTAGAATTCGACATCACCCTCCCGCCTGAAGTCACCGGCGGTAAGGAGAATGTGACCATTCACTGCAACGGCCGCGTCGTGCGAACCGACGAGCCCGCCGGCACCGCCGAAAATCGCGGCGTCGCCTGCGTCATCGACTCTTACGAATTTGTGCGCAACTCGTAGACCGGGAGCGACATCATGTTGAAGCTGATTTTGGCCGACAATCAGGCCATCTTTCGTGCGGGCATCGCCAAAGTTCTGGCTGTAGAAGACGAAATGCGCATCGTGGCGCAGGCCCAGACTGCCGAGCAGATGTTCATGGCGCTCGACAAATTCCGCGCCGCCGTCCTCGTCATCGCCGGCGGTTTCCACTCCGATTTCAACGCTGTCCTCTCGGCAGCCAACCGCAACAAGACGCGCGTCGTCGTCCTCGCCGATACCGGGGAGAGCGCCCAGCGCTACATGGCCACGGGCGCTCACGGCGTCGTCTATCGCAACGTCACCAGCCCCGCCCTCGTCGATTGCGTCCGCAAGGTCGCGCGCGGCGAAACCTGGGTGCAGGACATGGCCGTCCCCAGCGAGTTGACCGAAAACGATATGGTCGGACTGCGCGTGCGCGATCGCCTCACCGCGAAAGAGCTCCGCATCGTCGCCCTCATCGTCCAGGGCTATAAGAATAAAGAGATCGCCACCCAGCTCGGCACCACCGAGCAGGTCATCAAAAACTATCTGCGCAACGTTTACGACAAGATCGGTGTCTCCGATCGTCTCGAACTCGCGCTCTTCACCATCCACCACAGAATCCTGAACGAAGCCGCGGCCGCAACCGCAGCCGCAGCCAGCCCGGCCGCCACGCAACCCGCGACGGTCTAAGTCAACTCAATATTTGATTCGAACAAAAAGGCCGCCGAAAGGCGGCCTTCGTTATTTGAACCAACTCTACCCTGCAACTAAGTTTACCGATGTCATCCTGAGCGCGGCAGCAACTTCGCAAAGCGAAGTTGCCGCGGAGTCGAAGGATCCCTACACCCTAACCGATCTTCTCTCCAATGCTCTTAGCCTGCGTAAACAGCAAGAGATAGTCCGGCCCGCCCGCCTTCGAGTCCGTGCCCGACATATTGAACCCGCCAAACGGATGCGCGCCAACCATCGCCCCCGTGCACTTGCGGTTCAAGTAAAGGTTGCCGACATGAAATTCCTTCCGCGCCCGTTCCAGCTTCTCGCGCGAAGAGGAATACACGGCCCCAGTCAGCCCGAACTCCGTATCGTTCGCGATCTCCAGCGCATGATCGAAATTCCGTGACTTGATCACCGCCAGCACCGGCCCAAAAATCTCCTCCTGCTCCAGCTTCGACTTCGGCTGAATATCGGCAATAACGGTCGGCTGAATAAAGTATCCTTCGCCAGCCGAGGTCGCCCGTGCGCCGCCAGTAATCAACCGTCCATCTTTCTTCCCAATCTCAATGTAATTCAAAATATCTTTCATCGAGCCTTCGTTGATCACCGCCGCCATGTTCGGATTCGAAACCGGATCGCCGACGGTAATCTTCTCGACCCGCGCCTTCAACTTCTCCAGGAACTTGTCATAGATTCGCTCGTCGATAATCGCGCGCGAGCACGCCGAGCACTTCTGTCCCTGGAATCCAAATGCTGCCGCCGCTACGCCTTCCACCGCCGAATCGATATCCGCATCCGCGTCGACGATGATCGCGTCCTTCCCGCCCATCTCCAGAATCGTGCGCTTAATCCAAACCTGTCCTGGCTTCTGCTGCGCCGCCGACTGGTTGATGTGCAGCCCAACCTCGCGCGATCCGGTAAACGCGATATACCGAACCTTCGGATGTGCCACCACAGCGTCGCCAAACGTTCCGCCGCCGCCGGGGCAGAAATTCACCACGCCCTCCGGCAGCCCGCATTCTTCCAGCAGCTCAATAAACTTCGCCGCAATCGTAGGAGAATCGCTCGACGGCTTCAAAATCACCGTGTTCCCGCAAACAATCGAAGCCACCGTCATTCCCGCCATAATCGCAGCCGGAAAATTCCACGGCGGAATCACGGCGCCCACTCCCAACGGAATATACGTGAGCGTGTCATGCTCGCCCGGCAACTGAATCGGCGTCTCCGCCTTCGCCAGCCGCAACGCCTCACGTCCATAGAACTCGCAGAAGTCGATCGTCTCCGAAACATCCGCGTCCGCCTCGGCCCAGTTCTTTGAGACTTCAAACACCAGCCAAGCCATGTACTCCATCTTCCGCTCGCGCATCGCATCAGCCACGCGGAAGAGTAGCGACGCCCGCTCTTCGACCGAAGTACGGCTCCAGGTCGCAAACGCCCTCAATGCCGCGCTGACCGCGGGTTCCACATGCTCCTTGCCTGCCTTCTGATGCACGCCGACCACTTCCGACGGCTTCGACGGGTTCAGCGACTTGATCTTCTCCGCCGTCTTGATTCTCTTCCCGCCAATAATCAGGTCATACTCGCGGCCCAGTTCACCGCGCACTTTCTCCAGCGCGTTGCGCATCTTGCGCGCATTTTCTTCTTTCGTGAAATCGAAAAACGCCTCGTTCTTGAACTGCGAATCACGCAGCCGCGACTGTACGCGCGGCGGTGCTTCCATCGTTGCCATAAAGAGATTCCTTTCTGCGAAGGGCTTTCAGAGGATTGCAAACACTCGATTTTACACCCTAAGAATTAGATGACACCGCTCGCGCAGCAGGTTCAAGCGGTCGCACGCGCTAACGGAGCGATATGCCTACAGGCACAAAGAGAATCTCCAAAGCGCAAACAGCATCCCACTGACCACTGACCACTGACCACTGACCACTGACCACTGACCACTGACCACTGAAAGATACTATCTCCCCGAATCAAATTCTTTCTTATATCCCTCCCACCGCGCCTTGATCCCCGCCATAATCGCCTGGTATTCCGCATCTCCCCGCAGGCTGTCATAATTCTTGTCGCGCACGGACCACGGATAATTCACATCCCCCAACTCCGCCGTCCGCCGCAGCATCGCCAGCGCCCGCGCCCGATCACCGAGCAACGCGTACATCCCGCCTGTCCAATACGCCGAGTCTCCATCGCTGACCTCTTCCGGCCGATACCGAAACAGACTCGGATCGATCTTCCCTCTCTCTCCCTTCGCCGCATAAACAAATGCCGCGAGCAATGGCGGCCCGTTATCGTCCGAATCGTGCCCGAGTTGCATCGCACGGTCCATGTCCTTCTCCGCCTCGTCCATCCTTCCTTCGTAATAGAGCACCATGCCAAGATGCGCCAGCAGTTTGAACTGATCTGGATTTTTCTCCAACGTATCTCGCAAGTCTTTTTCCGCTTCGCTCGTCTTCCCCGCATACACCAGCATTCGCGCGAGCATCCAGTGATTGTGCGGTACCGTCGGATTAAGCTCCACCACGTGCCGGTAAGCCTCCTCTGCCAATTCGCTCAACCCGGCATAATAGTAGGAATATCCCAGCATCTCCCACCCAATACTGTTATTCGGCGCAACGGCCACCGCGCGCCGCCCCGTTCGGATCGCTTCCGCCTCCCGTCCCTGCTCGCTGTAGGCCCCTGTGAGCGCGACCAATCCTTCCGGCAGATCCGGATTGATGCTTAACGCCTTTTGCGCCATCTCCTCGTCGATCTTTATGTTCTTCGCCGCGTCTTGCGGAAAGTTCGCGCTCTGATAGCCAGAGAACACAGCCAGCAACGCGTACGCATCCGCAAAATTCGGATCCACCGAGATCGCCTGCCGCAGCAGACGCTTTCCATTTTCGATACTTTGCAGCTTCGAATCGACAAAGTACTGATTCAGATAGAACCGCGCCTGCAGATAATCGTTGTACGCATCCACATTCGTTGTCGCCGCCCGCTGGATCGCCTTCTGCTCGCTCGGCGAAACCTCAATCCGCAATCCCTCCACCACCTTGCTCGCGACCTCATCCTCAAAACTCAGCATGTCGCTGCTCTTCAGGTCATACTTCTGCGCCCACTTCGTCGTCCCCGTCGCGCCGTCGATCAACTGCACCGTCACCCGCGTCACATTTGCGGATTGTTGATAGGTCCCCTCCAAAATGCTCTGGACTCCGAGGGTCCTCGCTGCTTCCACTGCGTCGGGAGTCTCCTTCGCGTATCTCAGCACCGATGTCGTTGGCCGCACCGCCAGGTTCTGCAGCGACGTCAGACGGCTTATGATCGCGTCTGTAATTCCGATCGCCCAACTGTCGTTCGCCGAAACCGAAATGCAGCGGAATGGCAGCACTGCGATCGTCTCCGGAGCGGTAGCCGGCAATGATTTGTTGATAGAAGCGTCCGGCGGAGCTGGCCGTTTGGATGACTCATAGCCGTAAAAACCCAGTGCCGCCAGAATCCCCGCGATCAACGCGGCCGCAACAACGATTGCCCCATTCCGAAACTTCCCACGGCCGTCCGGTTGCTCTTCATCCCCCGCCACCGGAATCCGCTGCGACTCCGTATCGCGCTTCACTCGCTTCAGATCCGCGCGCAACTCCGCCGCCGACTGGTACCGCACTTCGCGGTCTTTCTCCAGCGCCTTGGAAATAATGTCTTCCAACTTCTGCGGCACATCCGGATTCAGCCGCACCGGCGCCACCGGCATCTTGTTCAGCACCGAATCCAGAACCTCTCCCGACGCCTCGCCACGAAACGGCAGCATCCCCGTCGCCATCTCGTACAGAACCGCGCCAAACGAAAACAGATCCGATCGCCCATCCAGTTCTTTTCCGCGTACCTGCTCCGGCGACATATAAGCCACCGTTCCCATCGTGCTTCCGGGGCTAGTCAAGTGCTCACCCGCGGTGAGCGTAGCGGTCGCCCCGGATGCCGTCCCCGACGTGCCTCGCCCAGCAACCTTCGCCAGCCCAAAGTCGAGAACCTTCGCGTGCCCGCGTTTGGTCACAAAAATATTCGCCGGCTTGATGTCGCGATGAATGATGCCCTGGCTGTGCGCCGCATCCAGCGCATCGGCAATCTCGATCCCAAGCGAAAGCAGTTCCTCCGAATCCACGGGCCGCCCAGAGATCATGTGCTTCAAGGTCATGCCATCCAAGAATTCCATGACGATAAATGTGCGCCCATCCTGCTCGCCAATGTCATAGATCGTGCAGATATTCGGATGGTTCAAGGCCGAAGCCGCCCGAGCCTCACGACGAAACCGCTCCAAGGCCGCCGGATCGCTGGCAAAACTATCGGGCAAAAATTTGAGGGCAACAAACCGGCCAAGTCGCGAATCCTCGGCCTTATAGACGACACCCATCCCGCCCCCGCCCAACTTCTCCACAATGCGGTAATGCGAGATAGTCTCGTCAATCATGTCAGCCGATAATAGGGGCATCCCAAATCCCCGTCAATCAAATGAGCTCTTAACGGCCGACGCATCGTAACGCCGCCGATCGTAGAGCCGCCGTCCAGGCGGCGGTTAGGCGGGCGTCCCGCCCGCCGATTTCGATCCCCAAACGTGGATGAACAATCGAATCACCGCCCCCAAAGGCGGACAGACTCAGGACGGCGCTGCAACCCCTGTTAGGAAACTCAATGCCACGTGGGATCGCTGGAGCACAGGCGCCATATAGCCGCGAAGCGGCGGCGAGAGTACAGCCTACGGCGTAAGCCGTGGGTTTTGTGTGTTGCAGGCAAAGAAGCCCCGGAAGGGGCGAAAGAATCGTTTGGTAAAAACTCCGCGGCGCTGGCTGACGTGGAAAAGATGACTCACGGCCTCGGAGGTTACAAACCTCGAGAAGCAACTGAATCCCGGCATCGTTTCGGCGATATCAGCACCATTTCTGCACAAACCGTTCAAACATCCTGCATGCGAACCCCACGAAATTCTTGACTTAAACTAGCCCACTCGCAAACATGGAATCAGGCACTCAGCGTGCCCATCCACATTCGCTCTTTGAAATCACAGCAAGCGAGCCGGAGCCCCTAAAATCCCAATTTGGAACACGCCGCTGACGCTAAGTCCACTGGTACTAACACTTACGCCCAGGCCAACGATAATAATGTAATTTCTATACAGACGATGGGGGGAGGGGGTAGGGTTGGCAGGTACTGACCCGGGCGCATCCGCAGCTTACGAATACAGAAACTCCAGCGCCCCCGGCAGCCGTCGCGCCCAAGACGACTCCGAATGCGACGCTCCCTCTTCTATATTCACCTTAAGCCGCCGCTCATCGAGTCCCGCAGCGCTGATCAAAGCCGCAAGTTCCCGGGCGTCGCTAGCAATTTTTTCATCTTTTTTGGCATCGCCCAGTTCCCGCGTGCCCATTCCCAGGTAAACGCGCTCCGGCCAATCTCGAAACCGCCGCGCCTCAGAGATGATTCGGCGATGCGCAATCCCCAGCGACGGGCTCTCAACCAGCAGTCTTCCAAAAACGCCCGGCGACACCAGTTGCGTATAAAGCGTAATCAACCCGCCCAGCGACGACCCGCCCAGCGCGGTATTCTCCGGCCCTGAAAGCACGGCGTAGCGGCCTTCGATCAAAGTCATAACTTCGCGCCGCAAAAAATTCGGATAGAGCTTGCCCCGAACGATGAGAGTCTTGACGTCCGGCGATCGCCAGGGCAAGTATTCGCGAATACGATTTTTCCCGGTATTGTCGATGCCAACAATAACCAGCGGCGGAATCTTCTTCTCAGCAATCAGGCGGCTGGCAGTCTCGCCCACCTGCCAATGCACGCCGCCGAACGCAGTCGACGCCTCAAACAGATTCTGCCCGTCATTCAAATAAAGCACGGGATACCGCGTTCCAGCCGGATCGCCATAACCAGGAGGAGTCCACACCCGCACAAACCGTGAATTTTTGAAAATGCGGCTGCGCAATTCATGCAGATGCAAAGTTCCGCCGGCAATCGGAACCGCAATCTCGGGAACAATACTCTTAGATTTTTTCGGCAGAAATCGCAGCATGAAGTAAGAAAATTATCGAAGCAAACGGGCTTGTCCTTCGTGAACCTTCGTGCCCTTTGTGTTTCAGCCTTTCGTCGGCAGCAAATCAGCGTCGGCCTTATATCGCGAAGACGCTCAATCGACGAGCTGCTTCCGCCAAACAATCGCCGCCAGAAGAGTAATCGAAGCAATCATCGCCAGCGAGCAAAGGCATAAGATGCACCAAACTCCAATCACGAAGCCTTCGATGTAAGTCAAATAAAGCGCAAACGCCAAACCAGCAACCGCAAGCGCGAACAACCTCGCCGGAGTTTCCGCGCGCGAGCGATACTCAGTAGCAAGTCCGGCGATCAATCCATAACCAAGCATTCCAATCAAAGCCACAGGAATTCCAAAGAGCTTCGAATACTCGCTCCGATTCACGATGTCGCAATTGAACGTCTCTCCCACATCGCAGAACTGAGTCTTGGAAGTCGCGTAATGCCGCTCCAGCGAAACCGACGAAACCGCAATCCCGCAAACAGCAAGAGCCGCGATCAACATCATCAGCCGCTTCGGCATCGCGTTCACGGCAGAGCGCATCCAGTGCGATCGCGCAACTCTTCCAGCGTGAACACGCGTTCCACGCGTTCGCCCAGCGGAGGAAATTGCCAAGTCGGATAATGCGTGATGTTTGCGTCCTTGCAGACCTGCGTCTTCGCGTGCGTATCGCCTTTCACGCCGCACTCGAGGTAAGGCACTTCGTCGATCGACGCCCTGAATTTCTGCTTCTGCTCCTCGCAGTGAGGACACCACCACGCTCCATAAAACTTCACGCCGCGATCCGTAAGGCACTGCGCAAACGCGTCATATTTCCTCTGGCCTAACGCTTTCTGGACGAACTTCACATTGCGGCTCTGCGTGCCAAGAAAATACGCGAGTCCGAACGCCGCCGCGATCGCCAGAATCGTAATTGCGCGCCGTCTCGGCGAAACCGGTTTTGCGCCCGCTGCAACTGCTGCCTGTTCCCTTCTCCGCTCATGCCGCTCTTGTGACATGGAATTCTTATACCACGACGCGCAGTGCCGAAGGCAGAACGTCAATCGTCTGCATCTCCAGCGTCAGCACTTCGCCATCGATCATCACATCGACCGCGCCATCGAGCTTGAACTCGACTCGCCGAACCGCCTTGCGTTCTGCCAGCGGATGCTTCGTATGCGTTCCGTCATAAAGCGTATGCAGATTCCGAATCAGCCCCAATCGCCCGATCGGCCCCCAGCGAACATACTCGATCTTCCCATCGTCGGTCGCAGCATCGGGCGCAATCATCATCGTTCCGCCCGTAAACTTGCTGTTGTTGAAGGTGAGAAACAAACACGGCCGCGAATCGAACTCGCCCTCACCGTTCACACGCAGGGGAAACGGACGACGCTTCAGTTGCGCGAGGCAAACGAAGATCGCGAGGAAATAACCAGCATGTCCAAGCCCAACGAACCGCCGCGCCCGCATTGCCGCAACATCCGCGGTAAATCCGACGCTCGCCAGGTTGATGTAGTAAAGCTGTCCCTGCTTATGTGTGATCCGGAGAACATCGCACGTCCGCGAGCTCCGCGTCTCCAGCGCACGCATCGCATATTCCAACCCATGATCCGCAGCCTTCGGATCGCTGAAGTCGCGCAGGAAAGAATTCCCGGTTCCAAGCGGCAGAAACGCAAGAGAAGGAGTTCGCTCCGCCGCATCGCCCGCCGCATTCAGGCAATCCGGAAACAACCCGTTCACGATCTCGTAAGAAGTCCCATCACCGCCAACCGCGATGAACTTCCTGTATCCACGCGCATAAGCCTGTCGAGCCAGCCGAGTGGCGTCGCCCGCCGCGTTCGTCTCCACCGTCTCAACCGCAATCCCGGAATTCCGCAACCGATCCAACGCGCCAGCCACGCGCTCGCGGCCTCGTCCGCCTCCAGCAGCAGGATTGATGATGGCAAGAAAAGCTTCGTTCATTCAAGTTGTCGGTTCTCAGTTCTCAGTCGTCTGAATTTGGGATTTTCCTGAGACCTGAGACCTGAGACCTATATTCCTACAATCTGTTCCCGCACCGCGTTCTTCCCAATCTCCGCCGCAAGTTCTCCGCGCTTGATCTTCATCGAAGCGGTCCGAGGGAAATCTTTCTCCCAAAGCAAATATCCGCCAACGCGCTTGAAATCAGGCAATCGCCGATTCCGCCCGACAATCTGCTCACGCAGCGCTTCGTCCAATTGCTGGTTCTGCTCCAGTCGAATTACCAGCACCAGCATCTCTTTCCCAAGCGTCTTCTGCGGCCACAAGAAGTTCGCGGCAAAGATGCAGTATTCCTTCACCGCCAGTCCATCGAACACCGACTCGATATCCTCGGGATAAATGTTCTTCCCGCCTTCGGTGACAATCATGTTCTTCTTGCGCCCGAAAAGCTGGAGATGTCCATTCCCGTTGAATCGTCCCTGATCGCCAGTCAACAGCCAGCCCTCGACAATCGTCTGCGCCGTCATCTCCGGATCGTCTAGATAGTGCGACATCAGCGCGCGGCTGCGCACCGCTACTTCACCGATCCCATCTTCATCTGGATTCAGAATGCGCACCTCGCTTCCCGGAAGCGGCTTTCCCACAGTATCGGCGCGAAACGGCTTCAGGTCGTTCAGCGTAACCGCAGTGCAAGCTTCAGTCAGCCCATATCCGCAAGTAACCGGAATCCCGAGATCGTAGAAGAACTGCATCGTCGCCGGATCGGTGAACGCGCCCCCAACAATCAGCGCCAGCAACTCGCCGCCAAAAGCCTTGTGCACCTGAGGCAGCAACTTCCGGCTGAGCGCCACGCGAGGACGCCCTTTCGTGAGCATCTTGTTCAGCCCAATCAGCCGATCAAGCACCCAGCGCTTCTTCGGCGGAAGCTCGTCGAACTTCGCGCGCAGTCCGCGCTCCAGATTCTTCAGCACCATCGGCACGAGGCTCACGTAAGTGATGCGATAGCGCACAAACGCATCGCGCACAAACTCCGGACGCAACGTCCGCAGATGCACCACACAAGCCCCGCACACAAACGGTCCGATAAACCCGACCATGAAATCGATGGCATGATTCGTCGGCAAAATGCTCAGGTATCGAACTCCAGGCCAAAACGGATACCACGCTGTCAATGCAATACACTGCTCAAGATAAGCATCGTGCGTCAGCACGCATCCCTTCGGCCTTCCGCCCGTTCCCGACGAGTAGACGATACAAGCAGTATCTTCGCGCTGCCGCGCCACAAACAGCGGATCGCCCTTCCGCCGAAATTCCTCCCAGCGATAAGCGCCGCGCAAATCCGCCCCAGCAGGAGCTTCGGTAACAAGCACAATCTCAGTTCCCAGCTTCGAGAATTCCGGCGACTGCGTAATCGCTCGCCACAAGTAGTATTCAACGATGAGAAATCGCGCCTTGGAATGCGCCAGCAACTGCAAGTGTTCCGCTGCCGTGAGCTTGTAATCGAGCGGAACCAGCACGCCGCCACAGAAGAAAATGGAATACGCCGAAATCAGCCACTTCGACTGATTCGTCATAATGATCGCCGCGCGATCGCCTGGCTTGAAATCGGCGTCTTGAAGCGCGCGGCAAAGCGGCTTCGCCATCTCCTTGAAATCCGAATATGTAAGCCGAACCTTCTCGCGGTCGCGGTCGGCTTCGATCAGGCAGGTTTCGTTGGGCCAGCGATCCAGCGCCGCACTCAGAGCCGCGCCCAAACTGGCATATTGATGGAGATCAAGCATTCAGACGTATCTCACCACAGAGACACAACGCACTGAGAAAACAGAAGAGTCTATCAGAACGCAAAAGTCAGAGGCGCGCTTGAATCCTCTGCGCCAGCGTGCGGAAATCCGACACGCCCTGCAACTCATAATCCGGCAATTCAATGCGGAAGTGCTGCTCAAGCCGCGTCAGCAGATCGAGCGCCTGCAGACTGTCAATGCCAAGCGTCTTGAAAAAATCGTCGTCCGCCGTAAGCTTTTCGCGCGGAACTTTGAAATGAGCAGCGGCCAAATTCAGAATCTCGTCCAAAGTGTGATCGGTCGTTGGCATATCGTCAGCAAGAGCCTTTCAATTACAAATCACAAATTACGAGTCAGACATTAGGGAAGGTACGGCTGCGGTCCCTCGTTCTCCACAAATTTCCGCAATCCTTCTTCGACAGCAGGCCGCGCATAAAGGTCGCAAAAGATATCGATCTCCCGCTTCAGCTCTTCATACGGAATCGGCTTGATAAACTTCTTCGCCGCCGCGGCGGTCGCGCGATCAAATTTCCCGACCTGGCTGGCGGTCGCGCGCGCCACTCGCAACGCCTCGCCTTCCGCCGCAATCTGGCTCACCAATCCAATCTGCTGGGCTTTCATCACGTTGAAACTCCGCCCAGTCAGCAGCAGATCGCGTACCACAGCATTTCCCAAATCCCGCTTCAGCCGAGGAATCCCCCCGAACCCGGGAATCAACCCGAGCCGCAATTCCGGAAAGCAAAAGCGCGCCATGCGGTCCGCAATCATAATGTCGCAAGCCAGAGCCAACTCAAAGCCGCCGCCAAACGTCACGCCGTGCACAGCCGCAATAGTCGTGATCGGAAGCGCGTCAATCGTGTTCATGACTGCATGAATGCGCTCCAGGAAATCGCGCACGCCACGCAAAGCCTCCGCTTTTTGCATCCCCTGCGCCCGCTTATACAACTCCCGCAGATCAGCACCCGCGGAAAATCCCGCCGCCTGCGCCGAATGCAGAATCAAGGCATGCGCGTTTCTCGCCAGTTCCGGCAGCGCCCGTACAAAACTCTCCAGCTCTTCCAGCGTCAGCGACCCAATCTCATTGCAGGCTTCGCGATGCAGCGTCAACTCTATCGCGCCGTTCACGATCTGCCACGAAAGCGTTTGGCCTTTGTGCTCGCTCATGCTGTCGTTGCCGCCGCATACATTGCTTCAATTTCGTTGCGATAGCGTTGCGCGATCAGGTCGCGCTTCAGTTTGCCGTTCGCGGTGAGCAGGCCACTCTCGATGGTGAAAGGCTCTTCAATCACATGGAAGCCGCGCACCTGCTTGTAGTGAGGCAGTCCGGGATTGACGGCATCGAGCGCAGATTGCACTTTCTCTCTGCTGACCTTCCCCGTGATCAGCGCAGTCAAATACCCGCGCACATTGCCCACAAGCACAACCTGCGCAGCACCCGGCAATTGCTGCTGAATCTTGTCTTCAATCGGCTCCGGCGCGATGTTGTGCCCAGATCCCAGGATGATCAGATTCTTGATGCGCCCAACAATCTTCCAGTTCCCACGCTCGTTCACCTCGCCCTGATCCCCGGTGTGGAACCACCCATCGCGCAGAACCTTTTCCGTCTCCTCGGTGCGATTCCAATATCCGGGAAAAATGTTCGGCCCGCGCACAACGATCTCTTCGTTCTCCGCCAGCTTCATCTCGATTCCGGAAATCGCAGGCCCCGCGCGTCCCGGAACGACGGGCACATCCGGATCATCCATCGTGCAGATCGCTGTCGTCTCGGTCAGCCCGTAGACCTGAAGCACCGGAATGCCGAGCATCATAAAGAAGAGTTGGGTATCAACGTTCAGTGGCGCCGAGCCGCAAATCAGCGCGCGCAGTTTCGACCCAATCATCTTCTTGCGGATCGTCGGAAAAATCATGCGATTCGCCATCGCAAGCCACGCCGCGTCTCCAAAACGCGACCTGCGTTCGTGCTTGCGCGCCCACGCACCCTTTGCCTTGCTATAAACCTTCAGCGCGATTCCGCCGGTCTTCCAAAGTTGTTCATCCACGGCCTTCCGCATGCGTTCGAGCAACGCGGGAACATTCAGGAAATAGTCCGGCGCGGCGGCGCGCATATCGCCGGCAATCTTGCCAAGGTCTGTGTTCAATGTCAGCCGGCTGCCCCGCAACAGACAAGTCAGCAGCAGTATCCACGAGCCCGCAAAACAAAATGGCAAGTAATGAAACACGCTGTCCTGCCCCGGACGCTTCTTCATCAACTGGTCGAGCCTGCCCGACGTGCAGCCGAGCATGTGGCCGATGTTGCCCGCGTTCAGCATCACGCCCTTGGCCTCGCCGGACGTGCCCGACGTATAGATGACCGCGACTACATCGGCGTCGTTAATCGACAGCCCGGAACTGCTCAGCGGCTCGCGGCCCGAAACAAAAACATTATCGAAAGTAAAGACCGGCGGCGCTTCGGGCCACTCCTGCACGATTGCGTCGCCGAGAGCCTGCTCGCCGCACGCAATCACCGAAGGCCAGCAGTCTTTCATCATCGCGACCAGTTCCGTCGGAGCCTGGCGCGCATACAACGGAACCGCAATTAACCCCTCCGCCATGATGGCCAAATCCATCGCCACCCAGCGGATGGAATTGTGTGCGAGCAGCGCGCAGCGGTCGCCTTTCTTCAAGCGCAGCCGGCGCAGATACGACCGCGCCACGCGCACCTGCTCCAGCAACTGCCGCGCCGTGCAAGGATGGGTTTCGTCCCCACGTGCCTCCTGCAGCACCACGGCGTCGCCGCTCTTCTCAAGACTGGAAAAAATCTGCTCAATGAATGACATTCGATTGATTCTTGGAAATTCTGGGCGTGACCGCAACCGCAGCTAACTGTACGCCTGCACCAGTCCCTTCAAGCTCTCGCTCATCGGAGGAAGGTAATCCTCCCAGCTCCACTCGCCCCGTCGCGTCGGGAACTCCGGATAGCGGCGCTGCACCTCTTCTTCGAAGTACACGCCCATGCGCGCCATCAGTTTCAAGTTGCGCACTACGGTGCGTCCGATGCCGTCGGCAATGCGCTCGCCATCGTGGTCGAGAATTTCGAGCGCCGCCAGCGTCCGTTCTTCCAAATCCGGATCATCTACGTGCATGAGCAATTCACCGTGTCCGCGCTCGTTCATCAGATTCCGAATGCGCTCGTCCATCGTGATTCCCGCCGAGGGCACCAGCGCCGGCATCGTCGTAACGATTCCGTGATAGCGCGACGAGACCATCATCCGACAGGCGCGCAAAATGCTCACCAGTTGATACATGTTGTAGTCTTCGGATGTCATCACCGGCACGCCGCCCAGCTTCTCAGAAATGCGCTTGCACGGCCGCGCATCCAGCCGCTCCGTAGCCGCCATAATCACAAAAACATTCTTCTTCTGCCGGAACGCCGCAACTGCATTGGCAATGGAACTCAAATAATGCTCGTAAGCCCGATCCGCCTCCGGTCCCGCGTTATGGAAGTAAGGACCGCGATAATGGCTGCTCTTGTATGCGCCCGCCACGCTATGCAGCGCAGCCTTGGTAATCGAAGCTTTCACCGGCCACTCAAACGGATTAATCGGACAAACAACAAGGACGGGCGTCTTCCCATCCCATCCCACGTCGCGCAACGCCTTCTGTCCATACTCCGCGCCCAGCGGCTCAAACGTCCAAGCTGTGTCAGTGCCCAATTCCGTCGGCACACCCAGCTCCCGCAGAATCTTGCGCGACTCCTCGTTGCGCGTAATGACGAGCGAGTCCTTACAATATCGCCCGCACATCTTTGCCACAAGCGGGTCCATGTGTCCAGCTTCGGCGCCATAGCCAACCGACAGTTTGTTCTCCGCCGCTGCAATCCCAAGCGACCCAATCATCATCGTGGCCAGCGCGTTGGCAAACTTCGACTTGAACATCGATCCTTCGCACGCAATCACGCCATGATGTTTCGGCACTTCATTCGCCAGAAACGGCGGAAAAATATCCGGCAGCCGCACCTGCGAGGTCCCCTCAAAATATCCGCGCGACCGGTCGAAGTTAAACGTCATCATGGTGAGGTCCACGTGCTCCGGCCCCAAAATTCGCCGCACCTGCCGCAGCATCTCTTCCACCCGCACATCCGATCCCGTATTGCGCGTCCCGTTATAACCCGCGAATAGCAACTTCAATTTGTCGCCCGGACGCCACGGTTCGCCATGGCCCATCATCCACTGCACTTTTTTGCCTTCGATAATTCCCGACACCCACGCTTCCAGAACGAAGTCCATCATGCGGCTGACCCTCCCGCCTTGGCGGTCGTTGGCCACTCTTTGTACGGATACGCGAAATTATGCTGCCGGCTGAAGCTCAGCAGCGGAAAACTATAAGCGGAAAAAGGCACGGGCTTGCGGCCCAGTTCGCTCGTAGCCCGCGTATTGTCGAACACCGTATTCCACGTCAGATACGGCATGAAGACCTTCAACAGAGAAGCTCCGCGTCCCAACCGTCCCTGTCGATTCGCCAAGATATTAACGGCAGAACTGAACGGGCCTTCGAGCACCGGCAAAAACACAGGCCGCCGCGCATTCTGAGCCTGTGCCAGCGCGGTCGTCAGCTCGCGAAAAGTCTGCGAGCCCGTGCCGGAAGAAAGATGATAGATCTCGTGCGCCGGCTTCTCTTTCATGTGCAAAGTCGAGATCGCGCCCGCCACAAAGTCGACGTTCACGATATCGATCCGATCTCCCGGCCGGAACGGCAACACCGGCAGCCCGGCGAGAAACACGAACGACCGCACCATATCGAACTGCGTCGTCTCCGGATAACGGCTGTCGCCCAGCACAATGCTTGGCCGAAAGACTGTCAGCGGCACATCCGGCAACAACTCGCGCACCATGTGCTCGCAAAACTTCTTCGTGCGCGCATACGGATCGTAGTCCGAGCGGTCCCACTCGATCGATCGTTCCTCACTCACAACCTCGTGGCTGCGCTTGCCGGCGACAGCCACCGTGCTCACGTCCGAAAACCGCCGCAGCCCGTGATAGTACTGCGACTGCCGCGCCAACTGCAGAACCTCCAGCGTCCCGCGCAAATTGACATTCAGGCAAGCCTTCTCCGACTTGCGGTTCAGCGAAGCCGCGCAATGAACCACCGAGTCCGTCGTATGCACCAGCTTGTCGTAATCCGCCCGATCCAGTCCAAAACCCGGTTGCGTCAGGTCGCCGCGGAAAATCCGTATCTTCGCCTGCAGGTATTCGTAAAATGCGGGAAACGGCAGATGCAGCTGCATCGACTGCCAGAGCCGCAGCTCCGCGTCGCGCGCATCCCGTCCGCGCACCAGCAGGTTCAAACTCGCGTCATACTGGCTGAGCAGATTGGCGGCGACGTGCGCCCCGATGTAGCCAGTCGAACCGGTCAGGAAAATCGCCACGTTGCTCCGTTCGTCCCCGTCTTTGCGCTATCCGCTTGCTTAACAGCTGGCGCGGATTGTTTCTCGTCCGCCGGCATCTGCAGCACCCGCGGCTCGCGCGCCTCCAAGGGCTTGCCTTCAATCAGAGGATACGTCCAGCGCCGCAGCGCGGGAATGTGAATATCGATCCAGTACTCCCACCAGTCGAGGCTGGCCGTGTCGTAGCCAAACACTTCGCGTTCCTCCGGCGTCAGCGCCTGCGTCAGCTTCTCGACATTGTCGGCTACGAAATCGTGCTCGTTATGCAGGATAAAAGGCTCGAACAACTGCACCAGTTTTTCGACGCGCGCCAGGTTGCGCTCCGCCTTGGCCAGCGGCTTGTTCGAGAGCGGCAGCGGCGACATGATCGTCTGAATCGTACGCACGATCATCTTCTGCGCCGGTGCCGACATGCGGTTGTAACGAGCCTTCGACACGGGAATCGCATCCATGCGCAGCCGCAGCCAATACTCAAGCCCTTCCTGCGCGCGATAATGACGCCGATGCGCAAGCGACGTAAGCTCGATGCAGCGGCCCATGTCGCACGGATTCGTGACCGATGTCGCCAACTGATACAGCGGATCGTGCCGCCGCTCGACGAGTGCGGCGGCGATCAAAGTCATGCCCGCGCAAACCGAATCCACCGGAATAATATCGAGCCGCTTCCGCTCGTTCGAGGGCAGTTGCCGGAACGACGTTCCCAGCAGATACGACAACGATGCCGAGGTATTGATCCCCTCGTTCCATCCGCGAAATGGCTTCGTGACGGATGTCTCGACAATCGCCGGCCGCACAATCGCAATTGGCAAACCCGCGCCATGTTTCGCGATCAGCGACTCCGCCAGGCTCTTCGTATAGGTATAGGTATTCGGCCAGCCAAGCGCCGTCGCCCGCTTGATGCCTTCCTGCGTCAGGTAATTCTTCAGCCAGCGCACGCGATTCTTGCGAATCTGATTTTCCAGCGCAGCGCCGCTGAGATCCTTGGCAGCTTTCTCCTTCGCGACTGCTTGCTTCCTCAGTTCCTCAGTGACCTCCGGCCCTTCCGCTTTCTGCTCGGCCGATTCCACCATCTCGTGCAGTTCATACCATTCTTTTTCGGCGTCAAAATTCAATAGGCCCGCCGGAGTGTAATTCGGTCGTACGCGCTCGCCGACACGCCCATCGCGTTGACCCGCAACATAACAGGTGGAAAGATGCAGCAAAGCCGCATGATCCGAGGCGCGGATAAAGTCAATCAAGTGATACGTCGAATCGACGTTAACGGCCAGCGCCTCGCGCAAATCGGGATTGAAATCCGTCAATCCCGAGCTGTTGACGATCAGGTCCAGTTCTTTGCCGAGCCGCGCCGCAACCTCCGGCGCCAGGCCAATCTGCGGCTGCGAAACGTCCCCCTCGACAACCTCAACCTTCTCCGCCAGCAACGCGCCGAGTTTGTCTCCATACTTGTCAAAGACGGGATCGAATACCGGCGACTCCTCCAGCATCTTCTCGAAGCGCTTCTGCGCCGGATTCGTCTTCTGCCCGCGAATCAGCAGATACAGCTTCCCGATCTCCGGCAGGTCGAGAAGCGTATTCGCCAGCCAGACCTTTCCGATAAATCCGGTCACCCCGATCAGCATCAGCCTTTTTCCGGCCAATGCCTTCCGCACGGAGAACTTCTCCGCATGACGAGGCTCGTCGAAGTAAACAATCGGCCGCACGCGCGGCTCTTCCACGCGCACCGCCGGAACAATTGCCGACTGCAGCGCCTTCGGCCCCCGCAGCCCAAGTGCGCGCACCCACCGCGCTGGACTCTGCTGCCCGTCAGGTCCAGCTTCGCGAATGCGGGCAAAAATCCCGCGCGGGCGAATGATCGGGCTAAGCAACCGTCCCGTCGCGATGCCATCACGGAAGTCGAGCCGGTTGGCGATAATCCAGCGCACTCCCAAATGCCGCGCCAGTGGCCGCATCACATGGTCAAGCCCCTGGCTGACCAGCACAACATCGGCACCCGTATCTTGCAGGGTCTTGAGGGTTCGCACTCCCTCAGGCTTCAACAAAGGCTTCAGCTTGTACTCAAACTCCTCTTCGCCCAGCGAATCCAGCCGGTCGCGCGAAACACCGCGCAGCACCGAATACACAATTCGCGTAGCCGCTTTGCGGTTCGCTGCGTACAAGAACGGCCGCAAGAGCGCCATCAGCAGCACCAGGCTACGCCGTATAAAGCGGGCGATAAACGTCTGGCTGTTCCAGGTGAAGAAGGCAATCGGACGAATAGTCGTCAGTTCGAGCAGGCTTCCCTCAACCCGCCAGTACACGGGAGACGAAGGCCGTGCTCGCTCGGGCTTTGCCGTTGGGCCCGGCTGCAAGGAATTGCCGGTTGGCCTGGAAGCCTTGCCGTCAGTGCTTTCCGTAACCGTCCGTGCGCCTACGAGATTGTCGACTGGTTCCAAATAATTACCAATATGTGAAGGTCGTATCCGCCGCGCGATCACAGGCCGCGAGTCAGAACACAACCGAATTGCTTATTTTAACCTCTGGAGCAAGCCAAAAACAGGCGTCGTGGCCTCAGCGCCCGCAGGATTTCCCGAGAATGCTGGTAAAATCTGTCGCTTACAAGCACAGCATAATAAAGGAGTACCCAGTGGCGACGAAAGACACGATTCTTCCCGAATTCGATATGGAAATGGACAACACGCGGCGCGTGCTCGAGCGCGTGCCCGACGGCAAGTTCTCGTGGCAGCCGCATCCCAAGTCCGGGACCCTCGGCTGGATGGCCGGCCACATCTCGAACCTGCCCATCTGGGCGAAGATGACGATGACGCAGGATTCTCTCGACCTGGCGCCGTCGACCGGCTCCGCGCCCACGATGCCGAAGCCCGCGAACCGAAACGAACTGCTGGCCAACTTCGACAAGAACCGCGGGGAAGCTCGCGCCGCCTTCGCCGCAGCCGACGATGCCGCTTACGCCAAGCCCTGGGCCCTGCTCATGGGCGACAAAGAACTCTTCCGCGAGCCGCGCGCCGCCGTTCTTCGCCGCATGATCTTCAATCACCTGATTCATCACCGCGGCCAGCTGACCATGTATCTACGCCTGCTCGACGTTCCCATCCCCGGTCTCTACGGGCCTTCCGCCGACGAGCAATAGTTCTAGTTCGACGCGCTTGTTCGCTGCCGTGCAAGCTCTCGAATCTGGTTGAGATAGTCGACGTAAACCGGAATCGGAATGTCGGGCGAATCCCCGTCATTCAAAAAATGCGAGAGATGAGTTTCCATTGGGATGGAACTGATCACTTCACGGAAGCGCGGCATTTCCAGATACTTCACACGCCAGATCTCAAGCATGAGGGCACGGAACTCCTCGCTGATGAAGTCCATCTTGCGATCTCCAAGATAGATTCCGTCGAAGTGACGAGCTGCGAGTGTCGTTCGAATGGGATCGTGGTTCGCCGAAAAAATGTAGACAAGATGAAAGAGATCGGCCAGATCTCCCCAGAGCACTTTCTCCTCGAATGCGGAGAACCTGAATGGTGTTTTCCCTCTTCTCTGGATGGCCCGAGCGTGATCGGCCGGATTTACATTTTGCCTCGCCAATTCAGCGCGAAACCACTCCAGCCGCTCGCGCGCCAGATTGTGCCGCAGGAATTCGATCGCATAGGCGTTCGGCAGATAAAGGTTCGGATCGCCATCCAGCCGCGAAATCCACGAACTCCAGTCCCGCTGCTCGAAGGCCGACAGCAGGTCGTCCAGGTCCCGCATTGTCAGATCAGGGTGATATTTCACCGCCTGCCAGAAGTGTTCGGTCGAATCATAGGTCGCGCCGTAGAGAACAATTCCCTCTTCAATCGGATACCAGTTCGAAAGCACGCGCGCCGGAATTGACGGAGCGGCGCTCCAGCAATTAAGCGAGTGCTTCCACTTTTCCTGCACGGCCAGGAAAGCTTCGGAATACCCCTCAGGTACCGGCTCCTTGACATGCGCGAGCGCCCGCTTCAACTCTTCACGCGTGTGAGTAACCAGCACTTCCATCGGGCGCTCATCCTCCATGGAGACAACTCGGCTCTCAATGCCCCGACCAAGCAGGTCTTCGCTAAGTTCTTTCTGCTGTTCCTTCGTGATCTCGCCGTTCCAGCGCTGGGTTTGCGAGTCGATATAGGGAAAAAGTTCAGAAAGCGAATTGAATTCGATGAAGGCGTGAACGGCGAACTTTACAGGATGTCCACCTTTTGTAACGACCGTCGATGGCGTAACAAGGGCGTCCAGTGAGATCGGTTCCGCGTGAGCGAATGAAGCAAACAAAGCGACAAGCAGCGCCACAATTGCAGAACTTCGCCCCGCAATCGCGTTTATCCTGCGGCCGTCTCGATCTTCGCTTTTCCCACTCGGGAAAGTCTCACGATCAGTTTTCAGGCTCATTCTGGTTCCTTTGTGTACCTTAGTGTCCTTTGTGGTGATCCGCTTTTGCAGGTAACTCACTGCAAGAACAATCCCAAAATCGCCGACGTCAAAACCAACCACGCCGAATTCACCCGAAAGCGCAGCAGCAGAATCAAGCTGACTCCGAAGATGGCAAGCGTGGTCCAGTTGAGAATCGACACCTTACCAAGCTGCCACGCAACCACAGCCATCAATGCAAGCGACCCGGCAACAACGCCGTCAAGGGCCGCAGCGAAAACCGGCGAGCGGCGCAAGCGAGGAATAATCGGTCCGCTAACGGCCACAAGAATGAAGCCGGGAAGAAAAATTCCGACGGTAGCGACGATCGCGCCGCGCCATCCAGCCATGATGTAGCCGATAAAAGTTGCGGTAGTAAAAAGCGGGCCGGGAGTGAACTGGCCAACGGCGACGGCATCGAGCAACTGTTTGTTAGTAAGCCAGTGAAGATGCCGGACGAACTCGGCCTGTAAGAACGCGAGCAGAACATATCCGCTGCCGAAAACGACCGAACCGATTTTCAGGAATGCAAGAAAGAGCCGCCACAATCCCACTGGCCACACACCGGCAGTTACTGCCAGAATTGCCGCCACGCCAAATTTGGGCGTGGCAAGAAATCCCACAGAAAGCAATCGTCCTCTCGTCGCAAACGAAGCCGCCGCGAGCGCACCCGCGAAGACCAGCACCAGCACAGGACTGAGCCCGGCGAAGTTCAACAACGCGGCCAGGGCGGCGGTCACGCCAAGCAAGACAGTGCGGATTCCGGTACGGCTAAGACGGCCAAGCG
>Ga0335069_10000218_pt1 | contig 99855 bp, 79 predicted proteins | sample Lox_Sample_11_FD_206714 | JGI IMG/M metagenome (GOLD analysis project Ga0335069, IMG submission 206714) | Soil microbial communities from Loxahatchee National Wildlife Refuge, Florida, United States - Lox_Sample_1.1 | ecosystem: Environmental > Terrestrial > Soil > Wetlands | place: USA...
TGCCGACCCAATGATCGAAATCCTCTGCGAAACTGGAGGCATCCGTGAGACTCGTCCTCTCCCCCGTCTTCCGGTCATACAGCATCAGCCGAAACCGGTCGCTCTCATATCCCGGCCGCGACTGCGCGCGATACCCGATGTACTTCCCATCGGGCGAATAGAGCGGAGTCGAGTCGCTCGCCGGATTCTCGGCGGTAATGTTCTTCGTCTTCGCCAGCACCTCCGCCGGAGTAGCCTCCGCCGGCCAATTCACCGGCACAGTCCACAAATCGTTGTTCGTCGAAGCCGCCTCCATCTTCTCGTGATTCGACGCATAACAAATCTCGGCTCCATCCGGCGAAAACGCATAATCATCCTGCCCGCCCAAAGCAAACACCGGCGCATCGTAATCGCCGGGAGTGAGGTCGCGAGGATAGGTATGCCCTATAAGAGTTCCGCCAGGGTTTACGCCCTGTTCATAGATAAGGGTTACAAATATGTGGCTACGCTTTCCCGCTTTGTATGCGTTCCAATGCCGATACAGGAGATGGTCGAAGATCAACGCTTTGACCTTGGAATCCTCAACCGCTTTCACCTTCTTCGCGTTGCAATCTTCTTCGGCTGCGGGCGCGCCATCGCACTCGGGATAAATATCGGATGTGAAGAGAATGTTCTTGCCATCGGGCGACCAAAGCTCTCCGCCAGCCTCAGTCGCGATTGAGGTCACCTTGTGAACCCTCGTAACGGCCCCCGCAGCCCCATCAAACTCCGCAATCCAGACCTGCGAGCCACCTTCTTTATTCGAGATAAACGCAAACCGCTTCCCATCCGGCGCCCACCGCGGACGATCCCCATCCTGGTCGGCGATCAACATCCGCTCCTGCCCTCCGGCGAGCGGCACAATCCACACATGCGGCGTCTTCTTATTCGCCGCCAGATCCACATCCACAACGCTGAACAAAACCCACTTCCCATCCGGAGAAGGCACCGGTTCGCCCACCCGCTTCAGCTTCATCATGTCTTCAAAAGTGAACGGATGCTTACTTTGGGAAAACGCAGGAAGCACAAAGGAAAAAAGCAAAGAGAAGAGAAGAACCAAACGGCGCATGAACGTACCCTCCGCGGAACAGGGAAGTGTAGCAAAAAGGTAAGAGCGACCAGCGATCATCGAGGGTGCCCCACCCTTAAAATCGCGCAGTTTGCGATTTTAGGGTGGGGATTTTGACTCTCGTCTGCAGCGGTAAGCGGTAAGCCGTAAGCAGTGACCCGCGACCTACCCTATTTCAACTCCTCCAGCATCGCCGTCATCTCCGACTGCGCATGTTGATTCCCGGTCCGCCGCGCCGAACTGATCCCATCCACCAGCATCCGCTTCGCCTCATCCACCCGCGAAGCCCCGGCCAAAGTTTGCGCCGCCATAAAATACCCCGGCGTGTAATCCGGATTCTTCTGAATCAACGTCGCGAACTCAGCAAGAGCCCGCTCCACGTCCCCACCCTTGGAATACTCCATAGCCAACCCATACCGCGCAAACGCGTCATCAGGATTCGCCGCAAGAATTTCGCTCAATGCCGCAATTCGATCCATAAAGAAGCTCTCAGCTCTCAGTTGTCAGCTCTCAGTTTGTCCGACGCCTTCAGCCAAACTTTCAGAACCTGATGGCTGACGGCTGATAGCTGACGGCTCGTTCTCCATTGATATCACGCTTCGCGCTACAATTGCTTTTCCTCGGAGAAAACCTTGGCCTGCCCTTACTTCGTGCCCAGCGAGATCGTCTACGACATCTCCTGGCCGCATCCCGCGCGTCTGCCTCTAGGCGCGGGCTGGAAGGGAAACTGCTGCGCCCGCGGAGATCTCGCATCCGCCGCCGAAACAAACTTAACTCCCGACCCCGTCATCCTCCGCGACAACTGCAATCTGGGCTACGCCACCGCCTGCCCGCATCTTCCACAAACTCGCGACTGGGATGCCATACGTTTCTCCGTCGCCGCCAACACCGCCGGGCAAATCACGCTAACCTACATCTGCGAACTCGCTCACGCCCCAAAGGCCCATGGCACGTTGACCTACAACCTCGCAACCGAATCCTGGCAAGACGCAGCCGATCCCCGCGTCTTCCGCCTCGCCACCAGCTTTCTGCACTCTTATCGTATCCGGCAAATGCCGCCGCTCATCTCATAACAATATGACTGACCAAAACGCGCGCCTCAATCCCCGGCCAGTCCGTGAATCCATCTCCGAGATGGCCGAGATCGTTCTCCCCAACGACGCCAATCCGCTCAACGCTCTTCTCGGCGGACGCCTCATGCACTGGATCGATCTCGCCGGCGCTCTGGCCGCCCATCGGCACTCGCGTCAATGGGTTGTCACCGCCTCCATCGACCATCTCGACTTTCTCGTTCCCGTCCGCGTCGGCGATCTCGTCATCCTTCGCTCGTCCGTCAACCGCGTCTTTCACACCTCCATGGAAGTCGGGGTCAAGGCGTGGGTCGAAAACTATCATGCGGAACAGCGCAAGCACGTCAGTTCCGCTTATCTGACATTCGTGGCTATCGATGCTGCGGGCAAGCGAGTCGCTGTTCCCGCGGTCGTTCCGGAAACTGCCGACGAGAAGCGCCGTTTCGAAGACGCGGCCCGCCGCCGCAAGATTCGCGGAGCCGAGTCCGACCGCCGCCGCGCGACTCACCCCGAGGCATGATCGTACTCGGTTGCTCTTGTGTGACCGCCGTCACATTGGCATGTGCAGTTAGCCTGATAATGATTAAGTCACGGGGTCGTGACCCAGATATTCTGCCGCAAAGTCATTGAGGCAATTTCATGGAAAGTGCTCTTCTGATTCATCGCATCCACTTCGCCTTCACTGCGACCTTCCACTATCTCTTCCCTCAACTCACCATGGGCCTCGCGCTGCTCATCGTCATCCTTAAGACCATCGCCCTCCGCCGCAGGGATGCAGTCTACGATCAGGCCGCGCGCTTTTGGGCGAAAATCTTCGGCATCAACTTCGTCCTCGGCGTAGTCACCGGCATCCCCATGGAATTCCAGTTCGGCACGAACTGGTCAATCTTTTCGAAATTTGCCGGAGGCGTCATCGGCCAAACGCTCGCCATGGAAGGCATGTTCGCCTTCTTTCTCGAATCCGCATTCCTCGGCCTCTTCCTCTTCGGGGAAAAGCGTCTAAGCCCGCGCGCGCACTGGCTCTCCGCCGTCGCGGTCTTCGTCGGTTCCTGGCTGTCGGGCTACTTCATCATCGCCACCGACGCCTTCATGCAATATCCCGTCGGATACTACAAAGCCGCCGACGGCAGCCTGCAACTCGCCAGCTTCTGGCAGTTCGTTCTCAACCGCTGGGCGCTCTGGCAATACGCGCACAACATGAGCGGCGCCGCCATCACGGGATGCTTCATCATGTCCGCCGTCGGCGCCTTCTACCTGCTCTCGCATAAGTCCGTCGAGTATGGCCGCATCTTCGTCAAGACCGGCGTCATCGTCGGCTGCATCTTCAGCATCCTGCAAATTTTCCCCACCGGCGACAAGCAAGGCAAAATGGTCACCGACTATCAGCCCACCACGCTCGCCGCCATGGAAGGCCTTTTCCACGGCCAGACTGCCGCTCCCCTCGTCATTCTCGGCCAGCCCAACGACGCTCAGCAGAAAATCGACAATCCTCTCGAAGTCCCCGGCGTGTTGAGCATGCTTACTTATCGCCGCTGGAACGCGCATGTTCAGGGACTCGACGCGTTCCCTAAAGAAGACTGGCCGCAAAATATCCCGTTGCTCTATTACAGCTATCACATCATGGTCGGGCTCGGCACACTCTTCATCGCCATCATGGGCTTCTCACTCCTGATGCTCTGGCGCGGTGTGCTTTTCAAGGCCAAGTGGATGCTCTGGGTGCTCATGCTCTCCGCGCCCTTCCCCTACATCGCCAACACTGCCGGATGGCTCACCGCCGAACTCGGCCGCCAGCCCTGGCTCGTCTACGGCCTCATGCGCACCGCCGACGGCTACTCCAAAGCGGTCTCCGCCGGCAACGGCATGTTCACGTTGCTCGGCTTCATGGGCATGTACATGGTTCTCGGAATTCTCGGCCTCTTCCTTCTCTGGCGTGAGATTGAACACGGTCCCGAAGAAGCGGAATTCGCGCACGGCCTCTCTGGCCCAACGGAGGCACACGAATGACAATCGGTTCTCTCTGGTTCTGGATCGTCGGCGTCATGGTCACCGTCTACGTCGTCCTCGATGGCTTCGACCTCGGCGCGGGCGTCATCTACCTGCTCGCCGCGAAAACTGATGACGAGCGCCGCCGCATCCTCCGTGCCATCGGCCCCGTCTGGGACGGCAATGAAGTCTGGCTCCTCGCCGCCGGAGGCACTCTCTACTTCGCTTTCCCGCAGCTCTACGCCTCCAGTTTCAGCGGATTCTATCTCCCGCTCATGATGGTCTTGTGGCTCTTGATGCTGCGCGCCATCGGCATCGAATTCCGCGCCCACCTTCGCGTCTCAGTCTGGCAACAATTTTTCGACGCTGTCTTCGCCGTCTCCAGCATTCTGCTTTGCATCTTTTTCGGCGCAGCTCTTGGCAACGTAGTCCGCGGTGTACCCCTCGACGCCTCTGGCTACTTCTTCGAGCCGCTTTGGACCAACTTCAAACTCGGCATGCAGACCGGCATTCTCGACTGGTACACGATCCTCATCGGCATTCTGGCCCTCGTCACACTCACCGCCCACGGCTCGCACTACATCGCCCTAAAAACCGATCAAGACCTTGGCCGCCGTGCCCGCGGCATCGCTCTCCTCTGCTGGCCGCTCCAGTTTTTCATGACCTGCATCACGCTGGTCGCCACCTACTTCGTTCGTCCCGAAGTCATGGCCAACTACGAGCACCACAAAATCGGCCTGCTGGTCCCGATCCTCGTCTTCTCCACGCTGGGCGTAATGCTCTGGGCCACTCCAAAAGAAAAAGAAAAAGAAAAAACCGCCTTCATCGCCTCCAGCCTCTACATCACCGGAATGCTCGTAGGAGCAGCCTTTGCCCTCTACCCGGTAGTCCTGCCCGCGAGAGACCACCAGTATGACCTGACCATCGCCAACACCGCCGCCGGTCAGCACGGCTTGGAGGTAGGCCTGATCTGGTGGACGCTGGCCGCAATCCTCGCAACAGCCTATTTCGTCTTCGTCTACAGAATGTTCCGCGGAAAGGTGCAGGCAGGAGAAGGACATTACTGAGATTGCAGAAGTAAGAAGTCAGATTTCAGAAGTAAAGCGGGCGATGCGGACCCTGTGAAACCCGTGTACCCTTTGGTTGAGAATTCTCAACGCGCAAATTCGAGGACATTAAAAGCGTCCGGAGTCAAACCCTCCGTGAGCCTCCATGTGCTCCATGGTGATAGGTTTTTTTGCTCGATAGAGCGTCCGCAAGAAAGATTTCACTTCTGCAATCTGACTTCTGCAATCCAACCGACCGCCGCAGCCTGCGTATAATCGACATATGAGCCATTCTCACGCCCCCGGCCAGCAAATGCCCACTCCCCAACCCCTCCCCGGCGTCGGCGCTATCGTCGCCGTCGGTTCCGGCAAAGGCGGAGTCGGCAAAACCACGCTCTCCGTCAACCTCGCCTTAGCCCTGGCCAAAATGGGCAACCGCGTCGGCCTCCTCGACGCCGACGTCTACGGCCCTAACGTCCCGCTCATGCTCGGCACCAGCGAGCAGCCCAAAGTTCAGGAAGAAGGCCGCATCCAGCCCGTCAACTCCCACGGCCTCAAAGTCATTTCCGTCGGCTTCCTCAATCCCGGAGACAAGCCTCTCATCTGGCGCGGCCCCATGCTCCATTCGATCATCCGCCAGTTCATCGGCTCCGTCGACTGGGGACAACTCGACTATCTCATCATCGATCTGCCTCCCGGCACCGGCGACGTCGCTCTCTCGCTCATCCAAACCGTCCCCATCACCGGCTCAATCGTAGTCTCCACGCCCTCCGACGTAGCTCTGCAAGACGCCCGCAAAGCCATCGAAATGTTCCGCCAGATGAAAGTCGACATCGTCGGCATCGCAGAAAACATGAGTTACTTCATCTGCCCGCACTGCAATCACGAGGTAGACATCTTCTCGAAAGGCGGAGCGGAAAAAACCGCCAGGCAATTCGACGCCGCTTTCCTTGGCACAATCGAACTGGACCCGGAAATCCGCCGCTCCGGCGACAGCGGCCAGCCAGCAGTCCTGAAAGGCGAAGACGACAGTCACGCCAAGTCCCTATTCAATTTCGCCAGGAAAGTAGTAGCCAGGGTAGAAGAGATCAAGTCGTCAACGCCGGAAGGCGTAATTTCAATCCAGTAATCCAACAGTAGTGTCGCCCACTCGCCGCCTGGCTTGTCCCAAGCGGAGTCGAAGGCTGGCCGCGCCCTCGCCGCCACCATAGATCATCTACTTCTTTTCGGTTGCGCGTCCACCACCGAATTACCCCTTCAACTGCAGGCAATCCGCGATGAACTTCGCCGTCTCCGCCTGCCTGAAATAGATCGTGTGGTAGACGCTTTGTTGGGGCTGAAAACTATGGACCTTCACTAAGTCGATGTTCACCGTATTCGGTGGCTTCGCCAGCACCGTCATCGAAGCCGTATCCACCACCAGGTCATTCGCCTGGTCGAAAACCATGTCGGCGGCCCAGTCCGCCGTGCGCGTGCCGATCTGCGTGAAGTATTTCCAGAACGCCCAGCCGGGATCGGTCGGTGCAAAGTCGCTGCGCACCGCAAAATAGTCGGGCTTCGTTACGCAAACCCGGTTGAGCCGGTTCAGTTCTTCGTTATTCTCGACCAGCGCCTGTCCCGAAAGTCCCGGAATCATGGCGATGGCCGCGTCAAACACAGGTGTCTTCGCCGCGAGTGTCCCCACCGACCCCAGTACTTTCAGCAGCCCCGTGATGACCGTGAAAAATGGAAATGCGGTGGCCGCCAGCCCCGCCGTCTTTTGCAGCACGTGCGCGACATTCGTCAGCAGGTTGATGGCCGCCCGTAGCCGCGGAGCCGCCGCCAGGCTCGTCCCCGCTAACGGCGACCCGACCATCACTGCCCGCGCCTTTCCTCCCGCCCCATGGTACGTTTCCAGCCACCAGCGCGTTACCAATCCGCCACGGCTATGGCAAATCACGTCCACGCTCGCGTTGCTGTCGGCGAACCTGCTCGCCAGATCCATCGCATTCAGCACCGGGCTCAACGCCAGCGTCGCATGGTCAAATCCCAGCACCTGGTCGTAATTCGCTTTGTTCTGGACTTTCTCCAGCAACTTTTTCCCTTCATCCGTTTGCTGCAGTTCATCGATGTACATCTCGTTCTTGCTGAATGTCCCATGGATAAAAACGAGCACCCGCCCGCTCGCTATCGGTTTGACCCCGGGGTTCACCCATTGGTTGTTGACCAGTTGCCGCAGTCCCTGCTCAGGGTTGTCGAAATTGCAGCTCGGATTCAGTTTTCGATCGAGCGTCCGGAGATATTTGCCAATCTCGTTCGGTTCCAGTTTCTCGAAGTTGATCGGCGCAATGATGTCTCCATCCACTCCTCCGCTCAAACGCGATCGCCTCATCCCTGTCGTTCGCCGGTATCCGTATCCGTCTGCCCAGCGCAGGACTCCATCGATCTCCGTCAACGTCATGCTCTGCCGTGGATCATCGATATCCACCCCGCGCCCGCGCATGCGCCGCTTTTGGCGAATCGGTATCTCCTGCCCCTGGTAGGCTTCGGGCGCGTACACCCCCACTTCCGGGCCTTGCTGATAAATCGCATTCCGCAGATCCGCAAAAAGATCCGGTGTTGCCGTCGCGAGACTCATGGCGCTACCCCCAGTAGTGGCAAGGGCGTTACTGGCTTCGTCTTGTTGGTTCGCGCATATTCCACATCGATCATGCTCGAAAACTCGCTCCGGCTCCGCAGGTTGTCCATGCCGTCATCCACCGCGTCCCAGAATCCCGAATGCTGCGTCAGGTCCACGGTTTCGATCGGCACCACGTCGCCTTTGCGTGTCAGTTGCACGACCTCCGCAAAATTGGTAAACATCCACGGCCTCGGCGGCGGCGCTGCCGGCGTATCGTGCGTTATCGGAGACGTCGCGCTCGTCGCCGTCGGTGTTGCCGGCAGGGCCGGCACGATGAATTTCTGTTGCGCCTCGTCGCTTCTCCAGTAACCGGGAAAGGCATGATCGGTGAGCAGGAAAATTACCGGATAAATCCCCACATACTCCAGGCACGCCGCATACAAAAGCGCCAGGTCGATGCACGTCCCGCGCCGGCCTCCCATCACGTCGCTCGGCGTTCGCAGCCGCTGCGACGATTCCGTGAATGTCGGCGGCGGATTGATATAACTCAGCGGTTTGTTGATCGTCAGCGCCGACCAGATCGCTCGCGCCTGCATGTCCACTGTCGCGAACGGGTCTTTCGCTTTCATGTCCACGCCCTGATACCCGTCGAATCCCGCTCCCGTGTCGTCATTCAGCGAGACCAGATACTGCTGCGCATCGTCGATGATCTTCGCTACCGCTTTGTCCCGCGGAAATACGAACGATGGCAGGTAAGCGTCCAGCTCCGGCGTGTCCACCCATTCGTCGATCGCCAGCAGCTTGATCGGCAGCGTGTCCCGGTACCGGATCTGCTCCTTCCATTTCACCTCGATCGATATCACCGTGTTGATGCTCTCCTTCACCGACCTCATCAGGCTCGACGTCAGGGGAAATCGAATGCTGTGCCGCGTCCGCGGGTCTTCCTTGTTGTTGTTCGCAAAAAGCACCAGCGGCGTGTCCATGTTGAAGACGCACCGGTACGGAAAGCTGTCGCTCCCCACCGCCAGCGTCACTTCCACTCCCACCTCCGGCACGCACCCATCCACCAGCTTCCGAATCACGAACTCCTCGAACAGATCCTCGTCGTTGTGGAGCAGCGAGTAATTGACCCGATCCTTCAGCTTCGGCTTGGTCACCTCCAGCACCTCCAGCACGTCCATTTTGTCGGACACGCTGGCGGGTTGCGCTCGCTGCTTGATCACCTTATCTTTGTCCGCTTCGAGCGGCTTGCCCTCGATTCCCGCCAGCAATGAGCGTCTGCTCCACAAGACCACAATCGCCCCGCCCAGGTGGACTCCGGTGAGCGTCACTCGAAATGCGCGCAGCAGATCCCATCCCAGCGTTCGCCAGTTAAAGTAGAACTTCGCGAAGAAACTTTCCGCCGTCCGGTCGTCGATCTCATCCTGGAATCCGATCGCTGCATCCGCCGCTTCCGCTGCCATCATCGCCGCCACACGCGATCCCGAATTGTAAAAATTGCACGAAACCAGCGCCGGGCTGTACGGATTTCCCCGCATCGTCTTCGCCAGTGTCTCCGCATTGACCGCCACCGGCGCTCCGTTGTCGTCGGCCAGAAAATATCCGTCCCAACCGCTGCTGTCGTCCTGTCCCAGCAGCTGCCGCCCCTGGTGCGCATCGATCCCCGCAAGATGAATCACATCCGGCTTCGATTGCTGGATGATCTGGCCAAGCTGTGCCAGCGTCGGATTCGTCGGGCACTCCACCTTCGTCAAACTCAAATTCGTCTGCACCAGCCGCCGCTCCGAAGCGAACGAATACTGGTTCAAATCCCCTGGAGCGCTCTCCACCACCATGCAGCTCTTCGGCACCCTTGCCCCATCGCGGCTGCCCCCGTCGCAAACCATATGCCGTACCACCGTCAGTGGCCCGGTTCGATATCCGGTCGTCCCAGTAAATAGCAGGAACTCCCACGGAAAGATTCGCAGCTCCCACCCCACCGCCTCCCCGTGATAAGGAATATCGATCTCCGCCGCTCCCGACGCTGCAATTTGCTTCAGATGTGTCTCGTCGATGCCAAGCTCTTGCAGCAATTCGACGCACCGCTTTTGCACCGTGTCCGAAGCGCTCGCATCCTGCGACCATCTTCCTCGCATGCGCAGCACATATTGACCCCAATAAAGCGCGGTCGATTGAAAATCCGAAGGTAAGGTCACGGGATAAGCAGTCCCGCCCAGCCCACGGATCACGACGCCATGCTGCACCGCTCCGCCCGCCGGGGCTTGCTGCACGGGTGCTTGCGGCGCAGCAACCGCCTCCCCCGCCATTTCAACAGCTTTGATAGGCGCGGCCGCAGATTCCATAGGTGGCACAGCCTCATTCGACTTTGTCGGCTTGTCCGGCTTAGGACGGGAGATAGACTTGCGGGCAGGCTGCCGCTGTCTCTTTTTCGGACTCATCTCTACACCTCGAGATTGTCACAGGGAAGGAGTAACTAACTATCACATCTCCACCCAACTTACAATAAGAATCTGGCTCTTGTTCTAAGTTCGGAACAGAACTTCTGAACAGAAGTCCAAATCAGGCCATCGCCATAGTCAAGCAAACGCAAGACTGGGGCTTGTCACCTCTGACCTCGAACCTCGAATCTCGTACCTCCCGCTCAAAGAATCTCCGTGCCCCTCTGCGCGCTCCGTGGTTATTTCTTTTTCGTTCGCGCACGGGCGGAGACCCGCGTCGCCCGTCTCCTCTTCGGCACCTTCCCAATCCGCGCATCTCGCCCCACGACGAGCTCCGCTGCCCGCAGCGCTGCCTCTTCAAAATCCGGAGCATCCGCCGGCAGCAACTGCCACCCGGTTACTGCCTTCCCCAGCACCCCAATCGACCGCATATTCGGAAACTCCCGCCGCAAACTCTCATGATGCTCCACGGTGGTCGCCAGCCACACTCCGTTGTCATCCACGTTCTTCGGCTTGTCCCGAAGAATCAAAACAATCCTCTCTCCCACGTATACGGCCAGGCACCCAAACATCGGCCGCGTATAAGGAGACACCTCTGCCACAGCCTCCAGCACAAACTCATGTGGGATGTTCTTGCGTTTCGCAACTGGAAGCCCGGTGCTGCCAGGCACTCCGTCCCTCTTCCCAGTTACCGCCGCGCGGTTTTTCGATCCCTCGCGCCGAACTTTCGCCATAAATTGCCTCCTTCGGTTCGAAGCGATAATAACGCCGCGCCATGCGATTATGCCCGCCTCCCCGCCCGGCGAAGCACATCGTTCCAACCGAAGATTGTCCACCCCCAACAGCCTCTTCCATCTCGTGGACCAACTTCGAGCGATACCATCGTCCAATTGCGCCCCCACTTGGAATCTGGCTCAATGGGGTTCATTGGATGTCTCCGAGTGGCTTGTGTCGCCGCTTGATTCGGTTCGGAACTTACCAACCAGAGGAGAATCGTATGGCAACTGTAAGCGCATCCTCCAATCTCGCCCAGATGAACGCGCCTGCGAAGCAAATTCGCATCGCCCGCCGCTCACCCGCCTGTTGGCGTGTCACCATCGACAATCCACCCATCAACGTCATGGGCCCGAAGATGGTCCTCGAGTTTCAGGAGGTTATCGACGTTCTCGAGGCCGATGAGCAAGTCAGGGTTGTCGTGTTCGACAGCGCCGTCGACGGCTACTTCCTGAATCACTCCGACTTCACCGGCAAGCTCGAGGATCTGACCTCACTGCCGCCCGGTCCCACCGGCTTGCCGCTCTGGCCGGATTTTCTCGTGCGCCTCACGCGTCTGCCCGTTGTTTCCATCGCCCTCATCCGCGGCCGCGCCACCGGCAACGGCAGCGAGATCACACTCGCCTGCGACATGAGTTTTGCCAGCCGTGAAAAAACAATCATCTCGCAATGGGAAGTGGGCGTCGGTATGGTCGCCGGCGGTGGTCCCATGGCGCGCTTGCCACACCTCATCGGCCGTAATCGCGCCCTCGAGGTTCTTTTGAGCTCCGACGACATCCGTGCGGACCAGGCCGAGGCCTACGGCTATATCAACCGCGCGCTTCCCGATGCCGACCTCGACGCCTACGTCGATGCCCTCGCCACGCGAATCGCGAAGTTCGATAAATGGGCCATCGGCCAGACCAAGCGTCTGGTCAATACCAGCCTCCCGCCGGACGTCGAACTCGGTGCCGGCTGGGATGCCTGTATCGCTTCGCTCGGCCGGCCCGCCGCGCAGAATGGCATCCAAGCCCTCATCGCGAAAGGCTTCCACAAGCCTGGCGATGTGGAAAACCGTCTCGGATACTACTTAACTCAGATCCACGGCTAGCCGCGTCAAATGTTATCTGGACCGCCTCGCAGAGGCTGCCGCTGCCAATGCGGCAACAAATGACTTACTAACCACTAACTTGAGATTGGAGGCGCCAATGAGCACAGCCGTTTTGATCGAACAGAAAAGTTATGAGATGCCTCCGCGGGAAGGCATCAGCATCGCGCATTTTCTCACCGTCACTGACATCGAGCGCTCCGCCCGTTACTACGAAAGAGTCTTCGGTGCGCGCATTCTCAGTCTCGGCGACGGCAATGCGCCCGGCTACCTTCAGCTCGCGAACATTTGGATGATCCTGAACGTCGGCGGCGGGCCAACCCCGGACAAGCCCACCGTAACGCTCAGCGTCCCCGACCCTGATCACATCAACAGCTTTATGAATTTTCGCGTCGCGGACATTCAGGCCTGCTACAAGCTATGGAAAAGCCGCGGCGCTGAGTTCATCACCGAACCGATTCCCAAGTACGGCGAGATCCGCTGTTACATTCGCGATCCCGACGGTTACATCATCGAAGTCGGACAGAGCACCGACCAGGTCTACGGTTAAGCCTCATGTGAAGTGCGTGGGCCCATCCTTTCGCGCCCTTTTGTGAAAGGGTGGGCGGCCCGCCAACTCGCTGCAGTCCCGAAGGACAAGAGATGCATTGGAAACGTTTTGTCGAGTTTCTGCTTTTGGGCAACAGTGATCTTGAACAATTCGCCATCCTGATCGTCCGCATTTCGATCGGACTATTCTTCGCCATCTCCGGAGCGAACAAACTGTTCGTCGCCGGCGGGACAAAACCCGTTTACGACACGCTCGTGAAGGCCAAAATCCCGTTTCCCCGCCAGACCGCTTATTTCGTCGCATCCGTCGAGTTCGTCTGCGGATCGCTGGTGGCCTTGGGATTTCTTTCGACCCCGGCCAGCGCCGCTCTGCTCGTCGACATGGTCGCCGCCACCCTGACCGAATCGGTGTCCACATTGCCGACTGGGCTTCCGGCTCTTAGTTGGCTCGACGATCTCCTCTATCTCCCGGAGGTCTTATATGTTCTCTTCTTTGTCTGGCTGATCTGCTCCGGTCCGGGAAGGTTCAGTGTCGATTCCTGGCTCGCCGAGAAGATGTGGAGCTCCTGAATTGGCAGCGCAGCTCGTCGCACGCCAACTGTCACATGGCAGGAAGATGTCATCACCTGAAATCGGCTCCTACCTCAGGCCGAGCTGGCGCTGAATTACTGCTGACTCCTCATATGTCATTTAGAGGGATATTCCTTCGCCACGAATCGCCGCCGCGCCCGCATTGCTCACAACCTCGTCCTGCGAATCCGTCCCGCCCGAAACCCCAATGCCACCAATAATCGCGCCTCCCTCGATCAGCGGAATTCCTCCTCGCGACGCAATCACTTCATCGAACGCCAGCAGGTAATTAAGGTGCATCAGGTTCACGCCGTCCTCAAACACCTTGGTGGGACGCCGGAAAATTGCCGCCGCCCGCGCCTTGTGCTGCGCAATCTTGATCGAGGCCAGCATCGCCCCATCCATCCGCTGAAACGCAACCAGGTTGCCACCCGAATCGGCCACCGCCACATTCATCTTCCAATTTCGCTTCCGGGCTTCCGCCACCGCGGCACGAATCACCGCCTCGGCCCGCTCCAGCGAAATCGGCAGCCCGTAAGGCACATCGAATGGCATCTCATCCGGAATCGCATCCAGCGGATTCGACAACCCCTTGCCTGCGTCGATAGGGATAGCAGCTTTGTTAGTCGGCATGAATTTTCTCCACGAAGTTAGAAAGTACTCTTCAAGATCCATCCATCCCACGGATTCCGCTCGAATCCGCCGGATGCCGCCATCAAACCAGATGACTGAGCGAAAGACAATCGGACGATGGTATCGCCAATACTTTGGTATCGAGCCCGCAAGCGGCCATCGGATTTCGATCTAAGATTCTGCTTTTGTCGGAGCGGCGCGCCTTCGCTGGAATCAATCCGCACACCATAACCAGACCTCCGCTGTGCCATCGTCTGCTGTCATCCCTTGATGTCATCCCTGCGAAGTAAGGTGAGCGCGAAGGGGGTCCCCTGGGCTTCCTTCACTCTCTCGCTGCGCTCGCCCGGGAGGTGGCTCTTCGACTTATCGCCCGCCGCCAACACCACCGTGAAGGAGCGGCGCTTCAAGCGCCGCGTAGCTTAAGGATTTTCGGCGGCGCAGCGCCGGGGTCCCCAGCACGCGCGGTTTTCGCGGATGGGGTGGATCGGTTCACCGCTGCGTTCATCAACCGCCAACCCAACCGCAACGAGGCAAGAACCCCGCCCCGCAAAACGGAATTTTGCGAACAACTGCTAACAACCGACTTTTAGCAATAATGTCATCCTCAGCGACGTGAGGTGAGCGACCGGGGTCCCCAGCACGCGCGGTTTTCGCGTGATGGGGTGGGGGAGCGAGCCGAACAAGTCGAGGGATACCTATGACGCCGAGGACAACCTCACCTCGATCACCGACGCCAACAATCACACAACGTATTTCACCTACGACACGCTGGGCCGCGTGACCCAGACCACCTTCCCCTCGACACTCACAGAAACCTACACCTACGACCAGCTCTACAACTTGACCTCGAAGACCGATCGCAAGAACCAGACGATCCAGTACGTTTACGACTCGCTTGACCGGCTGACGAACAAGGTCTACCCCGACCAGACGGCGGTCGATTACGTCTATGACCTCGTGGGCAAGATCCGGCAGGTAACCGACCCGACGGGCGTCTACAGCTTCGCTTACGACAACATGGGCCGCCTGATCGCCACCACCACGCAGTATTCGTATCTGCCCGGCTACAACTTCCAGAACTCGTATACCTACGACGCGGCGTCAAATCGCAAGTCGCTGACTGCGCCCGATGGCAGCACAACCAGCTACAACTACGACACGCTGAACCGGCTCTCGACGCTTACCAACTCGCTGACCGGGCAGTTCGGCTTCGGCTACGACGCGCTCAGCCGCAGAACGCAGCTCACGCGCCCGAACGGGATCAACACCAACTACAACTACGATTCGGTCTCGCACCTGCTGAGCGTCCTGCATCAGGCGGGAAGCACGACGCTCGATGGGGCGAGCTACACCTACGATTATGCGGGGAACCGCACGAGCAAGACCAATTACCTCAATGGGATCAAGTCGAACTATGGTTACGACCTGATTTACGAGCTGACGCAAGTAACGCAAGGGGGGAGTACCACGGAGAGCTACAGCTATGACAACGTGGGCAATAGACTGTCGTCATCCGGCGTGCCCACGTACAGCTACAACTCGTCGAACGAGCTGACCTCAACTTCGAGTGGCAGCTACACCTACGACGCAAACGGCAATACGCTGACCGACGCCAGCGGCAAGAGCTACACGTGGGACTTCGAGAACCGCCTTACGCAAGCCGTAGTGCCCGGCACCAACGGCGGAACCACGACCTTCAAGTACGATCCCTTCGGACGGCGCATCCAGAAGAGCGGCCCGCTCGGAACCACGAACTACCTCTATGACGGGATGGACTCCAGCGCAAGCGTTATCGACGAAGTGAATAATGCTGGGAACGTGCTCGGGGCGTTCGCACTAGGGCCCGGTATTGATCGACCGCTAGCTGAGTCTATTGCAGGGGCGGCAAGCTATTACGAGCAGGATGGCCTCGGTTCGGTTACTTCCCTGAGCAGTGCGGCTGGCGCGCTCGCCAACACCTATGCTTACGACTCCTATGGAAGGCTGACAGCTTCGACCGGCACACTCACGAATCCTTTCCAGTTCACGGGACGAGACTTTGATACCGAAACGCAACTCAATTTCTATCGTGCGCGCTATTACGACGATTCGGTAGGACGGTTCGTCAGCGAAGACCCAAGCGAATTCGAAGGGGGCAATGATTTTTATGCGTACGTGAGGAACAATCCTGTTGTTTGGATAGATCCGCTGGGCCTCGTTCAATGCACGTACGACATTGCTGCTCACCATCTGCACTGCGTCTCCAATGACGGAAACCAAAATTACGACACGTCCCGAGCGCGTTCTGGCCGGGGCTTATGCATGAACAACATGGCCTGTATCAAGAAGTCGAACCAGGGCCCGATTCCGCCTGGGAACTATGGCATGGGACCGATGGGCGGCACTCCTAACCCTCATAAAGTGCCGAGAATCTGGCTGAGCCCGCTCAATGGGACCATAACCTTCGGTCGAGGGTCTTTTGAAGTTCATCAGGGCAACGACAACAGTTCCGCAGGCTGTATTGTGCTTGACCCAGACGAATACAGCAGGTTCCGGGGCTTCTACGCCACTGACAACTCGGGAACAATGGGTGTTCAATGACATCTCTTATTCTTGCAATCGCGCTGGCATTACAAATAATCAGCGGACCCGCGGCAGTCGTACCACCAACGGATGTTCAGGCGAAGGTGCTGCCTATCCTCGATCTTTGCCAGCAGGCAAAGGTATCTCAAGGCGAAAAACAGAATGCAGCGTTTTTCCAAGCAGCAAGATTGACTGGTCAACTCTTTGAGGACAAGACCAAATCCTCCGACGAGGCACTGGTTGTTCTGATGAGTTTCTACGTTGGAGAAGCTACTGGAGAGGATTTGCTCCACCAAGTTACCGTTCGCGGGAGAAGAATGCTTCCTCTGCTCATGAAATATCGCGACGCAAGAGTTGCGTTTGCGAAGAGGGAGTTTCCCGCGTCAATCCTTCTGTCCCGCGACGTTAAGAAGGAGAACTTCGACAACGCCATCAACAGCGTGAAGGCTGGAAAAACGATCGGTGAGGATTGAGGCCAGTGCCATCCTCGGGCGCATCTTATGACGCAAACGGCAATACCCTCTCCGACCCCTCCGGCAAGAGTTACTCTTGGGACTTTGAAAACCGCCTGATTCAAGGCGGGTGGCCCACCCTTGCAGTCGCCTTTTGTTTGCACCATCCCCACTGAGGGTGCCCCATCCTTCGCGGTTTTCGAAGGGTGGGTACCACAATCGCCGACACCCAAGAGCTTTTGGTTTTACTTCCTCCAATCCGACTTCTGACTTCCGCAACCGCACGGACATCGACACCATCTGCCACAGCATCAAGAGGTGAAACGTAATCACCGCGTCCTCAGCAACGTGGCCATCGAGATTTACTCCCCGATCTCCTCCGCGTCCTTGGCGGTTCTGTTTCAAATCTGCAATCTGAAATCTACAATCTGCAATCCCCCACCTCGATCCAAGAAGCTCCGTGCCCCTCTGTGCCCTCCGTGGTGAAGGATTTTGACTCTCCCGTGCCACCCTGTGAACCCTGTGGTTGAAAGGGTTCGCTCGAACCTCGCGGCTCGAAGCTCGTAGCTAACCCGGCAATCGGACTTCTCGGCGTCGCCAAGCAGGGGTTCAATGACTAAATGACTAAATGATTAAGTGTCTAAATAAACCGGTGGTCCACCAGAGCCCAATTCTCCCCCAACCGGAGCACAAAGTGGAATTTTCCTCGCGAGCCGAAACAGCGCACCTCAAAAGGCTCAACTTTCGCAATTTTTCCGCGCCGCAACTCGCTTATTTCCAGCAACTTGCAGGAGTCGCAAAACGCCCACTCTTCTAACTCCTTAAGAATCAAGACCACTTGACAACACATGCTTTCTCCGCCATCTCCCGCTCGCACCTCCAACCGACTGATTCCATTCGGTCGAGCCTTGCCTCACTCGCCAAATCAGGCCCCAAAATCCGGTCCAGTTGCGACTGACCCCCGCTTTTCCAGCCTGAATGTCGCAAGAAGATTTTTTTTTTCGCATTGGTGGTCCAATACAAATCTGTACATACAGTGGTCTCGGAGCTGCGAACGCAAAATACCCAACAAAAAACCACCGCCCGGGTCATGATCCCGGGCGGTGGTGCTCTTTGTTACTTTGGCGAGAGCCTAACTTCTATCCGAACCTGAGCCCTCTATCTTCATCCTTACGAGAGGAAGAATTCCTTCGCGACCGCGGCCCACTCGGCGTTCGGAATCTGTTCGGACAGGTTGTTGACCGCCACGCCCCCGTCCTGCGCCAGCGCGCCCGCGAACATCGGCATCCGTTTCTGCAAGCGTCCAACCGACTCTTCCGTCCACCACCGCGCCAGCGCTCCGCCTAGCAGGTTGCGGAAATTCGTCTTCGCATCCGGAGACTGCACCGTCACCAGCCAGCCATCGCCATAAGGCGCGCTGGACGCCAGTTTCGGGTCGCTCGCAATGTTGTCGTTCACATCGGCCACGCTGCCCTCGATCGGCGAAACCATATCCACGCTCACGCCATCGCGGAAAATCGTTGCCAGCTTCTGTCCCTGCCGGATCCACTGTCCCCGTTGCGGCAGCGTCACGCGCTCAATCTTTCCCAGCAGCTTCGAAGCAAAATCGTCCATCCCCACTCGTACCAGACTAGGGCTCTCACTCAACGCCCAGGTGTGTCCAGGATGGTACCGAAGATTTTCAGGAACCTTGAACCCATTCACCAACTCAGGAATGCGAACCGCTTTAGGTGTCTTTGCCGGAGCTTTCTCCAGCGCGGGCTGCACAACAACTTGCTTTCTGCTGTGGAAGTGATCGATCAATAAGAACGTTACGAATGTGAAGAGAACCAGGATGACTGTCATAAAACCCACCTCATTTTCGAGGGCTCGTTAACCTTTTCGGCCTCTCGCCACTTTTACTAAAGGCATTCGCCGTGCCAAAGTCGACAAGCTCGCGAAAGATCCCTTCTCAAGTCAGCAAGTAGCTAAAAAAGCAAGTAGTTCCGCGCTCGTGTATTTGCGGCGTTGAAAAATTGTGCTGAGAAGATCAACAGCGATTTGATGAGATTTGCATCGCAGATTTTGCGCGCGTAACTGCCGGGTGACACGATTCACTAAGGCCAGCACGTAGAAACAACGACTTAGCCGCATCCAAGGCCGTGTAACATTTCGCATCACTCCTTGCTGAGCTTCACAACAAAGTTCGACGCAAAAATTCTGTTTTTTTCGCACTCGACTCTTATGTTATGGTTGCGGGCCACAAGACCTGAGGTCAGGACATGAGCGCGACTCTCAATAATCCGACTCCGCAGTTCGGCACCGCCGAGTACGTTAACTCGCCTTCCACCGACCATTGCCAATATTGCCACCAGCCCGTCCCGAACACCTATTACCGGATCAACGATTCGATCGCCTGTGCCGCCTGCGCCGGCAAGGCGCGCGGGGAACTGGCTCGCGATACTCATTCGGCCTACGTCCGGGCTCTCCTCTTCGGCATCGGAGCTGCCATTCTGGGAATGATCCTCTATGCCACTTTCGAGATCGTTACCGGCATCATCATTGGTTATGTCTCGCTGGCCGTGGGGTGGTTCGTCGGCAAGGCGATGATTAAGGGTTCGGGAGGCGTGGGAGGGAGGCGCTACCAGATTACGGCGGCTCTGCTGACCTATGCCGCGGTTTCGATGGCGGCCGTGCCCGTATGGATTCACTACGCCGGGGAGCACAAACGCGCGCAACAGCAGAAATTAGAGCAATCGCAGAAGACTGCCGAGGAGCAGCGCCAGTTGGAAACCGAGTTCGGCCAACCGCATCAGGCTCCCAACCCCCATGCATCGGCTCCGCCCGCTCAGCCACCAGTTCAAAAGATGGGCTTTGCGGCGGCGATCGGGCAATTGGCTCTGATCGGCATCGCTTCGCCCTTCATGGAAGTCTGGGAGGGCGGCCCCAGTGCCAGTTGGGCAATCGGCATCATTATTCTCCTGGTCGGGATCCGAATTGCCTGGCGCATGACCGCCGGACGCCCGCTCGAGGTCTACGGTCCATTTAATAATTCGGCTTCCTCATCCTAATCTGTCCTGTGGCCATTACTCCCGAACTCATCAGCAACTGCAAACGCTGCGCGGCCGATCTCAATCCTGGTGCGCTCGTCTGCAGCCAGTGCCACGCCCTCGTCCACTCCGAGGAACTTGAGCGCATGTCAGCCGAGGCCAAGGCGCTCGAAGCCAAGAAACAATTTCGCCAGGCGCGGGAACAATGGCTGATGGGATTGCCACTCGTTCCGCCTAACTCAAAGCAGGCGGATTGGATCGAACGCCACGCGCGCGAACTCGACAATATTGCCGACAAAGTTCAACCTCGCGTCGAGCCCACTGAAAACAAATGGGCGCAGCGGTTAGGTCCGGTGGGCCCGATCGCGATCGTGCTAGCGAAGAGTAAAGGACTATTGACCGCCATCTTCAAACTCAAATTTCTGCTCAGCTTTGCGGCATTCTTTGGATTCTATTGGACGATGTTCGGCATGAAGTTCGGTCTCGGCTTCGCGGTACTTATCCTTCTCCACGAACTCGGCCATTATATCGATATCAAGCGCCGCGGTCTGCCTGCGGAAATGCCCGTTTTTCTCCCGGGTTTTGGGGCCTATGTGCGCTGGCAAGCGCTCGGCGTGACGACGGAGACTCGCGCGGCCGTCAGCCTCGCCGGACCCCTGGCCGGATTTTTCGCTGCAATAGCCTGCGCGATTCTCTGGTGGCAAACGGGCGATCCGCTGTGGGCCGGGTTAGCGCGAGCAGGCGCGTTCCTGAATATCCTGAACCTCATTCCTGTCTGGGTGCTCGATGGAGGCCAAGCCGCGCTCGCGCTCAGCAAAAATGAACGCATCCTTCTTCTTGCAGCCGCTCTTGCTTTCTGGCTCGTACTCGGCGAGAGCGTCTTCTTTCTCGTCGCCGTTGGTGCCGCCTATCAAGCCTTCTTCGCCGGAGACCTGCCCGCTCATCCCAGCCGCACGACGGTCATCTACTTTGCGTCTGTTCTCGCTGCCCTCGGAATCGTCCTCCGCCTTTTGCCGGGGCAAGGTTTTGGCGTGAACTGAACAGGTGCGGATTGTATCGTTGAAGCTTGTGAACGTGACAAAACCCGCACGTGTTTGTGACCCCAGCAAGTGAACTTCGCGCCGCCCCGCATCGTATTAATGACAAACATTCTCAGGTTTGACTTGTCCGAACACTGACGCCTAACATCGTTGTACCCCCAGGAGGCTCGTGGAAATTATCGGCCAAACCGTATCGCATTATCGCGTCCTGTCGCAGCTTGGCGGGGGCGGAATGGGTGTTGTCTATGAGGCTGAAGACCTTAGCCTTGGCCGCCATGTTGCACTGAAATTCCTGCCTCCTGAAACCGAGCGCGATCCCGCGTCCCTCGAGCGTTTTCAGCGCGAGGCCCGCGCCGCTTCGGCCCTGAACCATCCAGGAATCTGCACGATCTACGAGGTCGGCGAGGACAGCGGACGTCACTTCATCGCAATGGAGTTGCTCGAAGGGGCGACTTTGAAGTCGGTCGTGCATGGGCAACCCATGGAACTCGACCGGCTACTCGACCTCGGGATACAAATCGCCGACGCGCTCGACTGCGCGCACGCCAAGGGCATCATTCATCGCGACATCAAGCCCGCAAACATCTTCGTCACGAATCGCAATCAGGCGAAGATTCTGGACTTTGGATTAGCCAAACGCGCCGCTCAGCCCTCGGTGCTCTCGGCGGCTACGGTCGGCTCATCGCCCACCATCGAGAATCCATTTCTGACGAGCCCAGGCTCGACTGTCGGCACGGTGGCGTACATGTCGCCCGAGCAGGCGCGCGGCAAGGATCTCGATTCGCGCACCGATCTGTTCTCTTTCGGCGCCGTGCTTTACGAGATGGCGACCGGCTCGATTCCATTCCGCGGCGATACCTCCGCGGTCATCTTCGATGCCATCCTCAATCGTGCTCCGGCATCGCCTTTGCGGCTGAATCCCGATCTGCCGCCGCATTTCGAAGACGTGCTCAACAAGCTGCTCGAAAAAGATCGCGACCTGCGATATCAGAGCGCAGCTGAGGTGCGTTCCGACCTGAAGCGGCTGCGCCGCGATTCAGAGTCCGGCACGGTCACAGCGGCGTCGAGCGGCCTGCATCGCCGCCCGCCGCTTACTCCAAAGAAAAAACTTCCAGGCTGGTTGATCCCGGCTATCCTCCTTATTATTGTCGTCGCCGGCATCGGCTTCGTGCTCTCGCGACGTAGTCATGCGCTCACCGAGCGCGATTCGATTCTCATCACCGACTTCGTCAACACCACTGCCGATCCGGTATTCGATGGCACGCTGAAGAAGGCTCTGGCCGTGGATCTCGGGCAATCGCCCTACCTCAACGTTTTTCCCGACCAGAAGATCCGGCAGACGCTTCAGTTCATGGGCCGCAAGCCCGACGACCGCGTGACGCCCGATGTTGGCCGCGAGATCTGTCAGCGGGACGGCATCAAGGCCATGCTCGCCGGAAACATCGATAGCGTGGGCGGCCAATACGTCATCACGCTCGAAGCCAGCAACACCACCTCCGGAGACTCGCTCGGACGCCAGCAAGTGCAGGCCGACCGCAAGGAAGACGTTCTCAATGCTCTGCACAGCGCCGCCACTAAACTGCGCAGCCAGCTCGGCGAATCGATTGCGACCGTACACAAGTACGACATGTCGCTCTCCCAAGCGACCACGACTTCGCTTGACGCGCTCAAGGCGCTCAGCATGGGCGACGCCAAGCACAACATGGGCGATGAGTTTGCCGCTATTCCCAACTACCAGCGTGCCATTGAACTCGATCCCAACTTCGCCATGGCTTACGCGCGCCTCGGCACGGTGTACGGCAACATGGGGCAGACCGAGCTTTCGGAAAAGAACCGCCAGAAGGCCTTCGAACTGCGCGACCGCGCCAGCGAGCGCGAGAAGCTCTACATCACCGAGCATTACTACGCCGACAGCGGGCAACTGGAAAAAGGCATCACGGCGCTCGAGCTTTTCAAGCAGACCTACCCTAACGACGCGACTCCCTTTAACAACATCGCCATCATCTATTCGACTCTAGGGCAATTCGACAACGCACTAGTGAATGCGAAGCGCGCGGTCGAGCTCGATCCTGACATGGTGAGCGGTTACGAAAACTTGTCTTCCGCATATGCCGCGCTGGGGCGAATGGCCGAGGCGCGCGCGACGTTGAGCACGTTGCTGGCAAAGAAGACGGCGCCACGCGTCCTCTATAAGATGATGGCCAGTTTCGATTGGGCGGACGGCAAAGACGCCGACATGGAAAAAGACCTGCAGGCGGCCTCAGGAACTGTAGAAGGCGATATGGCGGTGCTGACCTTCCGTTCCGGGTTAGCCAGCTTCAAGGGTCAGTTGCGGTCGGCGCGGCAATTCGGACAGCAGGCTTGTGACGCTCTCGATCGGCTCCACCTGCAGGGCCGGGCAGGCATGCAGACCCAGATTGGCGGATCGGAAGCTCTTGTCGGAAATCGTGCCGAGTCGCTCAAGGATGCGGAGGAGGCTTTGCGTTTGTCGCAGTTGCCGAATGTGAAGGTCAGCGCCGCACTGATCTATGGAATCGCCCGCGAAGAGCAAAAGGCGCTGGCACTTGCGGATGATATCCAGAAGACGCGCCCCAACGACACGATGGCGCAAAACGTAGCCGTGCCCACGATCCGCGCGCTGGTTGCGTTGATGCCCGCGAACGCTGCCAAGGCTGACCCCGCCAAGGCGCTTGATCTGCTGAACAGCGCGATCCTCTATGCCCGTGCCGATAACGGAGTCCTGTTCCTGCGCGGCGTCGCCTATCGTGAATTAGGACGTTATCCGGAAGCGCTCCAGGATTTTCAAAAGATTATCGATCTGAAGTCCATGTCCGGTCCGGACACGGTCATCGCGGTGGCGCAATTGGAACTGGGCCGCGTTTACCAAAGGCAAGGGGACGCAGCCAAAGCTCGCATCGCCTATCAGAATTTCCTGACAACGTGGAAAGACGCCGACCCGGATCTGCCGCTGCTCAAGGCGGCTAAAGCGGAATACGCCAAGCTACAGTAAACAATCCTTAAAGCGCGCAAACAAAATTCTTTTCCGCGGATTTGCACGGACGGACGCGGATTTTTGGGCCTTCTGAATAATGCCAAAAATCCGCGGCGCCCCACGAGAATCAGCGAAAAGAAGTTGCCTCAATCAGAAGTGAAACCCAATCTCCGCCGTCACTCCACGAGGTGTCACGTAGTGCGTTCCGCTGAAGGTCGACAGGAAATTGTAGAGGGCGGTCTTGTTTGTGATGTTCACTGCGGTCAGACGAAGACTCCACTTGTAATGATCGCCTTTGAAGAGATTGTCGTCGCCCACGGCGACATCGAAAAGATGCCGGGCCGCGATGCGAGGAGGATTATGATCGTCATCTTCCGTGCCCGCTGCAGGTATCTTGATCAGCGTCGAACCGTACTGCGATGCCGGGCAGAGATTGGTCCCAAGACTAGAGCCGATGGGAATTCCGATCGGATTAGCTGCGCTCGGAGCCAGCGGCCGGACTGAGCCGCAGAACAATCCCGCCTCAAACTGTTGATCGGGGCTCAACCCGGATGTATCCACCACTGTGTCCGAGCCCGCCGGGCCGTTGGCGCAGTTGCCCCCGGCGCATGGTGCTGGACCTGCAACAAGGCCGCTGTCGTACCGCCAATTGAAGCCAACCCATGGACCGACCTTCCACGGTTGATATTGCAGGTGTGTGGTCTGGTTAAACTTCTCATCGTGATCGATACGAAATGGCCCGGAAGCCGCCGGGACCGCGCCTGCGCCCCCAATCTGCGGAGTGAAGAAGCGCGCGGCCACACTCGAGAACACAAAGAGAGCAGTGAAGCCATGATAGTTGGGAACACTCACGCGCCCGGCAAACCCCGGAATCTTCGAGCGTTCCCACTCGATCGGGAAGGTGATCGGCGTCGCGCCCAATACACTGAAGTCGTAGGCATTGTGCGTGTACTTCCAGATGTATTCGCCCGAAAACACCAGATACTTTCCGAACGCCTGCTCCAGTCCGGCATGAAATTCATTTCTCCAGCCGGGGCTGAAGGGCGTCACGTTCGAGCTCGCGCAGAGCAGCAGCGGATTCAGCACCGGGTCGCCGCATCCGATGCTCGACAGAATCAGATTTTCATTGAACGGAGTTTCCAGCGTGCGCGCATACGAAACGCGAAGGACGGTGTTCGTTCGCTTGACGTTATACGCGATGCCAATGCGTGGCTCAGCTTCGCGATGCACCGTCAGTCCGTTATACAAGTCGCCCCGGATTCCGAGGTTCATGTTCCAATTGCCCTTGCTGATCGTGTCATGGAGATAAAGGCCAAGTTCCTTCACATCGGTATGGCCGTTGAAGGTATATAAGCCGCTCGTTGAAGACGGGCAGTCGTCATTTGGAGAGGGTGTCGACCGCGTCAGGTCATAGCAACCGAGCAAGGGAATAAATGAGCCGTTTGCAACAAAGGGTGTGGGGTAAAGCATCGGGTTTGTCGTCGCTGCCGTCGGGCACTGCGCGGGATCGTTCAGCGACGGATTCCCCACAAACACCGGAACACCGTTGGCGTCGACGCAAGGCGCGTTCAGCGTTGGATCGACAATCCCGATTGGGTCGTTCTCATCGAGAAAAGTCTGTTCGTAGGTAACACCCGCCTTAATGTTGTGAATGCCTTTCTGGCGGGAAATGTTCGATCGCGCGCCGGCATTCATCAGTGTCCGCCTCTGACCGACCGTTTCGCTCTGAAGGCCGGGTGCTCCCAGATCGGCGAATGGATTGGCGCTCCCGTAATAGTTGTAAGCGTCGCGCCTGACAAAACCACCAATCGTGAACACCGTGGCTGTGTTGATCAGATGGGTCAGCGTGGGCGCGATATTGAACGTCTTGATCTGCGAACGCTGGTCGGCTGGGCCGACTACATTTCCGTTCGGATCGAGGCCGCCATTCGCGACGATGACTCCATTCCATGGCGTGGCGAACTGGGAGTCGAGCGAGTTTGGTGTTTGAAACCATGAACGAGTGAATCCGAGGTTCAGCTGGAGCGTATTGTTCTTGGAGATTTGGTAGTCGAACCGATCAAATACGTTTTGCTCATTGCCCTTGTCATGCATCACGCTGAACTCAGGGGGATCGAGAAACCGCCCACTATTGAGACCGCTCATAGAGATGAAGTTGCCCCAGTTCGCGCCGCCGTACGCCAGGTCCGCCTGCACGTTGGCGGTTCCAAATGAACCATAAGAAGTCGTCACGCTGCCGTGTGGCGTCGTCACGCCCTGGCCGGAACGGGTCGTGGCCACGATAACGACGCTGGTCTTCCCACCGTATTCAGCGGGCGGCGCGCCAGAGATGACCTCCATGGACTGGACCGATTCCAGAGGAATTTGATTCGAGAAGACCTTGCTTTGCTGGTCCGTAATCGGTTGCCCGTCAACAGAAAATGAATTGTCGGCGTGGTCGCCTAGCCCGTGGAACAGCCCGTTGGAGTCAGCTGCGATCCCAGGTGTTGCTAACGTTACTTCCGAACTCAACGACGACGAAGAACTTTCCAGCGGAAGCTTGTCGATGAGGTTCTTGTCCATGTCCGTGTGAAACGTCGAGTCGGTTTCCACCAGATCCCCGCCTTCCGCTTCTACATTCACCGTGGTTGACGAAGCGCCGACTTGCAAGTTGATCGTCAAATTCGCCGGAACCGCCGATCGTACATCGACATCCAGCATAGAAGGCGTAAATCCCGGGGCAGTCACGCTGAGGTGATACGGATTAAATGGGATGTTGGTAAAGCTGAATCTTCCCTGCGAATCGGTGGTCGCCGAGCGGTCATAGCCGCTTACCGGATTCTTGATATTCACAGTGGCGCCCGGGATGACCGACCCGCTCGGGTCTTCCACTGTCCCGCCGATCGAGCCCGCATTTCCTCCCGTCTGCGGAGCCGGTTCCGGGGCTGCCATGGCTGCCAAACTTAATAAGAAGACTGCTAGAAAGGCCGCGCTCAGCGACCTCAAGTTCACCACCATCGGGATTCCTCCGGGTAATTCGGTGTTTTGGCCGACTGCGCAGGGCGCGCAATCGGAGTCTGATCCATCCGGAACTCTTGCTTCCGGAACAAGAGGCTGTCAAGGATCAGGCGGCAGGTGGAGGACGAATGAAGTGAACTTCATAGTTGCGGGAGGCCTGCAGGAATTCAAGAGGCGGAGCAACGAGTGCCGAAGCTACCAGCGCAGGCGGCGCAAATTCGATCTCGATGCCGAGGCCAGCGTGCGCCGCCGAGCAGATCGAGCATGCGTGATGCGGTGCCGTCGCTTCATCCGGATGCGCATGCACCGCCTGCACCAGGCCCATCGCGCACACCAGCAGGATGGCCAGCAGGCAGAACGCTCGCACCATCCATCCGCGTTCCACAGAGTTTTGCATCAGAAATCGATTATAGGCGACGGTTCGCCGCCTCGCCCCAAAACTACTCTGGAGAATAACCTGTTTAGACGTTTGTACCGTTAGATGGTCACGTCCGCCCACGTGACGCTGGAAGGTGCACCTTTTTACAATCGGCCCGCGATTAATAACGTCAGTCCCGGAGAGACAGAGAGATTTCGAAACGGGAAGTCGACCGCCGTTCTTTCGCCCAGAAATCTCCCCCGCGCTTCGACCATCCGGTCGGTTTTTTCAATCGGGGAAAAACTGCAAGTTGCAAGTTCACAATAAGTTACCCGTGTGACGCCAATCACTATCGGCTGTGCCAGATGTCACGCCCCGTCCTCGCCTCGCGGGTCGAAACTGAAACTTAAGATTGTGGGACCGCTGATGATGCTGGCTTACAAACTCGTCCGTCTCATCGAAACCCACTCCGATTCGCTCACCGCTTCTCTAATTCAAAAGGTCCAAACCTCCGACCTCACCCAGTCTTATCGACACGTTCCAGTCGAAGACCTCAAAGATCGCGTGGGCGGAATCTACAGCCACATCGGCGAGTGGCTCCTCGGCAAAACCTCTTTCGACATCGAGCGCCGCTACGAAGAGATCGGCGCGCGCCGTGTTCACCAGGGTGTCCCGGTAAGCGAACTGATCTGGGTCATCATTTTGACGAAAGAAACACTGTGGGAGTTCCTGCAAAAGCGCGAGCCGGAAAAGCCAGAAGAGGCCTTCGGCGAATTAGAGATGTTGCAACTCCTCGATCAATTTTTCGATCGAGCAATTTATTACGCATCGGCAGGCTACGAAAAAGCGTTAAGCAAGAACGAAAAAGCCGCGAGCTCCTAGCAAGAAAGCTTTGCCGTGAGTCGCGAGCTTCGAGCTTTAACTAGCGACCGACAACTGAGAACTGATTTCAATGACCTGGCAAGCTGAATACGCAAAGAAACTCCGCACCGCCGACGAGGCTCTCCGCTGCGTAACCTCCGGCATGCGCGTCTACATCCAGCCGGGATGCGCCGAGCCCGAGCTCCTCGTCGAAGCCCTGATGAAGCGTGGCCCGCATGTCGAGGACGTCGAAATCGTCCACATGCTTACCATGGGCACCGCGCCTTATGTCGCACCGGAGATGGCCGGCCACTTCCGCCACAATGCTATGTTCATCGGCGGCAACGTGCGCGACGCCATCAACGACGGGCGCGCCGACTACACTCCCATTTATCTCAGCGAAATCGAAGAGCTCTTTGTGAGCGGCGCCATGCCGCTGGATGTCGCGCTCGTGCAGGTTTCGCCGCCCGATGCGCATGGCTACTGCTCTCTCGGGGTAGGCATCGATACCACCCTCACCGCCGTCAAGCAGGCGCGGACCGTTGTCGCCCATGTCAATCCGCAAATGCCGCGCACCTATGGCGACAGCTTCGTCCACGTCAACGACATCAACGTGATCGTCGAGTGTGACCTCCCGCTGCCGCAGATGAAAAAGCCGGTCATCACCGAGACGCACAACGCCATTGGCCGCCACGTCTCTGCGCTGATCGAAGACGGTTCGGTTCTTCAAACCGGCATTGGCGGCATCCCTGACGCTGTCCTCTCCATGCTCATGGACCGCAAGCATCTCGGCGTGCACAGCGAAATGGTCTCCGACGGGATCATTCCTCTGATTGAAGCGGGTGTCGTGACCGGCGAATTGAAAAATTTCAAACCGCGCAAGCTCATCGTCGGATTCCTGCTCGGCTCGAAGAAAATCTTCGACTACGTCGACAACAATCCGATTTTCGAATTTCATCCCACCGCTTACGTCAACGATCCCGGACTGATCGCGCGCAATGACCGCATGGTCGCCATCAATTCGGCCTTGCAGGTTGATCTCACAGGCCAGGTTTGCTCGGATTCGATCGGCAACCAGTTTTACAGCGGCATCGGTGGGCAAGTCGATTTTCTCCGCGGCGCTTCGCGCTCCAAGGGCGGAAAGCCCATCATTGCCATCTCCTCGACTGCGAAGAGCGGCACTATCTCGCGCATCGTTCCGATGCTCAGCCCGGGTGCTGGCGTCGTTACTTCCCGCGGCCTGGTCCGCTATGTCGTCACCGAGTTTGGCGTCGCTTATCTCCACGGCAAGTCGATCCGGCAGCGCGCCAAAGCGCTTATTGAAATCGCTCATCCCAAGTTTCGTGAAGAACTGTACGCGTATTGCGAACACACTAAATGGCTTCAACGGCCCGAACTAGTACCGGCAATGAGGTGACTATGCCCGCAGTGATCAAACCTGGAGTGAACGAAACCGCAAAGCCCGCGGCGAAATCTGCCGCGCGCGGCAACGTCCTCGTCGATACCGAGGAGTGCAAAGGCTGTGGTCTCTGCGTCGAATCCTGTCCGCCAGAGTGCCTCGAACTTCTGCCCGAGTTGAACGCCTACGGCGTCCACCCGGCGCACTATACCGGCGAAGGCTGCACCGGTTGCGGCATCTGCTACTACTGCTGCCCCGAGCCCGGCGCCATCACCGTCTACAAAATGGCCCCGCCCGCGAAGCCCCTCACGAATGAAGGTAAGAAGACCGCCCCCGGCGTTCTCGAAGGAGATTCCCATGCGGCAGCTCTGTAAAGGCAACGTCGCCATCGTCAAGGGCGCCATCCTCGCCGGATGCCGCTCCTACTACGGCTACCCCATCACGCCCGCCAGCGAGATCGCCGAAGCTGCGGCTCTCTACTTGCCGCAGGTCGGTGGCACGTTCCTCCAAGCCGAAAGTGAAGTCGCCGCGATCAACATGGTTTATGGCGCGGCCGCCACCGGCGAGCGCGTCATGAGCGCATCCTCCGGCCCCGGCCTCAGCCTCATGCAGGAAGGAATCTCTTACTGCGCCGGCTCTGAGCTCCCCTGCGTCATCGTCGATATCGTCCGCGGCGGCCCCGGCCTCGGCAACATCGCCCCCGAGCAGAGCGATTACTTCGCCATGGTTAAAGGTGGAGGCCACGGCTGCTATCGCAACTTCGTCCTCGCTCCCGCCTCCGTGCAGGAAATGGCCGACCTTACCATGCTTGCTTTCGATCTCGCGGACAACTACCGCAATCCGGTTATCGTCATGGCCGACGGCTTTATCGGCCAGATGATGGAGCCCCTCGATCTAACCTATCGTGAGGTGATAATTCCTCCGAAGCCCTGGGCCGTCCAGGGCACGCACGACACGCGCAAGAACGTAGTCAGCTCCATCTTCCTCGAACCCGACGATCTCGAAGCCCACATCCGCAAACTGGAAGCAAAATACATCCGCGCCCAGCGTCTCGAGGCGCGCCACGAAACTTACGAAACCAACGACGCCGAAATTCTGATGGTCGGCTATGGCATCACCTCGCGCGTCCTCCGTTCCGCCGTCGAGATGGCCCGCGCCGAAGGCTTGAAGGTCGGACTCTTCCGTCCGATCACGTTGTGGCCGTTCCCAAAGCAAGCCCTGCGCGATGTAGCCAGCAAAGTTCACAAAGTTCTGGTGGTCGAGTTAAGCAACGGCCAGATGGTCGAAGACGTTCGCCTGACGCTCGAAGGCAAAGTGCCGGTCGAGTTCTACGGCCGCGCCGGAGGCAACGTCCCAACCGTAGAGGAAATCCAGCAGCAGTTGATGAAAGAGGTAATGGCGTTGTTGTAGTTGTGGAAGAGCGGCCCTTCAGGGCCGCGTAGTGAGTACGAAGAATGAAGGGGCGCTTTAGCCCTTATGGGAAAAGCGGGAGCAAAAATGCCAACCGACACCGAACTCGAAGCGAAAGCCTCCGAAATCCTCGCCGCAGGATATGAGGTCACCCATGCCAAGTCCGAGCTTTTCTACGGCAACTACGAGCGCAAAACCGATCTGCAACAGCAAACCCACTACTGTCCCGGCTGCGGACACGGTGTTGCTCACAAGTTAGTCGCCGAAGCACTCCAAGAACTCGGCCTCCAGGATAAAACCATCTTTGTCAGCCCGGTTGGCTGCTCCGTCTTCGCGTACTACTACTTCGACGTCGGCAACGTTCAGATGGCCCACGGCCGCGCCCCCGCTGGCGCCACCGGCATCAAGCGCGCCTGCCCCGACAGAATTGTCATCTCCTACCAGGGCGACGGCGATCTCGCGGCCATCGGTACCGCCGAAATCATCCACGCCGCCAACCGCGGCGAGAACATCACCGTCTTCTTCGTGAACAATGCAATCTACGGCATGACGGGCGGACAGATGGCGCCGACCACTCTAGTAGGACAAAAGAGTTCGACCTCTCCATTCGGACGCCGCCCTGCGAACGAAGGCTTCCCCATGCACATGGCGGAACTAATTTCGACACTCGAAGCTCCAGTCTATGTCGAGCGCGTTGCTTTGTGCGACGGCAAAAACATCATGAAAGCCCGCAAGGCCGTTCGCAAAGCATTAGAACTCCAGCGCGACGGAGCAGGCTTCACTTTCGTAGAGTTACTCTCCCCCTGCCCCACGATCTGGTCGAAAGATCCGGTCGAAGCCCGCAAGTGGGTAGCGGAAAGCATGATTCCACAATTCCCGCTGAACGTCTTCCGCGACAAAAAACACGATCCTGTACAGAACGCAGTAATTCCCCAGCGCTCGATTCCCGAAGTTCTGGAAATTGGAGATGCTCGCGTAGGGACAGCCGCTCCCGGCTGTCCAGCGGAGAAAGGCTCCGCAGTGCCGGCAGCGCCCGTGCATCAGCACCACTTCAAAGATTTTCAAATCAAAGTAGCCGGTTTCGGCGGCCAGGGCGTCCTGCTCCTCGGCCAACTCCTCACCGAAATGGGCATGCGCGAAGGCCTCGACGTAAGCTGGCTCCCGTCCTACGGCCCCGAGATGCGTTCCGGCAGCGCTCACTGCCACGTCTGCCTCTCCAAGAACCGCATCGGTTCGCCACTGGTCACGCATCCCGACGTACTCGTCGCCATGAACGAAGTGTCGCTCCGCAAGTTCGCTGCGCAGGTCGCGCCAGGCGGTGTGATCCTATACAACGCAGAACGTCTGCCGCAGGACTTCAATTTGCCTCAAGCCCGCGTCATCTGCATCCCGGCATCGCAAATGGCTGACAAACTAGGTTCGACGAAGTCGACCAACATCGTCATGCTCGGAGCTCTGCTGGAAGAAACAGAGTGCCTGTTAGCCGCGACGGCGCAAGGGGTGCTCGAAACCAAGGTGAAAAAGGTCGAGTTGAAAGAAACAAACCGCAAAGCATTGGCCGCCGGCCACGACTTCATCGACCACTACGTGAGGGTAGGCGCAGTAGGTCAACCCGACGGCTGCGGATACTAATGTATCGCCGGCGCCTCGAGGGCGGATTGTGGCGGCGCCTCCGACGCCACTAAGTCTGATCGTTGTATTTCTTCAGCCGCGCTAAGCTCGGCAAGTGTAGCTGGCCGCTTCCAGCCTGGCGTTCTCCGGTGACTCTCGGAACGGCAACCAAGTCATCGTCCGTACAGACTCCGCACCACCTCTCCACCCTTCATAACAAACTTCACTCGCTCAAGCGTAGTCACATCCGCCAGGGGATCCCCATCCACTGCAATCAAGTCCGCAAACTTGCCCGCCTCCACCGCCCCTATGCGATCCGACCACCCCAGCAGATCCGCATCGTTCACCGTTGCCGTCTGAATCGCCTGCAGCGGCGTCATTCCCAGCCGCACATACACCGCGAACTCATGTGCGTTCAGCCCATGCGGATACACCGCGGCATCCGTTCCGAACCCAATCTTCACGCCCGCGGCGAACGCCTTCTTCACATTCCCCATTCCCGCTGCCGAAACCATCTCCATCTTCTTGCGCAAAAAATCCGGCAGATTCGCCTCCGCCGCGTGCTCTCTCTGCCAATCCAGCAGATACAGCGTTGGCACGAGATAAGTCCCATTCTTCTTCAGCGTCGCAATCGCCTCGTCGTTCATCAGGTGGCCGTGCTCCACCGAATCCACGCCCGCCTCCGAGGCCCATATCACCCCCTGCGCGCCATGCGCATGCGCCGCCACTTTGCGTCCCAACCGGTGCGCGTCGGCCACAATCGCTTTCATCTCTTCCAGCGTGAACTGCGCCGCATTCGGATCGTCCCCCTTCGAGAGCACGCCGCCAGTCGCGCAAATCTTGATCACGTCCGCGCCATACTTAATGATCTCGCGCGTCTTGTGCTGCACCGCCTCCACGCCATCCGCCACTCCCTCGTCCGTCGCGTGATATTCGAACGGCAGCAGATTGTTATCGCAGTGCCCGCCCGTAATGCTCAGCGCGGGACCGCTCACAATCATCCGCGGCCCGGGCACGTCACCTGCGTTGATCGCGTCCCGCAGCGCCACATCGGTGAAGTCGGTGGCGCCGACATTACGCACGGTGGTGAACCCCGCCTCCAGCGTGATGCGAGCGTTCTTCGCCCCAATCAAGGCCTCGCGCGGAGCCGAAATTCCCAGCGACGAATACCCAAAATTCGGATCGAACGTAATATGCGTGTGTGCATCGATTAACCCCGGCAGCACTGTGGCATTCGAAAGATCGATGACCCGCGCTCCAGCCGGCGTCTCGATCGCGCCGCCAACGCTCGCAATCTTGTCTCCCTGAATGACAATCGTCTGGTTCGCCAGCATCTTCCCCGACTTCACATCCAAAAGGCGCCCCGCCCGCACCACTACCGTCTGAGGCCCTTTCACATTCTGCGCAAACGCCAAGTTGATGCAGCAGCCCAGCACGATACCCAGCAACACACGGCCAACTTTCATTCCCGTTCCCCCATGGCAAAAGAATGTTTTCTTTCAGGCCGATACCATACATCTTTGACGGCACAAATTACCAATTCCGGCTTCGCACGCGTCCTCGAGCGAGCTGCGCGCGACCCAGCCCAAGTATTAATTTTTCGTGAAATCCCCGCCGTACGATTGACCCCACAAACGACTCGCATTAACCTGCACCGATCATGAGCGGCTCCGACCTCGACAACCTCCGCCTCGCCTACAAAATCGCCATTTCCGAATGGATCGACAAGATTCGCGCCGAGGAAGCACTCGCCACGCCCGACCACTCCATGATCGCCATGGAAAAATGGGACGATGCCCACCTCGCCGAACACGACGCTCACGAACGAGCCACCGCCGCTCGCGAAGCCTACAAAGATGCGTTGCGGAAAGTGAACTACGGTATCTAGCACGTTTTGTTGCGTCGTATCCGCATGTAAGGTGTCATCATCCTGAAAATGGAAAAGACACCGCTTGCCGCCGGCATCCGCGCCATCGCCGCACTCTTCGCGATCGCTGGCCTCTATCTCACCGTGCTCGGCCTGCTAATGCTCGCCCGCCCCGGCGCGATCTCCATGACTGCAGGCGCCCCGCTTCTATTCGGACTTGAACTCGCCGGCCCGTACATGTTCCTGCTGACGGCTCTCAGCGCAGGCCTCGTAGCCTGGGGACTTCTCAAACGCAACAACATCGCGCGACACGCCGCCACGCTGATCGCCATCGCTGGAATCGCAATGCTGGTCCCACCAGTTTCCGCTGCCACCATGACCGCCAACGGAAAAGCACTGGCCACCAGCGGCGCAGGCATCATCGTCCGCGTAATCGTTGCATGGTATCTGTCCAGAAGAGAAGCGTCAGAGGAATTTCGCCGCAGCTGAATGAACCAAACAAGCCCCAAATCAATCCGCGAAAGATCCGCGTAAAAGAAGTTGCCGTGTCCTCTCCCCGCTGCCCCCATGTAACATTCCATCATGCCAAAATCTTCCCCCGCGTCCGGAATAAAATCCGCGCCCGTTCCCGCATCCAAGCCCGGGCCCACAGTTACCCTCTCCGCCCGCGGCGCAGCCCGCCTAAAGTCCGGACATCCCTGGGTTTACAAATCCGACATCGCCTCAGCCAACGCCGAGCCAGGTGGGGTCGTCACGGTTCTTGACGGGCGGGGAAAATCTTACGGCACTGCGCTTTACAGTTCCTCCTCGCAGATCGCGATTCGCATGATCTCGCGCGAGCCCGTGCGCGACCTGCCGTCTCTGGTTGCGCAGCGGATCCGCGCGGCCATCTCGTATCGCAAGGCCTTTGTTCACAATACGAATGCCTATCGCATCGTTTTCAGCGAGGCTGATTTCCTGCCTGGTCTGGTCATCGACCGCTACAACGATGTCCTATCTCTTCAGATACTTACGCAAGCCATGGACGCGGAGCCCGTCCGCGGGGCAATCCTGGAAACACTGATTGCCGAACTGAAGCCCGAAGGAATCCTCGAACGGGTCGACCCGCGGATTCGCGAACTGGAGCAACTCCTGGCTCGCGAATCCGGGCTTCTCTGGGGTAAAAAGAACTCGACAACTTTCACCATGAATGACGCGCAAGTCCATGAATCTAAGGATAAAAATTTGGATTCAACAGCGGGCGTTCAGTTTCACTATGGGGGCCTCGAAGGGCAAAAGACGGGAGCCTTTCTGGACCAGCGCGAAAACTATGCCGCGGCCGCCCGGTACGCTCACGGCAATGCCCTTGACATCTTCTGCTACCACGGAGGGTTTGCCCTGCACGTTGCGGCGGTCTGCAGCTCCGTTGTTGGGGTTGACAGCTCGCGGCCAGCGCTCGAAGTTGCTGAAAAGAATGCCAGTTTGAACCATCGCGAACTGGATTGGATCGAGGCCAATGCCTTCGATCTGCTGCGCGACTATGCTGCCGCCGGAAACAGGTATGAGACCATCGTGCTCGACCCGCCCGCCTTCGCCAAGTCGAAGCGGGATCTGGATAAAGCCCTCAGCGGCTATAAGGAACTTAACCTTCGGGCGCTCAAGATGCTCCAGCCCGGCGGCATCCTTATTACGTGCTCCTGCTCCTTTGCCGTCAGCCCGCAGGATTTCCAGGAAACCATTGCTGCCGCCGCCCGGGATGCCCATAAGTCATTGCGCTTGCTGGAGATCCGCCACGCCTCCCAGGACCATCCCATCCTGCTCAATGTCCCTGAAACCGACTACTTAAAGTGCCTAATCTTTCATGTAAGCAACTGAAAACAAGGTGAATATAGTAGTTGACAATAACACACTCATATTTTATATTTCAATCACGCTAATGAATGCGAATCGAGAGCGGCCTCGCTCTCATCAAATCTCTAGATTCATGATTCAGGAGGATTTAGCCATGACAGTTCTTACCCGTTGGGAACCCTTCCGTGAGTTCGTTACCTTGCAGGACCGCATGAACCGTTTGTTCCGCGACTCGCAGGCCGGACAGGAAGAGTCCCTCACCACATCGACTTTCGCGCCACCCGTGGATGTCTATGAAGATGAACACAATATCACGCTGAAGATCGAAGTTCCGGGGATCGACGAGAAGGACATCGACGTTCGCCTGGAGAACAACACGCTGACCGTTCATGGGGAGCGGAAGTTTGAGAAGGAAGAGAAAGAAGAGAACTATCGCCGTGTGGAGCGCCAGTACGGCAGTTTCACGCGGACCTTCACTCTGCCGCAAACCGTTGATAGCGAAAACGTTCAGGCCGATTACGACAAGGGCGTGCTGAAGATCCAGTTGGCCAAGAAGGCGGAAGCGAAGCCGAAGCAAATCAAGGTCAATGTCGGTTCCGGCAAGCCGGCGGCTAGCGAGAAGACGATTGAGGGCAAGGCAGGGAAGACGGCTGCATAAGAGTGGCCAGTCAGGAAACACAGGCCGGGGCTTTGCTCCGGCCTTCTTTTTGGACCGGACCGAGGCAAGTGGAAAGTGGGAAATTTTTCGAGAAATCCTTTGCTGACGGGCAATTTGTTCTCTTTTTGTTCGCAAAAAATATTTTTTCGCAATTTGGAGTTTGCGCTGAAAACCCGGAAAATCGCGAAATTGCGCATTGATTTTAATGGGGTTACTGGCCGGAATATCTAAAGCATGGGTTGTCAAGTCCCCTAGTAATCAATAGCATCGCGGTGGGAAAGATAACTTCGGAGTTACTCATGGCGGCCGCATGTTGAAGCAAGCAGAGAGGTTCCGCGAACCAGTTGGTTCGGGCGGCTGTGGTTTCCCACCCTAAAATCGCACACGACGCGATTTTAGGATGGGGCACCCTCAGCGATTTAATCGCGGACTAGGCTTCGCTTTAGTCCCAGAATGGGAAGACTGGCCCGAGAATTGACGGGTCGTTCAACTGGCTCGGGGCATAATAAGGGGCTTGCCGATCCGCACAACAAACTGGCTGATGCTCATCTTTTTTGTTCTTGTTTTAAGCGCGGCGCCGCTTTACGCGCAGCTGCCTTTTTACACGGACGACCCGGCCGTGACCGAGCCGGGCAAGTTCCACTTCGAATTTTTTAACGAATACGATGCGCTGCAGCACCAGGAACCGAATCTGCGGCAGAACACGGCGAATTACAAGTTCAACTACGGTCTGCCGCACGATCTGGAGTTCGACATCGATTTTCCGTCGCTGGCAATTTACCGCGAGGCGGATAGTTCGTCCGGGATTGGCGACACCGATCTTGGATTGAAATGGAATTTTCACAAGAACACGCCGGGCTCGTGGTTTCCGGCGCTGGGAGCGAGTTTTTATGTCGAGTTTCCGACTGGAGACGAGAAGCAGCAATTGGGTTCGGGCTTGCACGACTATTGGTTGAACCTGTGCATTCAGGAGCCGCTGAGCGAGAAGACGAGAGCGAATTTCAACATTGGTTATCTCTTTGCCGGCAACACGAGCACGGGCGTGATCGGCGTCTCGACGACGCGCGGCCATGTTTACACCGGAGGCGTTTCGGTGCTCCACGATTTGAACGCGCGCCTGACGGTTGGAGCCGAGGTCTATGGTGGCTACGACAGCAACAGCAACCTGGGCCGGAAGCAGTTGCAGGGAATGCTGGGCGCGCAATACGCGATTCATCAGGGGATGACGTTTGACCTGGGATTGCTGGGCGGGCGGTATGTCGCGAGCCCGCGAATCGGGGGGCAGGTTGGGTTTTCGGTGGATTTTCCGGATGTGTGGAAGCGGAAACCGGTGGAAGTGGGAGGCATCAAATAGCTGAATGTTGTGCCGCGAAAATTTGCGGCATGAGTTTGGCGCCGGGCCGGGAAAGAGTATGAGGCTTGGGGTTGCGAGCGAAGTGCGTGAACCACAGGGTTCGCAGGTTATAGGCGAGGCCTCTGTTAAGCGCGCGGCGAAAATCTTAAAACGCAGAGTACGCAGAGAAAGGCCGCGGAGATCGCAGAGATAGCCATATCAAATAGGGACAGCATTTTTGCTTCGGCCGAGTTATTTGGCGCACAATGCTTGCAAGGTGAAACGGTGAAGGAGACGCTGGAAATCATCAACCAGATGCAAGCCGACGGCGTGATCGGCGAATACGCGATCGGCGGGGCGGTGGGAGCAATGCTTTACCTGGAACCGGCAGCCACGCTCGATGTGGATGTTTTCGTGGCGCTACCGGCATCGAGAAGCGGCTTATTGAGTCTCGCGCCGATTTATGAGTACCTCAAGGCCCGTGGCTGCGCCGAGAAAGAGGAACATATCGTCATTGGGGGCTGGCCCGTGCAATTCATTTCCCCGAAGGATGAACTGGAACGCGAGGCGGTGGCCGAGGCAGAAACCGCGGACTTAGAAGGAACGCAAACACGAATCATGCCCGCCGAGCATCTCGTGGCAATTGCATTACGAACTGGACGTTCTAAGGACTATGCCCGTATTGTGCAGTTCCTTGAGCAGAAGACTGTCGATCGCGAAAAGCTGGAAAGCTTGATCAGGAAGCATGGTTTGACTTCGAAATGGGACCAATTCAAATGTCGATATTTGGAGGGTAGTCGTGGGTAAGCAAGAAATGCGCAAGGAACTCGCGGCGTTAAGCTTTTCCGAGAAGGTCAAGATTCTCGAAAAGCTTCGCGATCGTAGTCTGGCCTTCGCGGAAACGCGGCGGAATCGGAAGGAAATGGATGTCGCTCGATCCGTTTCAAACTCCAAGAAATAGGGTGTTGGAAGAGGCTTAGTACTTAGATCGTCAGAGAGTCGGCTAGATGTAGGTTCGAAACACAAGGAATACAGTGATGGCAATCCGTTGGGACAAATTTACAGTGAAGGCGCAGGAAGCGGTGCAGCGAGCGAATGAGCTCGCCAGCGAACATGGTAATCCCGAGCTTCTACCCATCCATCTTCTCGCCGCTCTGGTTGAGGACAAGGAAGGGATTGTTGTGCCTGTGCTGGAAAAGATTGGGATCGGGCCGCAGGCCGTGCTGGCCGAGATCTATCAGGAAATTGAAAAGCTGCCTAAGGTTTCGGGCAGCGGAGCGCAGCAGGCTACGCTGTCAGCGCCGGTGAACCAGCTTCTGGAAAATTCTTTCAAGCAGGCTGACCAGTTCAAAGACGAGTACGTTTCGACCGAGCATATTCTGCTGGCGATTACGAATCTGAAAAAAGATGCCGCGCAACAATTGCTGGCGCGGCATGGCGCGACTCACGAAGCGATTCTGAAGGCACTGACTTCGGTTCGCGGATCGCAGCGGATTACCGATCAGAATCCGGAGGGGAAGTATCAGGCGCTGGAGAGGTATGCTCGCGATCTTACCGAGGCGGCGCGGCGCGGGAAGCTCGATCCGGTGATTGGGCGTGACGAAGAGATTCGGCGCGTGGTGCAGGTGCTCTCGCGGCGCACGAAAAATAATCCGGTGCTGATTGGCGAGCCGGGAGTGGGCAAGACGGCGATTGTCGAGGGTTTGGCGCAGCGCATTATTTCGGGCGATGTGCCGGAAGTTCTTAAGAACAAGCGCGTGGTGTCGCTCGACCTTGGCTCGATGCTCGCGGGCGCAAAGTACCGCGGCGAGTTTGAGGATCGGCTGAAGGCCGTGCTCAAAGAGATCGAGGACGCGCAGGGGCAGATCGTTCTTTTTATCGACGAGCTGCATACGCTCGTCGGAGCTGGCGCTTCTGAAGGCGCGATCGACGCTTCGAACATGCTGAAGCCGGCGCTGGCTCGTGGAGAGCTGCGGGCGATTGGCGCGACTACTCTGAATGAGTACCGAAAGTACATCGAAAAAGATGCGGCGCTGGAACGGCGCTTCCAGATTGTATTTGTCGGTGAGCCGAATGTTGAAGACACGATTGCGATTCTGCGCGGGTTGAAAGAGAAGTACGAGGTACATCATGGGGTGCGGATCAAGGATTCGGCGATTGTGGCGGCGGCTACGCTGTCGCACCGGTATATTTCTGACCGGTTTTTGCCGGACAAGGCGATTGACTTGATCGACGAGGCGGCGGCATCGTTGCGGATTCAGATTGATTCGATGCCGACGGAGATCGATCAGCTGGAACGGCGTGCTACGCAGTTGGAAATTGAAAAGCAGGCGTTGAAAAAAGAGGAGGACCGCAGTTCGCGCGAGCGGCTGGCGCTGGTGGAGAAAGAGCTGGCCGAGGTGCGGGAGAAGTCGAATGCGCTGAAGGCGAAGTGGAAGGTCGAAAAAGATGTCATTGCGAAAGCGCGGGCGCTGAAGGAAAAACTTGAGCAGCTCAAGATTGAAGAGCAGGCGGAGGAGCGCAAGGGGAATCTGGAGCGCGTGGCGCAGATCCGGTATGGGTTGATTCGGCAGACGGAAGAAGATCTCCGGAAACTGACGGCGTCGATGGATGGGACATCCACTGCGGTTGAGACGGACGCGAAAATCCCCACTCAATCGCAAAAAGCGCGATTGAATGGGGCACCGTCGAGGGATGGGAAACCGTCGAGGGATGGGGCACCGTCGAAACCATCGGCACGGGCGCGGATGTTGAAAGAAGAAGTGGACGAGGAGGATGTGGCGCGGATTGTCTCCAAGTGGACTGGCATTCCTGTGTCGAAGATGCTGGAAGGCGAAGTCAAGAAGCTGATCAATATGGAAGACCGTTTGCGGCTGCGCGTTGTGGGACAGGACGAGGCGCTGGAGCGGGTGTCGAATGCGATTCGACGGTCGCGGGCTGGGCTTAGCGATCCGAAGCGGCCGATTGGGTCGTTTATTTTTCTGGGACCTACGGGCGTGGGAAAGACGGAACTGGCGCGGGCTTTGGCTGAATTTCTTTTTGACGATGAGCGGTCGATGATCCGGATTGACATGTCGGAGTACATGGAGAAGCATGCGGTGTCGCGGCTGATTGGCGCGCCTCCGGGATATGTTGGGTACGAGGAAGGCGGGCAGCTCACGGAGCAGGTGCGGCGGCGGCCTTATGCGGTGATTCTCTTCGATGAAATCGAGAAGGCGCACCCGGATGTGTTTAATGTGCTCTTGCAGATCATGGATGACGGGCGATTGACTGACGGCAAGGGACGGACGGTCGATTTCAAGAACACCGTGATCATCATGACGTCGAACTTGGGGTCGGCTTTCTTGCAGGCTGACAATGTTCGGACGGATGAGGCGTTTGAGCGCGCTTCGAAGCAGGTGCTGGAGGCGCTGCATGGATCGTTCAAGCCCGAGTTTCTGAATCGAGTGGACGACATCATCATCTTCCGGCCGCTCGGAAAAGAGCAGTTGGTGAAGATCGTGGAGCTGCGGCTGGAAGACCTGCGGCGGTTGTTGGCTGATCGGAAGATTTCTCTGGAGCTGACTGACTCGGCGAAAGAGTTGCTGTTTACGGAGGGATACGATCCGACGTTTGGGGCTCGGCCGTTGAAGCGGTCGATTCAGAAGCTGGTGCAGGATCCGCTGGCGCTGAAGATTCTTGATGGTGAGGTTCTGCATGGGGACCATGTGGTCGTCGATGCGAAGGCAGCCAAGATGACGTTTAAGGTGAGCGAGAGGGTGGGGGAGACTGCGCCGGTGAAGCGGTGAGCTTCCCCACTCAAGCCAAAAGATGGCTTGAATGGGGCACCGACAGTCTGCTTGTGGGCTCGGGGTGATATCAAAGAGAGAACAGTTCCTGCCTAGCTGGCCAGGCTTTGGGGGACGCCTGGGACTTCGATTACTGGACGGATTTCTACGGTGCCGAACTTGGCGCCGGGAAGGTGGCTGGCGATGTCGATGGCTTCGTCGAGGTTGGCGGCGTCGATGAGGAAATAGCCGCCTAGCTGCTCGCGAGTTTCGGCGAAGGGGCCGTCGGTGATGGTGCGCTTGCCGTCCTGGGTGGTGCGGACGCTGGTGGCGGTGAGGGTGGGCTGGAGGGGTGCGGCGGCTAGGTACTTGCCTTTTTCGGCTAGCTCGCGGGCGTAGGCGGCGGATTCAGCGTAGCACTGCGTGCGCTCTTCTTCGGTGATCTCGGTTTCTCGCAAATAAATTAGCAACATGTATTGCATGGTTCCTCCTGCCGGGGCTAAAGCCCCTTTTATTTACCAGCGGCTAACGCGGCCATGAATGGCCGCTCCTCCACGGTGGCGTCAGCCGCGATGGTTTCTCCCACAAGTGCTCGCAGCTTTGACATTAGTTGGTCGGGCGGGGGCGGGCTGAATCGACAGGCTTCTTCAGGAAAATTTACAATCGGGCCCATGCCTTCCGCCGTTGCCGCCGCCATTGAAGAAGTTTACCGCGCCGAGTGGGGGCGGATTGTGGCTACGCTTATTCGAACGACGGGCGACTTCGACCTGGCGGAAGAGTGCGCGCAGGAGGCGTTTGCGGCGGCGGTGCAGCAGTGGGAGGCGGGGACGATTCCGGATGTGCCGGCGGCGTGGATTATTCAGACGGCACGGCACAAGGCGATTGACCGGATACGGGCTCGGGTGCTGCATGCGGAAAAACTTGAGGCGCAGGCGAAGTCGGGGTTAATTCGCGAGTCGGAGGAACCGGATTACGACTGGGAGGCGATTCCGGACGAGCGGTTGCGGCTGATTTTTACCTGTTGCCATCCGGCGCTGGGGGCGGAGGCGCAGGTGGCTTTGACGTTGCGTACCTTGTGCGGGCTGGAGACGGATGAGATTGCCCGGGCGTTTCTGGTGCCGACGGCGACGATGGCACAGAGGCTGGTGCGGGCGAAGCGGAAGATACGCGATGCGGGGATTCCTTATGTTGTGCCGGAGTTGAAAGACATGCCGGCGCGGCTGGATGCGGTGCTTACCGTTCTTTATCTGGTGTTCAATGAGGGTTATGTTGCGACCAAGGGCACCAGCCTGCTGCGGACGGATTTGTGCGCGGAGGCGATCCGGCTGGCTCGGGTGGTGCGCGGGTTGATGGAGCCGCGCGCTCCGGGAGAGTTGACTGGGCTGCTGGCTTTGATGCTGTTGCACGATGCGCGGCGGGAGGCTCGTCTGGATGCGGCGGGGGATTTGGTGCTGCTGGAGGAGCAGGACCGGTCGTTGTGGAATCGCACGCTGATTGATGAGGCGTTGGTTTTGGTTGAGGAGGCGCTGCGAATCGCCGCTGGTCCTTATGCGTTGCAGGCGGCGATTGTTGCGGTGCACTGCCGGGCCTTGCGGTCGGAGGAGACGGATTGGCGGGAGATTGTGCGGCTGTACGATGTGCTGGCCCGGGTGCAGCCTTCGGCGGTTGTCTTACTGAACCGGGCTGTGGCTGTGGCGATGGTCGATGGTCCGGCGGCGGGGTTGAAGCTGATTGAGCCGCTGAGCGCGGATAAGGATCTGGAAAATTATCATCTGCTGCATGCGGCGCGTGCGGATTTGTTGCGGCGAATAGGAGCGCGGACGGAGGCGGCTTCGAGCTACCGCCGGGCTTTGGAGTTGGTTGGGAATGAGAGCGAACGGCGGTATCTGGAGCGGCGGTTGGGGGAAGTGGAGGCGGCATAGGGGCTTCTTCTATTGCGGACGCATCTGTTGCGGCCGGCGATTGTGGAAAGCACGGGGAGAATGCCTTGCAGCGGCATCGGCAGAGTTGAGGGAGTAGGGGTCCTTCGACTCGTTCGGCTCGCTTCGCTTACCTCACTTCGCTCAGGATGACATCGTCCTATAAGCAATGGCAATTTGTGCTGTAGCGCAGACAGGAATGTCCGTGCCTCGCGATCACACCCGGATTGGCAGTTCGCCGTTTTGGAGGGCCCTCGCCTTGCGGCTTGGCACCTCATGCCAGCCTGTCATGCTGGCGGTTACTGCTCCGGTCATTACTTTTCTGAAGGCGGTTTGGAATTGGTCCATCTCGTCGCCGGTGCCTACGGTGATGCGGACGTGGGTGGGCCAGGCTGGCCAGATTCTCCCTACATAGACGTTTTGCTTGGCCATGGCGGCTATGGTTTCGTTGCCGGGGCGTTTTGTGTCGAGCATGAAGCAGTTGGATTGCGAGGGGACGTAGTTGTATCCGTTGCTGTCGAGCCAGGCGAAGACTCGGGCTCGGACCTCGCGGTTGATGCGCTTGCGCTCGGGGACCAGTTGCGCATCTTTCAGGCTGGCGGAAGCGGCGACCAGCGCGGTGATGGGGTTGAAATTCCAGCCGCTGTAATCTTCGATTTTCTTTAGCAGTTCGGGCTTGCCGATGGCGACGCCGCAGCGGAGTCCGGCCATGCCATAGATTTTTGAGAAGGTGCGGAGGACCAGGACATCTTTGCCGGCTTTGACCAGATCGAGGCAGGAGTCTACATCGGAGAAATGGATGTAGGCTTCGTCGACCATGACGATGGAGTCTTTTGGTTTGTTCTCGACCAAGTACTCGATGTCGTTGTGGCTGGTTACCGTGCCGGTGGGATTGTTTGGGTTGGCGATGTAGAAGAGTCCGGCGTCGGGCGCGGCGGATAACATCGCGTGGACGTCGTGGGCGTAGGATTTTTCTTTCGCTAGCGGGACTTTGACAATGCGGGCGTGGACGGCCTCGGCGGCGGTGGCTCCGGCTTCGTAGCCGGGGTCGGCGGTGACGTAGCTGCGCTGTGGCGAGGTGAAGACGGCGACGGCGTAGTGGAGCGGGCCGCTCGAGCCGGGATAGAAGCGGACGTAGTCGGAATGGAGGCCGATGAGGTCGGCGTATTGCCTGGTGAGATCGTCGGTGAGATAGAAGGAGTAGCGTCCGCCTTGCGGAATGATGGCGGAGACGGCTTCGCGGGCGGAGGCGCAAGGGCCGAGTGGATTCTCGTTGGCGTTGATCATGATTCCGCCGCGGGAGACGATTTGGGGCGCGGCGGCATGGGCTAGCATGGGCTCGGTGACGATGCGCAGCGCGGTGGCGGCGGTTGCGGCAGCGGACAGAGTCAGAAACGAACGACGGGACGGTTGCGGAAAAACTGAGTTTGCCATGACCTCACCCCTTGCGGGACATATTAGCGCAGGAACATCGTTTCCGCTTGCGGCTGACAGCTCACGGCTCACAGCTTCTTGATCCACATTCGGGTGCTTCCTTGGATTTCGATCCTCTGCATGCAAAAAGCTTTTAACCGCAGAGTTCGCAGAGAACATCCGCAGAGAGCGCAGCGGGGGCTCACCTTTGGGGCGGGAATCTCTGCCGAGAGCTCAGAGCCCAGCGTCTGGGGCCGAACGCCTAGAGCCCAGAGCCGTGGCTGTACGATTAAATCGCGCTACTGGCGCGGATTTTGTGGTACTCTTCTCGCCCTACATGTAGTTCAGTTTTTTCGATCCCAGGAGAAAGACCATGAAGCGCTTACTCGTTGCCACTTCGATTTGCCTTGCCCTTGCCATTGCGGCCCTGATTCCCGCGGTGAAGCCCGTACAAGCCAGTGCCGCGCCGGAAGCGGGCGACGTGCAGGATAATGGCGCGTCGCGGGACTATTGCACGAATGCCGGGGGAGAAGTCGATAATCGCCAACCGTACTTCAACACGAACGCAGACGAGCAGGATTGGCTGCGGCTGAGCGGCTCGAAAAATTTCTGCAAGTTCACCTCGGCCGACGATGGATCGCGGATCCACGTGCTGCTTTCGACCTTGTACACGACCAAGCCATCACTGGCGGCGCTGGCGTATTACGCGCAGGTTCCGCTGGGACAATGCAATGGAAATCCGGCGGCTTGCTACTGCACGCAGCTGGGCGGAAGCGACTCGTTCGGCGGAATTAATTTGAACGGCGGCGGATGGGTGCAGAAGTCGGACCCAGTGGATACGGTGCTGGAGGCGTGCATCTTCCCGGATATGTCGTCGATCGATTCGTGGGGATTGGCGTATCACTCGGCGGGGATTATTCGCGGGGCGGATCTGGATGGGATATTGCGGTATGCGGATCCGTATTCGTCGAAGAAGAAGAAATAGGGCGATTGCAGATTTCAGAGGTCAGATTGCAGATTTGAGCTGCGGAGCGCTGACTGCTTACCGCTGACCTCTTACTGCGAGTTTTTGGCCGCGAGTGCCTGGCGCTCGCGGCCTTTTGCGTTCATGAGAGCGGTTTATATCGCGGCGATTAGCCGGACACTTCTCCGGGAGAACCCATCTACGTTTGCCAGGCCGCCGGCTAGCGTGCCTTGGTCTTCGTGCTTGTCTGAGTTCTTGTCTGATACGGGGCGAGGTCGCTTCCGTAACCGAGGCGGAGACGGCGGCCTGCGGCCCAAAGCGGTAGTTTATAATCACATATTCAGCTTCATACGCCGAGTCAACCTGGCAAGAATCAGCTTGTAATCTGGCGGAACCAATCGTAATCGGTCAAAAGGGAGCAGTCTCATATGATTCGAACGCTGCAAAATGCGGGCCCCACCTTGAAAATTGTCCTGGGGGCGCTGCTGGTGATTATTTGTGCCTCGATGGCGATCACGCTGATACCGGGCGGAGTGGGAGGCAGCCTGGGGATTGGCGCGCCCGCGGCGGGAGTGCTGGCGACGGTCGGCGATCAGCAAGTGACGATGTCCGAGGTGCAGAAGCAGGCGCGCGCGATGCTGCGGCAACAGTTTCCGCAGGGCGGACCGCAGTTGGGAATGCTACAGGGATATTTTTCGCAGCGGGCGGCGGAGCAGTTGATTGGGCAGAAGGTGATGGTGGTGGAGGCGGAACGGCTGGGGCTGAAAACCAACGATCAGGAATTGCGCGACGATCTGCAACGCGGGCCGCTGAGCCTGACGTTTTTCCCGGATGGAAAGTTTATTGGGCAGGAAGCATACGCGGATCTGATTCAGCAGCACGATATGACGGTTGAGCAGTTCGAGACGGCGGAGAAGGACAGCATCCTGATCCGGAAGCTGCAGGCGCTGGTGACGTCGAGCGCGTTTGTGCCGGATTCGGAGGTGCACGAGGAATTTTTGCACCGGGATACGAAGGTGAAGTTCAACTACGCGGTGATCACGCAGGCGGACATTTTGAAGGGCCTGCACCCGACGGATGAAGAGTTGAAGGCGTTCTACGACCACAACAAGGCGAGCTATGCGAACGCGGTTCCGGAGAAGCGGCAGATCAAGTATGCGGTGGTCGAGGCGAGCAAGATTGCGGCGGCGACTAACGTCAGCGACGCGGAGCTGCAGAATTATTACGATGAGCATCGGGATGAATACCGCGTGCCGGAGCAGGTGAAGGTGCGGCACATTCTAATCAAGACGCCATTGCCGGCGGCGGGACAGAAAGAGGATGAGAAGGCAGTGGCGGAGGCGCGAGCGAAGGCGGAAGACGTGTTGAAGCAGTTGAAAGCTGGAGGCGACTTCGCGAAGCTGGCGGAGAAATATTCGGAGGACACGACAGCGAAAGAAGGCGGCGAGCTGGGGTGGATCCAGCGAGGGCGGACGGTACCGGAGTTTGAAAAGGTGGCATTCTCGCTGCCGAAGGGACAGACGAGCGACCTGGTGAAGTCAAGCTATGGGTTCCACATTATTCAGGTGGAAGACAAGCAGGACGCGCATTTGAAGTCGCTGGCGGAAGTGAAGAATGAGATTCAGGAGAAGGTGAAGCAGCAGAAAGTGGCGGCGGCGACGGAAAAGGCGGCGAATGCGTTGCTGAGCGCGGCGAGGGCGGACGGTCTGGACAAGGCAGCGGCGGCCAACGGGACGACCGCGGTGACCACGGATTTTGTGGGCCGCACCGAGGCGCTGCCGGGAATTGGCGGAAGCCCGCAGCTGATGGATGCGGTGTTCAACGCGAGCGAGAAGTCGATGGATGAGGTGCAGGTGCCGCAGGGGTATGTTGTCTACCAAGTGGTCGCGGTGAAGCCGCCGGCGACGCCGACGTTCGAAGAAATTCGAAGCCGGGTGGAGAGCGAGTTCAAGAACCAGCGGGCTGGTTTTCTGCTGCAGCAGAGGACGCAGGAGCTGGCGGATCGCGCGAAGGCGGATCACGATCTAAAAAAAGTGGCGAAGGAATTGGGGGCGAATTACCTGACCAGCGAATTCGTGACGCCGGACGGCCAGGTGCCGAGTATCGGATCGCTGACGGGGCCGGCGAGCGCGATCTTTTCGCTGAAGCAGGGCGAGGTGAGCGGACCGATCGTGAGCGGCGGGACGGGAGCGGTGGCGGAGGTGATCGACCGGCAGGTGCCGACGGACCAGGAATTCGCGGCGAAGAAAGACGAAATTCGGCAAGGACTGCTGGAAGAAAAGCAGAATGAGATGTTCGAGCTTTTCGTTACGAATCTGCGCAAGGATATGGAGAAGAGCGGAAAGCTGAAGATCAACCAGGCGGAGATGAACGCGCTGACGCGGCAGAGTGGGACGGGCGGCGGCGGGGATGAGGGATCGGAGTAGGAGGTCGGCGCAACGTTCGTGAGAGGGTAGAGGGATCCTTCGACTCCGCTGAACCCTTTGCTCCGCGAATGGTTCGCTCCGCTCAGGATGACATCGTTCGATGGAGTGCCTCCTGAATGACATGGTGAATAGAGTTACAAACTTCCAGGATAAGGTGCCTGAGTCCATCCGTTTTGATTGAGAACTTTTGAATGTCATTTGCGCGCGCCAGCGGAATTCTTCTCCATCCAACCTCGCTCGCTGGGCGCGGCATCGGCGATTTTGGGGCGGCGGCGTATGCGTTTGCCGATTTCCTGGCGAGCGCGAAACAGGGCGTTTGGCAGGTTTTGCCGCTGGGGCCGCTGGGATTTGGGAATTCTCCTTATTCTTCTACTTCGGCGTTTGCCGGCAACCCCCTGCTGATCAGTCTTGAGCGATTGGCGGAGCGCGGTTGGCTCGATCGTGAGTTGATCGAGGCGATGCCGGTTGGGTCTGAAGCGGTCGACTACTCCTCCGTTTTTTACCGGAAGCTGCCATTGCTTTTTCAGGCGGCGAAAAACTTCTTGCATTCGGCGCCGTCGAATTTGCGCGATCGATTCGAGGCTTTCCGGCTAGAAAACAAGTGGTGGCTGGACGATTTTGTTCTGTTCGACGCTTTGCGGGCGCGCTTCAGGCTGCAGAGTTGGAATGCGTGGCCGCGGGAATTTTGTCATCGGGAGGCTGCGGCACTGGAGGCGGTGCGCGGGGAGTCGGCGGAGCAACTCGACATACGCGGCGCGGTGCAGTTCTTCTTTTATGAGCAGTGGCAGGCGCTGCGGGCTTATTGCGGGGAGCGGTCGATACGCGTAGCCGGCGACATTGCGATCTTTGTCAATTTCGATAGCGCGGATGTTTGGACGCATCCGGAGTTGTTCCGCTTGAATTCGGAACTGGAGCCGGAGGTGGTGGCGGGAGTGCCTCCGGATTTTTTCAGCAAAGATGGGCAGAGGTGGGGGCATCCGCTTTATCGGTGGGATGTGATGAAGGAGCGCGGGTACGCGTGGTGGATCGACCGCCTGCGGTGGGCGACGCGACTGTACGACTACATACGGCTGGATCACTTCCGGGGATTTTGCCAGTTCTGGGAGATTCCGGCGAACGAGCCGACGGCGATTCATGGGCATTGGGTGGATGGGCCTAAGGACGATTTGTTTGTGGCGGTGCGCGAGGCGCTGGGCGGGCTGCCGTTTTTTGCCGAGGATCTGGGATACATCACCGAGGATGTGCACGCCTTGCGTGACCGGTTGCAGATTCCGGGGATGGCGGTGATGCAGTTTGGGTTTGGGGATGTGGGGGCGCACATTCATCTGCCGCACACGTTTAAGAAAGAGAAAGTAGTCTATACGGGGACGCACGACAACGACACGTTGCGGGGCTGGTGGGCTCGCGCGGCGACGGAGCAGGAGCGCGCGTTTGCCGAGTCGTATGTTGGGCGTTGCGAAGATGGCATCGAGTGGGGGATGATTCGGGCGGCGGAGAACTCGGTAGCGAACCTCTGCATTTTGCCTTTGCAGGACGTGCTGGGGCTTGGCAGCGAGGCGCGGATGAATGTGCCGAGTCTTGAGGATGGGAACTGGCGGTGGCGGTTCGATTCGGCGCTTTTGAAGCCGGAGATTGCGAAGAAGCTGGGGACTATCGCCGAGGTTGCGGACCGGTTGCCGCAGACTGTCGCGGTGAAGAGGGAAGAGTGGGGAGCTTGAGAGTAGTTCTCAGTTCTCGGTTCTCAGTAAAATCTGGTGATCAGGATCGCGACTTCGTCGATCCCCTGGCGCTGACTTTTCGTGGGATTGTTGCAGGTATTTGCTTGTGCCTGGGAAAAGCTTTTAACCGCAGAGAACGCAGAGAAGTGCCGCAGAGGCCGCTGAGAAAAAAATTAGCGGCCGGCGGAGATCTTTTTTCTGGAGCCCATCATCGTTTTACGGTTGCCGGGCGGTGGTGACCGGTCACCTTCCTTTGGAGTTTTCTGTGACTGAACCGATTATTCATGCGCAGGCGGTTGAGAAGTTCTATACGCAGCCGGATGGGAGCCGCATTGAAGTTATTGCGCCCGTCGATCTGGATGTTGAGCCGGGAAAGATTATTGCTTTGCTTGGACCGTCGGGTTGCGGCAAGTCGACATTGCTGCGCATTCTGACCGGGCTCAGCAAACCTTCTTCGGGAGAAGTCTTCTGGCATGGGAAACCAATCGCTTCCGCGAATGCGGGAGTGGCGATTGTGTTTCAGAGTTTCGCGCTGTTTCCGTGGCTGACGGTGCTGGATAATGTCGAGGCTCCGCTGGAAGCGCGCGGCGTGGCGGCCCTCGAGCGGCACAAACGGGCGCTGCGGATTTTGGATACTGTCGGTTTAGACGGATTCGAGAGCGCTTATCCGAAGGAGCTTTCCGGGGGCATGAAGCAGCGCGTGGGATTTGCGCGGGCTTTGGTGGTTGAGCCCGAGGTGCTCTTCATGGATGAACCGTTTTCGGCGCTCGATGTCTTGACGGCGGAGAATTTGCGGAATGAGCTGCTCGAGCTCTGGATCAATAAGAAGATGCCGACGAGCGCGATCTTTATCGTTACGCACAATATTGAAGAGGCGATTCTGCTGGCGGATCGGGTGATTGTGCTGGGCCGGAATCCGGCGCGTATCAGGGCGGATTTTCAGGTCGAGCTGCCGCAGTTTCGGGACCGGAAGGCGCCGCGTTTTGTGGAGCTGGTTGACTACGTTTACAAGATCATGACGCGGCCGGAGCTGGATCTGGCTGTGCCCGGTGCGCAAGCGGCGGCGCAAAAGCCGGCGCGGCAAAAATATCAGATGCTGCCGCATGCGCGGGTGGGGGGAATTGCGGGACTGCTGGAGCTTTTGCAGGATCGGGGCGGGCGCGAGGACCTTTACCGGCTGGCGGAAGACCTGAAGATGGATGCGGAGGATCTGCTGCCGATTGTCGAGGCGGCGGTGCTGCTGGGATTCGCGACGCTGAAAGAGGGCGACGTCGAGATCACCGCGGAAGGATCGCGCTTTGCGGAGGCTGACATTCTCGCGCGGAAGACACTGTTTCGGCAGGCGGCGCTCACACACGTTATGGTTCTGCAGCAAATCGACAGCGTTCTGCATAGCAAGACGGACCGGTCGATCTCGGAGGAATTTTTCTACGACATCCTGGACGAGCACTTCAGCCAGGACGAGGTGGAGCGGCAGTTCGATACGGCGATGAACTGGGGACGGTACGCGGAGATTTTCGATTTCGACCGCGAGGCACACCGGCTGGTGCTGGCCGAGCCGGCTTCGGAGCCACATGCACCGACCTCGCCGGTGCAGCCGTGAATCCGGTGCAAGACATCGAGATAAAGCAGCGGGCCAAGCGCGAGGGGCGTGTGCCCCGCTTGCGGTTGCGCTCGCCGTTGCGGATATGGTCGATTTTGCCGCGGCCGAGCGCGGCGAGTTTGCCCGACCTGGTGATGTTCGCGGGCGGGCTTGCGCTCTTTTATGCGACGGTCGAAGTCGGGCGCAACTGGCTGGGGCCGTTTCATCCCGTCGTCGAAATCAGCCGCAGCCCGGCGGCGCTGCCGGCCTATGCGGGATATTCGCTGCTGCGCATCGCATTGGCATACGTGCTTAGCCTGGCGTTCGCGCTTATCTACGGATATGTGGCGGCTTACAATCCACGGGCCGAGCGCTTCATGATCCCGCTGCTCGACATTCTGCAATCGATTCCGGTTTTGAGTTTTCTTCCCGGCGTGATGCTGGCGATGGCTGCGCTTTTCCCGGGCAGGCAGTTGGGCGTCGAGATGGGCGCGGTGCTCCTGATTTTTACCGGGCAGGTTTGGAATATCGCGTTCAGCTTTTATGCGTCGTTAAAAAGTATTCCCCGCGAGATGCGCGAGGCGGCGGCGATTTACCGATTTAACTGGTGGCAGAAATTTCTGGAGATCGAGCTGCCATACGCGACGATCGGGCTGGTGTGGAATTCGATGATGTCGGTGGCGGGCGCGTGGTTTTTTTTGATGGCATGCGAGCAGTTCACCGATTTCCGGTTGCCGGGGCTGGGTTCGTATCTACAAAGCGCGGCAGACAGCGGCGACACACGGTCGATTCTGCTGGGCATAGTGACGATGGTGGCGGTGATTGTGCTGATCGATCAACTGGTGTGGCGGCCGGTGATTGCGTGGGCGGAGAAGTTCAAGATCGAGCAGGTGGAGAGCGGGGATGCGCCGCAGTCGTGGGTGCTGGAGTTTCTGCGGCGGTCGCGGGCGATGGCTTATGTAAGGAAGAGCGTGGTGCGGCCGCTGGGCGAGCGGATGGCGCAGCACTTCGCGGTCACGGATGCAATGCCGGTGCCGGCGCGTAGCGAGAGCGCTGCGGCGATATGGGTGTGGCGCGTCGTGGGCGTTGCTCTGCTCGGCGGCGTTGGATTTGCTGTGGTTAGAGTCGTGATGATTCTGGCGGGCCTGCATGCAGGGGACTGGCGGGAACTAGCGATGGGAGTGGGAGCGACGTTTCTGCGCGTGAATGCAACTCTGCTGATTGGGGCGCTTTGGACGATTCCTGTGGGAGTGGCGATTGGATTCAGCCCGCGGCTGGCGCGGATTGCGCAGCCGCTGGCGCAAATTGCGGCATCGGTGCCAGCGACGGCGCTGTTTCCCGTGGTCCTGCTGGTTTTGATTCGGCTCGGCGGCGGGCTTGGGGTGGGATCGATTGTGCTGCTGTTGCTTGGGACGCAGTGGTACATCCTGTTTAATGTGATTGCCGGGGCGATGGCGATTCCGACAGATTTAAAGGAAGCGGCGAGCGTGTTTGGGCTGCGGGGATGGGAGCGCTGGCGGAAGCTGATTCTGCCGGGGATTTTTCCGTTTCTTGTTACGGGGCTGGTGACGGCTTCGGGTGGTGCGTGGAACGCGAGCATCGTCGCGGAGTATTTTCATTTCAAGGGACAGACGTATTCGACGGTCGGAGTGGGCGCGCTGATTTCGGGCGCGACGGATGCCAAGAACTTCGACATGCTGCTGGCGGGAACGATCGCGCTGGCAGCGGTGGTGGTGACAATGAACCGGCTGGTGTGGCGGCGGATGTACCGGTTGGCGGAGACGCGGTTTAAGCTGGAGAGCTAGGGGTCGGTGGTCAGTGGTCAGTGGTCAGTGGTCAGGGATGCAGGGCTTTACTAAACTGTCGCTTAGCATTCACAATAAACAGTCGGATAAACATTAGGAGCAATCATGCCTGCAACTGGAGAACTGATTCGAATGATGAACTATGTGGATGACATTGCCGCGATCCTGCGGCGGGTCAACACGTCCCTGCCCACCATGACGGAGGAAGAAAAACTCCGGCTGGCCGAATATATCCGCAAGTCCGATCCCAGCATTGAGAGCATTCTGAAGCAGCTCGAACGGCAACTCGATAAGGTGACGAAGTAGTGGCGGAGATCAAGACCGTCGCCGTCATCGGCGCCGGCATCATGGGGAGGGGAATTGCCCATGCCGCCGCGCTGGGCGGATGCCGGACCATCCTCGAAGACATCCTGCCGAACACGCTGCGCAACGCCGAGAGCGAGATTCGGGCCAACCTTAATAAGGCCGTGGAGCTGGGAAAAGTGGACCCGGCGGAGGCGGATGCGGCATTTGCGCGCATTGAGTATGCGAATTCGGTGGATGAGGCGGCGCGGCAGGCCGACCTGGTGATTGAAGCTGTGCCGGAGGAGATGGAGTCGAAGATCGAGATCTTTACGCTGCTCGACAAGATCTGCAGGCCGGGGACGATTCTGGCGTCGAACACTTCTTCTCTCAGCGTCACCGAGATTGCCAGCGTTACTTATCGCGCGAAGAAGTGTGTCGGGATGCACTTCTTTAATCCTGTACACAAGATGAAGCTGCTGGAAGTGGTGCGGGCGCTCGAGACGGATGACGAGACTCTGGCGGCTGCGGCCGATCTGGGCAAGCGCATGGGCAAGGAAGTGGTGGTGGTGCGCGAGGCGCCGGGATTTATTACCAGCCGCATCAACGCGATGATCGGGAACGAGGCGTTCTACATGCTGCAGGAGGGCATCGCTAGTGCCGAGGATATCGACAAGGCGCTGAAGCTGGGATTGAATCATCCGATGGGACCGTTTGAGCTGGTCGATCTGGTTGGGCTGGATACGCGTCTGCATATTCTGGAATACCTGCATAAGACATTGGGGGAGAAGTTCCGGCCTTGTCCCTTGCTGGCGCAGTACGTGAAGGCCGGTCGGCTGGGGCGGAAGTCGGGGCGCGGTGTGTTTGAATATCCGGAGGCGGGGAAGGGTCCGGCTCGGTAGTTCTTCACTCGACTGGCAATCGAGAATGAGGCTTATCTGGTCATGTAGCGAGGTGGCGCTTCCTCAGCGACCTCGTATTCCGCCGCAGCCGGCTCAGCGGGGGAGGCAGCCTCCGCCTGAATAAAGGAGCCGGAGGTTTGCGCGACCTCGTCATCTTCCCTCAGCGCAGCAGCCAGGCGCGCATTCTTGCGCAGTAGATAATCCACTCCCGCCTCCGTCAGCGTGTAGCGCTTTATCGGGCGGCCGGGAGTTTCGCGGGGAAGCTGCTCGGCTTCCAAGTACGGCTGCGGAGCATGCATGAGCATCGAGACAAAGCCATAAACGGTGTCCTGGACAATGCCCGTGAGGCGGACCAACTCCGCGACAGTGAAGGTGTGCAGCCGGAGCGCAAGTCGACCGAGACGATAGCGATGGCCGGCGCTTGGGTGATCAAGATTCATTGGGACTGCCCTTCATTGACGCCATCCTAGCAGTGTTTACTTTCTATGTAAAGGAAAATATAAATTATTTAAATACAATATTTTGCATAGATTATAACACGGCTTCAAATCCATTCCAGGGGATAGCCAGGTTATCGAATTTTTCGTCCGAGGCATAGCGGAGGAGCTTAAGTGCTTCGTCAACTCGGCGCGCGTTCCACTCGTGATTCGGGTAGGTCAGAAGATTATCGAGCATCCTCCAGAAATCGGGTTCCGACTTTCTACGCATGAGAGTGGCAATGTCCTCAAAATCCCGCAATTCTGCGCGACTGGTCAAGCCATTGCGGCAGAAGTGATCTTCCAGTTTCACGCGAAACCAAGCCGCAAGTTTAATGTCGGCATTCTTCCCGCGGGGATTCTGGGCCGCATCGTTACGATGTTCGTGCTCCAGGGTATCGATGAGGAAAACTTCCCGCACACCTTTGGACAAATGGCGGTTGAGGGGAATGAGATGAGACAGGTACTCGTGCTCGAAGACGCGAGGCAGGATCATGGCGCCGTAAAAGCTGTGCTCGAAAGGCTGAAGAGTCCAACGGACCTGCCACATCGACGGCGTCGATGCCGCGCAGAACTGTGTTCCCGCTTCGTCATACTCGACGACGACGGGCGCGGCAGTTAGGTTTCCGTATTCGACGTGGGGAAGGATATGGCGTTGAAGCCATAATGTTGCCAATGTATTTGCATGGGCCAGTATGCTCAGCCCGATACCGGCACGGCCAAGGACGGCGTGATCCGAGACGTACTGTCCCATGCGATGGATTGCGAGCCGGCCCGAGTTCGACAATTTTCTTACGGTGAGGCTGCGCTCGAATTCGGCCCAGACATCCACGGCATGGACGATCCCGGTGATGTTTTTCCGGGTCATTTCGCGAAACAGGATTTCGGCGAGAGTATGCAGAATCTCGTCCCAAGTGGGCGGTCCGTTGGCATCGCAGGCATCCTGCAAGCCGGGAAAATAGAGGCGCGCCGCGCGCCCGATGAGCAAAAGCACGTCGAGACGGGCGCGGATGGCGGGGAGGTCCGACTCCGGGGCGAATGAAACGTCCGGCGGATTCGACACGGTGGTTAGCCCCGCTTCCGGCGTTTCGCTTTCTTCTTCGAGGAGGGGGCGGACGCTTCGTTCGCGGGACGAAACTTTGAGGGCAAAAGATTCAGCTCACGCAAGCGTGGTGCGAGATAGTGATCGAAGAAATACTTTCCGCCGGCGCCGCCAATACCTCCGAGTACGCCCTTGCCCAGGATCTTGGCTCCGGCTGAAGTCGCGGCGATGACCTTCGCTCCGGTTGCGGTTTTCGCCAGCAGAAGAAGAGCGCCGATCTCTCCCACTCCGAAAAAACCGCCGTGCAAGGAGGAATCCGCTTTCAATGAAATCCCGTCAGCCCGCGCTTCCTTCTGCGCTTCCCTTGTTGCCTTGGCCAAGATGCTGGAGATGCGCGCTTCGGTCAAGGTCGCATCCTGGGGGGAAATCGAGAATTGGAAGGCTTCCTGGTTGGTGGTTTGGCTTGAGGACATCAGACCTCCGAGAAATTGAACATGGGAGGGAAGGCGGGAATTATAGCATCTAAGACATCCGGTGGTGTCCGATGTAATAACGTGCCCGCGAAGTTACAGAAGAAAATTGCCGGCGGCCAGGCCAAGAACTTGACTCTTTCCTGATCTCACAGCTCCTGTGACGGGATGCCGGGCAGCGGCTCCCGCCCAAAATGCATCTCACCGAGGCATGAAATCCCTCATTGTGAGTCTCGCAGTTGTCGTGTCTCTATTCTCCGCAAAAAGTTACGCGGCGCTCGGGGGCGATGCGGCTTCAGTGGAAGCGGATCGAGCGCACATGAATGCGCAACGGCAGGCGACGCAGTCGGCGGCGTATACGCTGCATGAGCTCAAAACGGACAATGGGACAGTGGTGCGGGAGTATCTTTCCGCCAGCGGGAGTGTTTTCGCTGTCGCGTGGCAGGGGCCGTTTGTACCGGATATGCAGCAGTTACTGGGGAGTTATTTCGAACAGTATTCGAATGCCGTTAAGGCAAATAAGGAGGTTCGCGCGGGGAGGCATCCGCTCGATTTGCAGCTTCCTGGACTGGTGGTGCAGAGCAGCGGATACATGCGCGCGCGTCATTTTCGTGCATACATTCCGCAACAGGTTCCGGCGGGAGTGAAGAAGGCGGAGCTGCAATGAGGACGGATCGCATCATGAGGCGTGGAGTGGCGGCGTTGGCTATGGCGTCCGCGTTTGGATTGCTTGTGGCTTGCGGTGGCGGAGGCAGCAGTACTTCGCAACAGCCGCCGCCGACCGGAAATAATGTGCAGGCGCTGACAGTGAACGGCGGTCCGGCTGCGGGCGTGGATTATATCGATGCGGCGTTTACCAGCGTGACGGTGTGCGTTCCCGGCTCTTCGAATTGTGCGACCGTAGACGGAGTGCTGGTGGATACGGGCTCGGTAGGGCTGAGATTACTTGCTTCGGCAATCCCATCGCTGAATCTTCCGCAGCTTGCCGGATCGGGCGGAACTACGTATTACAACTGCGTGGACTTTGTGGATGGCACTTACCTTTGGGGACCGGTGGCGCAGGCGGACATCGAGATGGCGGGCGAGAAGGCGAGTTCGGCGAGCCTGCAGCTGATCGAGAATCCGACGGGATTTTCGGTCCCGACCGCGTGTTCGCAAGGCGGGGTGAATGAGGACACGCTGAGCGCGCTGGGGGCTAACGGAATTCTTGGCGTGGGGAACTATCCGCAGGATTGCGGGCCGGCTTGCCAAAGTTCAACTTCGCCTGACGTTTACTTCACATGCGGAGCGAGCGGGCCGTGTTCGTCCTCGACCATCATGGTGGCGCAGCAGGTGACGAATCCGGTGGTTGGGTTTGCTACCGATAACAATGGAGTGATCATAGAGATGGCCGCGGTGGATGGGGAATCGGCGACGGCGAGCGGACAGATGGTGTTCGGGATAGGGACGCAGTCAAATAATTCGCTGAGCGGGTATACGGTTTATCCGATCAACAGCAACGGTTTTTTTACGACGACGTTCAACTCGCAGGACTTGACGGAGAGTTTCATCGACAGCGGGTCGAACGGATATTTCTTCCCGGATGCTTCGATTACGCAGTGTTCGGGAGGGAGCATTGCGCCGGGATTCTACTGCCCGGCGAATCCGGTGAGTTTGTCGGCGCAGAACAAGGCGGAGAGCGGCGCGGAAAACACGGTGAACTTTACCGTCGACAACGCGGTGAACGACTTTAACAGCTTTGGAGCGGACGCGGCATTTGCGAATCTTGCCGGCCCGAACGGCTCGACCGATTGCGGTGGGGGGTCGCCTTGCGGATTTGATTGGGGGTTGCCGTTTTTCTTTGGGCGCAACGTCTTTGTTTCGATCGATGGACAGCCGGTGCCGTCGGGGGCGCCAGCAGCGCCGTGGTGGGCCTACTAGCGGCTTACTAAGTTCGCGCTCATGCGGCACAAGGTGCGCTAATCGTCATCGTCGTCTTGCTTTGTTTGAGGATGAGCGGCCTGCAGCTTTTTGGCGGTGGCCAGTTTTTGAGTCCAGTCGGAGGCGGCCTGGAGATCGGCCTTGCGGCCCTCAGGGCTGGTGCACTCGATGTCGGCGCGTTCAAGGTAGATCAAATGCATGTAGGACATCGCCTCCTGATAATCGGGGCGGAGCTCGAGCGCCTTCTTAAGATTGCTAATCCCGTCTTCCAAGCGGGACCAGTTTTTTTCTTTCACGGTGAGGCAAACTTTCGGGTCTTTGGCAGGGAGAGAGTCTTCGGGTTTCAGATTGAGCCTGGTGCGTTGCTGGGCGCGAAGTTGCGAGGCCTGGGTCCAATCGACGAGCGCGGTTAGATAGTAGGGCTCTGGATCCTTGGGAGCCAGTCCTTTTGCCTTCTCGTAATAAAACTTGGCCTCGTCGAAGTTTCCCATCTGGGCGTCGAGAAGGGCGATGCCTTTAGCGGCGACCAGCGAAAACGTGTTGAACTGATCGTCGTCGAATACTTTCTGGTAGTTGATAATGGCCATCTTGGCGAGGGAGATGTTATCGGCGCTGGGATCGCCGGGAACGTACTTCTGGGCGTAGGCAGAGCCGAGGTAGACATGCGCGTTGACGTTGGTGGGACTGGCCTCGAGCACCTTGTCAAAGTGCTGAATGGCTTCGTCGAACTTTTTGGCGGCGAGCGCCTGTCTTCCCTCCTGCATTTCCTGGAAGGCGATCCCCATGCTTCCGTTGCCAGTACGAAGGGGCGGCCTTTGCGGCTGCGATCCATCTCCGCCTCTGGCGGGCGGCTGGGCAAAGCCGATGGAAGCCAGAATGGCGAGGCAGAGCGCGGACGCGAAACAAGTACGAGCGAGACGCATATGAAGTCCCTCCTGCATAACTGAATATCGAAAGCAGCGATTCTTGCGCTGCGTTATCCCCCCGCGCCCCGATTCTCGCGGGTCTTAGCGAGGCAGATCTTTTGTCAGCCGATCGGCCTCGGCACGTTCGCGCGCGGCATCGTCCGGCTTGCCCATTCCATCATAAACGTCGGCGAGCCAGGCATGAGCCGTGGGATCACCAGGGCTCATCGAGGCCGCTTTCTTCAGGGCGGTGACGCCGCCTTCGGGATCTCCCGTTCGGGCCAATGATTGCCCCAAAATCAGGTAACTGCCATGGTCGTCGGGATCGTATTGCAATACGATCCGGCATTGCTTGATCGCATCGGCGGGCCGATTGGTGCGGGCATAGGCGAGTTCCAGATAGCTATGGGCCTGCACGGCATCGGGCACCTCGGCAATGAGGGCCTCGAGGACGGGAATGACTCCCTGAAAGTCCTTCATGGCCAGGAGACATTTGCCTAACATGAAGCGGGCGGCGTTTTCCTCCGGATTCAGCTCCAGAGACTTGCGGAACGCGGGCGCGGCTCTTTGAAAATCCTGCTGGCGCATGAGCCAGGTGCCGAGTTTCATGTAGAAGGCGGCGGTCGGGTCTTTCGCGATGACCTGCTCCATGAGCGCGATCGATTCGGCGGAGTGCCCATCCTCCTGCAAGCGCTCAGCGCGATGGCTCATGTTGGCCACTTCGATTCTGTCTTTGGGGTCGAGGCCGCGATCGGCGTACGTTTTCGAAGGATCTCCGGATGTGGCCATATAGCCGAGAGCGCCGAGCTTTTCCTGGGCGGAGAGGTCGAGCTTACCTTTGGGAGCTTCGCGCGTGTTGCTTGTCGTCTGGCGGAGCGCCTGGAGCTGGCCGGCGAGGGTATCGGCGACCGCGGATGAGGAAGGAGCGATATTGCGTTCGGCTAGCGGGTCGGCGGCCTGATCATATAATTCGCGGCGCGGAGCTTGCACGTATAAATACTTTTGCGCGCGCAGGGATTGCAACGGACTCCAGCCAAAGGTGCGGGGATATTCGGACTGAGAGTAGGCGGGACGGTCACGCCAACCGTTCGTACGGTCTCCGCTTTCGGGTTTCATCAATGAGAGAAGCGACGCTCCCTGCATCTCCGGCGGGATGGCAGCACCCGCCTGCTCGAGGAGCGTGGGAGCCACGTCGACCAACTCGACGCGATTATCGATCTTTTTCCCGGCGCTCTGGGAGCGGGGAAGCTTGATCAGGAGCGGCACATGGATCGTCTCATCGTAGAGAAATACACCGTGGGTATCCTCGCCGTGAGCGCCGAGGGACTCTCCGTGGTCAGCCATGACGGCGATCACCGCACCATCGTAAAGGCCGCGCAATTTCAACTGCTGGAGGAATCTTCCAACCTGCGCGTCTTCATAAGCGATTCCGCCATCGTAGGGTTGGGAGGCATAACGGGTCTTGAACGGCTGAGGTGGATCGTAGGGATCGTGCGCATCATAGAGATGGACCCAGATAAAAAATGGACCCTTGGGATGTTTGCTTATCCAGGCGAGCGCGCGGTTGACAACTTCGGCGCCGCGGCGCTGGACGGTGCGATAACGATCCTCACCCGGACCCTCTTCGTGAAAGTCCGCGTCGTAGGTGTCGAAGCCACGGTCGAATCCGACGGCATAAGGCGGGACTGGCGCCAGAATAATCGAGGCAAGGAAGGCTGCCGTCTGATAGCCGTGTGCGTGCAGAATGTCCGGTATGTAAGGCAGATCTTTTGCCAGCGAATCCGACATCAGGTTGACCTGATGAAACTGGGGGTAGGCGCCGGTGAGAATGGTGGCGTGGGAGGGAGGGGTGAGGGCGGCCTGAGCGTAGGCTCGGGTGAAAACCGTGGATTGTTTCGCCAGCGCGTCGAGGTTGGGAGTGAGCCCGCGGTTTGAACCAAGAAAGCCCATGCGGTCGGCGCGAGTGGTATCGAGTGTGATCAGGATGATGCTGGGAGGCTGGGTCGAAGGAGGCGCTTTGGGAGCCGCGGCGAGAGCCCACGGGCTCACAAGGGCGGCCCAGACGATCAGGCTAATTGTGACCCGGCGAATTACGAGCATCGATCGGCCTCGACGTGAAAGTCATTCAAGCGCACGGCGGAGCTCGGTGGGGGAAACTTCCGAATGACTTGAGGAAGCCGCCCGCCATTTCCTGGCGCCACTCTGCGGTTCGCGGTCAAGATTGCAAACCCCTGTTACTGGGACATGTTGTCATCCGGCTGATTGGTGGGAGCAGATTCCATCGGGTTGGATGCATTGCTGGCCAGGCGTTTAGCCTCGGCCCGTTCCCGATTGGCATCCTCTTCCCGTCCGAGTTTCTGGTAGGCGTCGGCCAGAAATCCGTGGGGACCGGCCTTATCAGGTTCACCGGTGATGGCAAGCTGGAGGGGTGCAATGGCGCCCTGCGCGTCTCCTGTCTTCAACAAGGCCTGGCCAAGATGGAGGTTGGCACCGTAGTTATCAGGAAGGTAGTGCAGGACGGCTTTGCACTCCCTGATGACATCCTGGTAGCGGTCAGCCTTGGAGTAGAGAATAATCAGGAAAGTGTGAGCGTTGATGTCGTTCGGGCTGGCTTTGGCGACATGCTCGAACGCAACCTCAGCCTCGTCGTAATGGTTGGTGCGCATGAGCGCGCGGCCGAGATTGAGTTCGGCTTTGGTGAAAATGGGATCGAGCCGGACAGTCTCTTTCAGTTCGGTCACAGCATCTTCAAAATCCAAGGCCTCCATGTAGCAACCGCCAAGGAAGAAATGCAGCATGGAGATTTCGGGGTAGGTCTTAAGAGCTTTCTTGAGGGCAGGGACGCCGGGGCCGCAGCGCTCGTTCTGCAAGATGTCGTTGACCCGAACCATGACGTTGGCGATCTTGATCTTGTCCTTGGGATCGGCGCCGTTCTGAGCCTCGGAGAAATCCGAGTCGCCGCGAGTGGGCATGTATCCGAGGGCCTGGAGTTGACGGGCCTTGGCCTCATCCATCTTGGATTTAGGGGTCTTGTCGGTGTTGGAGGTGGCCTGGAGAAAGTCTTTGACCCTGAGGGATAGCGTGTCCGCGACGGCAGCCGAAGAGGGAGCGAGGTTGTTCTTATCGTCCGGGTCGGTTGCATCCTGATAAAGTTCGCGGCGGGGCGCTTCAATATACAGGTATTTGCCGGTGCGCAAGGCTTGCGGGGTGCTCCAGCCAAAAGAGAGATGGCCGTAATCGGCGCGGGAGTACGCGCCACGATCTTTCCAGAGCTTGGCGGCGGCAGCGCCGGCTGGAGTATCGGGCTCGATCAAGCCCAGAAGCGATTGTCCCTGGACTTTTTCCGGGACGGCGATGCCGGCGGTGCCGAGCAGAGTGGGCATGATGTCGACGAGTTCCACGCGATCCTCGACGCGCTTACCCTTCGTCGCGCCCCGGGTGAGCTTGACGAGTAGCGGGACGTGGATGGTTTCGTCATAGACAAAAATTCCATGCTCGTCCTCGCCGTGCGCGCCCAGGGACTCGCCGTGATCGGCGGTGACGGCGATGATGGTGTTGTCATAAACACCGAGGGTTTTCAGTTGCCGGAATAACTTGCCGAGAGAGGAGTCGACATAGGCAATCTCACCGTCGTACAGGGCCTTAGAATAGCGCGTCCTGAAGGGCTGTGGAGGGTCGTAGGGGTCGTGGGGGTCGTAGACGTGGACCCATAAGAAGAAGGGACCCTTCTGCTTGTTGAGCCAGGTAACGGCGCGTTGGACCACCTCGCCGGCGCGGCGCTCGACGGTTTGGTAACGCGTGCTCGGCTTGAAGCCCGCCCAGGTGTAACCGGCGTCGTAGGTATCAAAGCCGCGATTGAAACCGGGGGCTCCGATATTGGAGTCAAGCGCGATGGAGCCGACAAAAGCGGCGGTGGAGTAGCCGTTCTTCTGGAGTGTCTCCGGGAGATCCGGCATGTTTGGGGCCAGGGGGATGGGAAAGGTGAGCACCTGGTGATATTGGGGAAAAGTGCCGGTGAGAATCGACGCGTGCGAGGTGGGAGTGAGGGGCGCCTGCGAGTAGGCGCGAGTGAAAACGGCTGATTCACGGGCCAGAATGTCGAGATTGGGGGTCAGGCCGCGCTTGGAGCCGAGGAAACCCATGCGATCGGCCCGGGTCGTATCCATGGTAATGAGAACCATATTCGGAAGGCCGGGTTTGAGGGTGGCGGCGGCCGTCTGGGACTGGGGCTGGGGGGTATCGGCGGCGAAGGCGCAAGTGACGAGGACGATCAGGCACAGGAAACAACGAATTCCACGCATGGTGAATGACCCTTAAAGTTGTTGAGAATTGGTCTTGATTTTACCCAACTTTGGCAGTTGAGACTCTCGCGTTTGCCGGGAGAAGATTACCCCAGTTTCCCGGGGGAATTGTCTGAGTAGTATACAAAAAAGGCCGCGCTGAACACCAGCGCGGCCAGCGAAAAACAGAGATATTGTGGCAGTTCACTTTGCGTTTGGAGCCATAGCCGGAGTTTGTCTCTTCCAGTCTCCGTCGGACTCGCATTTATTGGGAAAAATGAAGAGAGATGGATCCTGGGGCTCGAGTCTTACGTCCCTGTATTTGATGACCCAGGCTCCCTTGCGCTGGCTCTCGATTCTGATCGGGAAACCGTCGAGATCTTCCGCCAAGTAAAACCTGAATTTTGGTTCCTGGGACTTCTTCGGGCGATGAATTTTGATGTCTACGACCTTGCACTGATGCCCATCGACGGTCTGCTCACCAAGGGGAGTGATGTCGTAGGTATTACCGGGACCCGGTACGTAAAACGGAAAAGTGCGGATATAAGCGTTGGACATGTTGAGGCAGGTGAAGGCATTGACGGAAGTGGATTTCTGCTTCACCAGGTTGGTGACAATATACTTGGGCACCGCGACGGAACCCTCAGATCTCATCAGGTCGCCGGAACGATAGACATGGACATCGGAGTTGAGGCCGGGAACGGGACCGCCATTCTGAATGGCGGAGAACTCCTTGAATTTCTCGAGAGGGAATTCGGTGGTGGTGACGGTGGGACCGGTGGGCGTTAGATCCGGAGCGGGTTGCTGATCGGCTGCTTTAGGTGTAGCCGCCTTCTCCGCGGGTGCTTGTTGCGGTGCCTTTGGACTCTCCGGCGCCTGCGCCCAGAGATAAAGGCCCAAACAACCCGCCATCAGTAAACCCAAAGCAATTTTGCCCATTTTATGATCTCTCCCCTAGACGATTTGAAAGGTAATTTTGTGGTCAGTCGAGAGCCGCCGAAGGTGACAGACTGACGGATCAAGAATACAAGAAAAAAGCCATGCCGTGAACCGGCATGGCTTTTCAAAGCGAAAGCGAAAAACTACTTGCGGTGCGCGCCGTTGCTCTGACGCATGTTGGCACCCTTGGTAGCCTTCACGCCGTTCTTCGCAGGAATGTTGCAGGACAGCGGACCAGCGTTGGTGCCGCCGAAGAAGCCGTAGAAGCCAGCAACGCCTTCCCAGCCATCGGTTCCGGTGTAGACGCCCGTCTTGCTAACCTTGTTGCATTTCAGCTTGGTGAACACGGTCCACTGAGCTTCAGCAATGCCATCGTACGCGGCATAGATGCTATCGCCGTAGACAACGCCCTTGCCATGAGCCGCGGGGCCAACGTTCGGAACGCTCGCGCCGAAGCCGGCAGCGGCGGAGTAGCCAACCGGAGCATACGGGCACGCGCTGAGGTTGTCTTCGCCAGCCCACAGTGCGCCACCGTAGTAGAACAGCTGTTCATAGTTGCAATACAGGCCGCTGCCGCCGATTGAGGTGCCAAACCCGAAGGTCTGAGCCGAGGCGAGCGTGCCGAGTGCGAGAACCGCGAGAACCAACATTAGTTTCAATTTCACTGAATTTCCTCCTGGAAGTTTGTGAATCTAACGTTAGAAGCAGACATCCCACCAGTGAGGCTCCTGCGGGGAAGCAGGTGCACTGCACTGACTGCACGCCAATCTAGCTGATCTACAGATTAAGTCAAGCGAATAAGGCGGCCTTCCACAAAAAAAATTTACACGTGATAAAAAGTTTGCGCTTCTATGGCAAAACGCCGGTCAATCGAGTGAAAACGAGCTTCTTCAGCGCGCCCAGAGCCTGATTTGGAGGAAGAGGGAGAACAATTTTGCCGCGCGCGAAGGGTAGGAATGGCGACGTTTTTCGGGCGCGAAGCAGTTGTGGCGGGTCGGCCTGGAGCGGTGGCGGCCGGCAAGATTTTCAGCCACGGGCTATGCATCGCCGGAGAGTCGGCGACGTATGTCTGCGGTCAAATCGGATTGACGGTCAGAATGTAATCCTCACGCCAAATTCCAGCTGGCGCGGCGCGCCGTTGGCGAAGACACCGGAACCTGGAAGGACGCGGTCGAGGCGAGAGGTGCACAGGGTGGTGGAGTTGCCGCAATAGCCGGGCGTGGTGGAGTTGTTAAGTGAGGTTCCGGGGGCACCATCAAGAACGCCGCTGAGCTGGGCGCCGGGACCGCCGTAGTTAGCGAGGTTGAAGATGTTGAAGGCGGAGAAGTTGGGCTCGATCTTGTAACGCTCGGCAACGGTAAAGGGCCAGCTCAGGCGGAGGTCGATGGTCTTGAGCCAGGTCTGCTGGGCGGCGCGGCCGGGAAGTCCGCAGCTGGGGTCGGGAGGGGCGCAGGAGGAGATAATGGGGGCGAAGGCGTCAAGCGCGTGAAGCTGGAGCGGGCTGAACAGGCCAGCAGCCACAAGCGCGTTGCCCGCGGGGGTTAGTTGTCCGGCAATGTTCCGGTTGTAGCTGGCGATGAGGTTGTTGATTTTGTCGCTGGTGTACTTTCCGGTGGTGCCGATCCGATTGATGAGATCGCCAACGGTGCCGTCGCCGGTGAGGTCGCTGCGGAAAATTTCTCCGGCTACGCCGCCGCCATCGAGTTGCGGAACGTAGGCGCTGAGGGGCAGCGGGGAGGCAAACAGCATGACTGTGGAAATCCGCAGCCCGTGCGGGGTTTCGACGGTCGGTGTGAAGACGATTTGATGGGTGCGGTCGAGCCCGGAGGAACCGAGGTGACCGAGGTGGGGGCGGTTGTAATCCTGGGCAACGGTGAGGACGGAGTAGTCGCCGCCGCTGCCGTTGGGTTCGGCTATGTCGCTGCGGTAGCGCGAGAGTGTGTAAGAGAGGGCGAGATCGATCTTCTGCACACGGCGCATGGGATTTGCGCCACTCGAGGTGTGGTAGGCGGCGTGGAGCGCCTGGTACTGCGAGCGTCCGCTGGGGAAGTACATGATGTTGGCGCCGACGGCGGGATTGACACCGCCGAAGGAGGCCTGCTGCGAGTTGTTAAAGACGTCGCGCTTGTTGAGGACGGAGCAGGGGAATGGCCCGCAGAACGATGTTGTGGAGTCGAGACCGTTGCGGGCGAAATCGGTGATGCTGGCGGTTGGATTGGCGGCGAGATAGCAGGTGATCGCCGTTTGTGAACTGCCTCCCGCGGACGTGGCCTGGGGACAACCCCAGGGAATAACGGTGTTGTTGATGGCGGAAAGTTCGGCGGCGTAGGTGCGGTTGGCGGGATTGGGGTCGACGCCGTCGGTAAGGAGGGTGGCATCGCCCACGTGATTGGAATCGATGCCGAGCGGGAATCCGGTGCCGATCTCGCGCACGTAGTCGATGGAGAACATGCTGCGGATGCCCATCTGACGCTCGACGCCGGCGATCAAATGGTAGATGCGCGGCGTGCGGAAGGTAGGCGGAAGCATGCCGCCAAAATTGGCGAGGCTGTTGGCAAGCGAGTAAGTGTTGGGATCGCTGGAGGAGAGAGTTGCCTGATTTGCCTGAAACTGCGCTTGTAGAGATTGAATGGCGTCGGCAACCGAGACGGCGCCCATCGAGCCAGTTTCGATTGCGCCCAGCGGCTGACCGCAAATTTGTGTCGCGATATTCAAGCCTTCCGCGGTGGTCACAAGATCGGGAGCGCCAAGCTTGGCGCTGTCAGGAAAAAGGGTGGAACCGGTCGGGCAGAGCGTCAGGCTGCGAGCGTACTGGCCGTTGGATAGCCGATTAATGCGGTCCTGGTAGGAGTTCTGGATCAGGAAGTTGTCGTAGAAGATGCCGGCGCCGAGGCGAATGACCGTGCGGCCGCTGTGACCGGGATCCCACGCCAGCGCGAGTTGGGGAGCAAAATTGTTGTACGGACGGTGAATGCGCTGGCCGAGAGGCTGGTAAAGATCCTGACTGAAGGGAGGCAGGAAGCCGAATTGATTCAGGATCAGGTCGCTGCCGGCGCACGGAGCATTCTGCACGAGGGTGTTGATCGCCGAGCAAGGAATTGGCGCGAGGTCGTTGTCGACACGGTTGGTGTCAAAGACGTAGTTCACACCGAAGACGATATTCAGGCTGGGATAGGCGTTGAAGCGGTCGCCGAAGTAGCCCTCGATGCGCGTGTCATTGTGGCCGCCGCCGGCACGGTTGAAGGCGGAAGTTTCGCTGAAATTGCCGAGGCCGTTGAAGATGGTGACGGTGCCAACGGGATAGTTGAGCGGATTCTCGGAGCCTCCGGTGAGGAGGGGATTGCCGTCGATGGCGGAGATGGTGGCGAGGCCGTTGGAGCTGGTGACAGAAGGGCCGTAGACGCCGGGATCCCAGAAATCGCCCTGGCTGATGCGGTGGATCGCGGCGCCGAAGCGGACGGCGTGATCGACGCGGAAGTTGGTGATGCTGTCGTAACGGCCGAAGAGGTCGCGTTGAATGGTTTGGCGCGGGCCGACCGTCGAGGGTCCGATGGAGAAAGAGCCGAGCTGAATGTGGAAGGGTGCACCGGGATTGGTAAAGGGCTCGAGATCGGGATTGACGGCGTTCACCATTTTCTGAATGCCGAAGCGAGCGCTGTGCAGAAAGCGGCCGTGATTCCAGTCGAGTCCGAAGGCGGCGGAGGGAACGTTGATCTGGTTGCGATAGCTGGAGAAGCTGTCCACCGGGCCGACGAGGTTGGCATTGTCGTAGCCGAGGCGGACGAAGAATTTCATGTTCTCGTTGACGTTGTAGTCGAGCCGGGCGAGGAAGAGATTTTGGCGGGCGGAGGCGTCGCGGGTCGTCGTGCCATTTGGCGCAGGGTAGCCGACTTCGTTTGGCAATGAGCCGTCCTGCTTGAAACGTTCGCCGCCAAAGAACAGGAATGCTTTGTCTTTAATAACGGAACCGCCAACTCCGAAGCCGTATTGCTGGCGGCTGTAGCCGGAGCTGCCGGGGAAGCCGGCGAGTCCGAGAACCTGGTCGCGGAAATTCCCGAAGATGTTGCCATGCCACTCATCTTCGCCGATGCGAGTGAGGACGCGGACTCCGCCGGTTGCGTTGAGAGACTGGTAGACCTCGGGCAGGGCGCGGGAAACGACGACCTCGCGAACCGCCTCGGCGGGCAGGGTGGTCTCGATGCCGCCTTTGGTTTCATCCATCGATTCGACTTCATCGATGTCGTAGCGCGTGGTGCGGCCAAGCGTGTTATCGATGGAGAGGGTCTGAGTTCCGGCCTTGCCAGGGTCGAGGGCCGCTCCGTCGACCGCTTGAACTCCGGGAAAAATTTCGCCGGCGGTGAGGAAATTACGGCCGTTGATGGGAAGGCTTTGGGGAGTGTCGCCGGAAAAGGTGCTTTGCAGGCGCACGGGGCCGGGATTGATCCAGGCGAGGTGGAAATTTGCGGTGGTAGCATTGCCGGCGGTCACCGTGACAGTCAGTTGAGAGGGCAGAAAGTCGCGGCCCTGCGCGGTGACGACGTAGGTAGTCGGGGGCAACTGCTCGCTGACATAGACGCCTTTGTGGTCGCCATTGGCGGTGCCACGCGTTTCGTTTGACTGGGAGATGTAGGAAATGCGGGCGCCTTCGACGGGATTGCCATCTTCATCGAGAACGGTGCCCTGAATGGTGCCGGCAGTGGTGCTGTCGAGCTCCTGGGCGAGGAGCGGAGAGACTGCGGACGAGACAGACCAGACGCCGAGGAAGATGAAGAGAATAAGGCTGCAGGACAGACCACGCCGAGCGCACAAACCGATCCTTTGAAACAAAGCGCCACTCTCCTGGGAGCAGAAATCACAGAACGGACTACTTCTGGCTCTAAGGTCTTAATTTCCACTGAAATGGAATAGAACAGTTTACTAGATGCGGTCGCGGAACCGGCGCGATGTCTACGATTTTTCCGAGGCGCAGTCCGAGAGCCGGAGTCGACCCCAAGCAACTTCTTCGTCGCGGATTCACGCAGATTTGCGCGGATCAGATAAAGAAGAAACTCTGTCGGCGAAAATCCGTGCGGATCCGCGGAAGAGAAATTGGAACTTAGAACGTATTTTTTCTTGTGTAATAGCCCGCGCGGTTGTGCACCTGAAATGGGCCGCCAGACGGGGGATTCGCCAGATTTACCTGCACGCGGCGGAAGTCGGAATCGGAATAGCGATCGGACGGATAGTATGCGAGCAGATATTGAGTGCGAAGTTCGTCGCTGATCTTGCGAAAGGCGTCATCGAGCTGGGCGATCGAGGTCGCGTAATAGTACTTGCCGCCGGTGTCGCCGGAGATGGTGATGAGCGCATGCTCGCCTCCCGTGTCGCGGCCGGCACTGGCTTCGATGGGCACGACGATGATGCTGTAAATGATGGCCTCGGCTTCCTGCGCGGCGCGTAGAGCTTGCTTGTAATCGACCTGGCTGACGGTGTCGCCGCCATCCGTGATCACAACCATTACCTTTCGGCCCTGGCGTTTGCTTAGAGCCTGTGAGCCGAGAAAGATCGCGTCATAGAGCGCCGTGGCCGAGCCGTTGCGGATGCGCTCGATGCCGGAGTCGATCTTCTTCAAGTCAGAGGTGAAGGGGACAACCTGGTCGACCTCTTCGCTGAATTTATAGACGGCGAGGCCGTCCTGCGGGCGCAGGATGGTGTGCGAGAACTTGCGGGCCGAGGTCAGTTCGAGCGGCAGGTCTTTGCGCGTGCTCAAGCTGGTATCGATGCCGAGGACAATCGAGAGTGGGAGGGCGGACTCGCGGCTGAAGACTGCGATCTTCTGCTCTTTGCCGTTTTCCTTAAGCTGAAAATTTTCTTTTTCGAGGCTGGGAACGGGCGCGCCATGCTGGTCGGTGACGGTGACGAAAACATTGACTAGATTGACGTCAACTTTCAGTGTGCCCGACGATTCCTGCGCGAAAGACGGCGTGAGCAGCGCACCAGCCACCAGGAAAGCGGAGACGAAGCGGAGCTTAACGGGAGCGTGAAGGGGGTAGTGACGGCGGGCGGCGCAGAGGTCAAGGCTCGCGACTCGTGGCTGATTCATGGGGCAGATATTCATTTGGATGCGTTGTTGGCGGGAATTGTGCCGGAGTGGCCGCGAATTTCGGCGGGAAAGGGCTCGCCGTCGGCCCAGACTGCGCCGTCTTCGAAATATTCTTTCTTCCAGATGGGCACGATTTTCTTGAGCGTGTCGATGATCCAATGGCAGGCCTCGAAGGCGGGGCCGCGATGAGCGGAGGCGACTACGATGAGAACGCTGGCTTCGCCGATTTCCAGGCGGCCGAGGCGGTGAACGATAGAGACGGCGCGAATTGCAAAACGCTCGCGAGCCTGCGCGGAGAGGGCTTCCATCTGCTTCAGGGCCATGGATTCGTAGGCTTCGTAGTCGAGATAGAGAGTGCGGCGGCCGCGGGTGTTGTTGCGCACGATACCTTCGAAGACGATGGCCGCGCCATCTTCGGGACGTTTTAGCGCGCTGAGAATGACGTGAGTGGCGATTGGCTCGCGGATGATGCGGACTTCGCCGGCGTTGGACTTGTCCGCCGTTGTGCCACCGCTGACTGGGGGCAATAATCCTACTTCGTCACCAGAAGTCAGTTTTTGGTCGGCGCCTGCGTATTCCTGGTTTACCGAAAATGCGAGTGAGGATGACAGGGCTGCAATTGGCGGCGCTCGGTGCACGTAATGGGAGAACACATCGCTCACGCGCGCGCCTTCGGGAAGTTCGAGGATGTCGGTCGAACGTCCAACGAGTTCTTTAAGAACGCCGAAAAGAAGCACACGAATCTGCATGTCAAAATGCTGCCGCGCGGGCCAGAATGCGGGCGCCACACGTGCTCTAGTGTAGCGCGCTCGCCAGCGGTGCATGTCCCGTGGTGCTGCGCGGGGAATGTCAAAGCTCTGGAGGCCTATTACCTGCGTAATCGTGCAACAGGTCACCTTCCGTCATAGGCTTAATAGGACGCTCATCCAGAGGAGGCTGCCATCGCGAACGCCATTCAAATTGATCCGGGCCGCAGCGCGTCCGCACGGGCGTTCCTCCACAGTCTCAACATCCTGATCAAGTACACGCGCCTGTACGGAACGAACCACAAAAGGACTGCGGGTCAGTTCGAGACGGCGTGGAAGGAATTGCAGCAGGCGATCCCGAAGACGAGCGATAGCGGGTTCGTGCTCGGAGTTTCGGACGACAAGCTGCTGCTTGACGGCATTCCGCTTGAAACCGGGCAAGCAGAGCGTAGTTTCGCGCAACTGCTGAATGCAGCTGGACTCTCCAGCATTCTCTTTTCGAATAAGGTTACGCTCGACGATTTCACCCGGCTGGTGCGCGCCTTTGCCATGGGGGGCTCGAAGGCGCAGGATTTTGCCAAGCAGATTAAAGAGACGCTGGGCGAGAGTAAGACGGGATCGATCCGCATTAATGAAGTGAAGTTCGTTGCGGCCGATCCGACAACCGGGGAACTGTCGATCGCGGCGCAATTGGCCGCGCAATCGCTGGGACCTGAGTTCAAGCAGTGGCTGAACGATCCGCAGAAGCTCTTGCAGTTGATCGCGGCGGCACAGGGTGCCAGCGCGAGCGGGTCGGGAGAACCGGGCAGTGTGCCGGTCGGCACGGTTCCGAATGTGCCCCTCGCCGGGGGCACAGGACAGCCAGGGACGGGCGGCGGGTACTCGAACGGCGGCGTCATTCCTCTGCAGGAAGAGGAAGTGGTGCGCGCCATTCGTCTGCTGACTCATTTCGGCCAGGTGATGCAGGATCCGAGCGCATCGCCCGAGCAGGTGAAGACCGAACTGATTACGATGTCGGACAACACCAAGGTCAATCTCGCGCAACTGCTCGAGGGTCTGGCAGCGCAGGCCACGACGCACGAGGCGAGCCAGGACACTCCGTTGCTGATGAAAGCGGCGGAGAGCATGGCGATCAAGTTTGCCCTCGATCGCTACCAGCGCGGCGACGTGAAGGTGAATGCCGTCCACGAAATGATGGAGCATCTGAGCAAGCAGATGGACACGCTGCGCCAGATTCTCCGCGTGCAGGAAGAGAAGATGTCGAAGGCGGGCATTCTGGTCGAGTCGCACGCCGACATTCTCGACCGCATGTTCTGGGCGGAGATTCCGGAGCAGGGGAAGAAGAGCGTGTTGCTGTCGAATGAGGCGGCATGCGTGCCGCCACGGAACATTCGCCAGTTTGTGGAACTGCTCTTCGAGCGCGAGGATGACGAACTGGCGGGCAAGATTCTGCAGAACTATTCGAGCGGGCTGGAAGCGAAAGAGCAGGAGCCGCGCCGGAAGACGTCGGTTGGATTGTCACAACTCGCCGATCTTTACGCCGATGCGCCCGTGCAGGTGATGATGGATACGATCAGCCTGCTGGGCGAGAAGATCGCGCGCGAGACGGACACGGAAATCCAGAGCCACCTGAGCGCGTCGATAACACGGTTTGGCCAGGAAGCATGTGCGCGTAAGAAGTATAAGGCGATTGCGGCGCTGTGCTCTTCGTTCGATCGGGTGGCGCAGGAAAGACCGAATTTGGCGCAGGATTTGCGCTCGCGTGTGGGCATCGAGAACCGACTGCCCGAGATGATGGAAGAGGCGATCAACAGCGACGTTGTGCCGGAAGATATTGTCGAGGTGCTGCAGGAACTGCCGAAGAGTTCGGTGGAACACTTTGCCGACCGCTTCTTCCGCTCGCAGAAGCGCGACGAATGCGACCGCATCATCGACCTGGTTGGCGAGTTGGGACAGATCGCGTTTAGCGACCTGCGGGAGATTCTCAAGACTGGTCAGCCGCGGCAGGCTGCATCGACCGTTGGTTTGTTGAGCAGGCTGGATCCGCACACGCTGCTCGAGCTTCTGCCCGGACGAATGGGCGAGTTCAACCGCTTTTATCAGGACATTATTGTGCGGCAGATCGCGTATGCGAATGCGCCGGACCGCGGGCGGACATTGCTCGAGCTGCTGGAATTGCTGGATTCTCTCATTCTGCCCGAGACGATCGACGAGATTGGCATGAGCCAGGATCGCGGGGCGAGCGGGCCGTTGATTGCGCTGGCGACTGCTGGCGAAGCGGAATCGCGTTCGCCGTTCGTGCAGTTGAAGGCGGTCGAATCGCTGGGGCGCTTGCGCGAAGTGGATGCGGTGCCGATCCTGCGCAGTATTGTCGAGGAGAAGAAGTTTATTGGGTTCACGCAGCACAAAGAGCTGCGCATTGCGGCTGTGCAGGCGCTGTCGAAGATCGATCCGCGTTATGGAACGCAGGCGATGACCGAGAGCGGACTGGAGACAGGCGAACTGGCAGTTGCGCCGCTGGATTCGGCGCTTGGATGTCCCTGGGTTCGTCAGCGGCGTTATGAACGGATTATTTTGCCGCGGACGCTTTCGGCGCAGCTTTCGAGTTCGTGGGGCAAGTCGAATATCGTGATGCGCGAGATGAGTCTCGGGGGCGGAATGGGAACGCGCAGCGATAATCTACGCGTTGGCTCGGAGGCGAACGTAGAGATTTCGGTGGGCGTGAAGAAGATTCGCGCACAGGTTCTCTTGCGCCGCGCGCGAGTCAACGAAATCGGATTCGAGTTTGTGAATATGGATCTCGACAGCCGCTATCGTTTGCGGCGAGTGCTGGTTGAGGCGCTGGATAAGTCGTCGGAGAAGCACATTGAGTGGGATGGAGAGAGGAAGAATAACAGCTAGCTGTCAGCTATCAGCTGTCAGCTCTCAGTAAAATCAAAATCAAACAAAAAGGCCTCCGGTTACGCGGAGGCCTTTTTGTTGATTCGAAATTTTCGGTCGAATTCTACGCGACCTTCACGAAGATGATGACCAGGGTGAAGAGCACCAGGGACTCGATGAAGGCGAGGCCGAGAATCAGCGCGACCTGAATTCCGGCGCGGGCTGCGGGATTGCGGCCTAACGCTTCGCAAGCGGAAGAGGCGGCTTTGCCCTGGCCTTGCGCGGCCAGGCCGGCGGCGATGGCGATGGCGAAGCCTGAGGTGATGGCGACCCAGTTCGTTCCGCCAGCGGCGGTTGCGCCGCCTTGCGCGAACGCAGGCACGGCGAAGAGGGAACAGAAGAGCAACATCAGAAGCAACATCATTGTTTTTCGCATTGTTTTTCTCCTTAAGGAATTGCCTTCAGTGGGTGGTTGACGTTGTGCCTTGGGAGGCCGACGCCCTCACGCTGACGGCAGGTGCCAGGTAACAGCTCTCGGGTCTCAGGAAACCACAGAACGCTACGGTTTTCCTGAGACCTGACACCTGCGACCTAAGACCTTCTTTTAATGTTCGTGCGCCACTGCTTCGCCGAGATAGACGGCGGCGAGGAGCACGAAAATGTACGTCTGAATGAACGACACGCCGATGTGCAGGCCTTCGAAGATGATTGGAATGCCTACCGGGATCAGCGAGAAAAATACGAGCGTCACCATTTCGCCGGCGAACATGTTGGCGAAGAGACGAACGGTCAGCGAGAGTACGCGCGCGAGGTGACTGAAAATCTCGATCGGAAAAATCAGGACAGGGAGGAGGATGCGGACGAGCAGCGGCATGCCTTCCTGCGGCCCGATGAAGTGCTTGACGTAGCCGACGCCGCTCTCGCGTAGTCCGGCGAAGTGATAATAGAACCAGGTCAGCAGCGCGCAGCCTAGCGGGACGTAGGGAACGCCAGTCGGCGATTCGAGGCCGGGAACGATGCCTAGCAGGTTGCAGGTCAGGATGAACAGGCCCAGGATGACGAGATAGGGAACGAATTTATCCGAATGATGGCCGATGATTTCGTGCGCGAGGTTCGCGATGAATCCGTGGATGCCCTCGATGGTGTGCTGTAACCCTCCGGGTTTTTCGACCGACAGGCTCATGCGGATGGCGATGAAGAAGACGATGAGCACGAGCGCGACCAGCAGTTCCATTGCGAATGGATTGGTGATGGGATGAGTCGGATGTTTGGGATGAATGTGGAGCGCCTCGAGCAGCGCGGTAACCGCGGGGCCGAAGAGGGTGTTTAGGAATTTGGTGAAAGTTAGTTGTTCCATAAAAGCAGCTGTCAGCTCTCAGTTGTAAGCTGTCAGTAAACCATGCCAGCTTCTAGCTACTGGCTCCCAGCTTCTAGCAGGCAAAATCAAAAGCAAAATCGACGACAAGAACAAAACCAACAGCAAAAACCAGAATCGGCAAGGCCGAAACCCCTGCGGCTTACTTGCGAAAGGCGGCCCACGCCTCTACTCCCGCCTCGATCATCATGGCGGCTACCGGTAGACAGAGTCCCCAGAGGAAGCCGCGGAAGGCTGAGGCGGAACCTCTGAATATAGCATAGGCAACTGCTCCGACCAACGCGTAACGGAGGAGGAAGCGGAGGACGATGCGTCCTCCGCGCTCGTTGCTGCTGCGGTTGACGATGCGGTCGGCGAGCCCTTCGACGCTGCGCTGGAGGGCACGGAAGTTGATGCAGGAGATGGCTGCTCCGGCAGCGAATCCGGTGGCACCGGCGAGACGGTATTTCCAGAAGGCTGGCGCGAGGAGCAGGACGCAGACGATGAGCATCGTCCTGAACATGCGCGGGAGCGCGCGGTCGTTGAAGGATTGGAGGCGAAGGTCGGAAGGCGTGAGGTCGGAGGATGCGACGTCGTTAATGGGCGGCTCGTTATTCATTCGCTGCAGTCATTGGCTGCGTCGCTCGTCCTTCGTACTTGGTCCTGCGTCCTTCGGTTGGTCGTTGAAGGCGGTCATGGTCATGCGGATCACTTGCCAGAAGCCGACGACTGCGCCGAAGAGCAGTCCGGCGAGGTAGAACCATTTTGTGTGCAGCCAATAGTCGAGGAGCTTTCCGAGAAAAAATCCGAGCAGGACGGCGGAGGGGATGATGAAGCCGATCTCGGAGTAGCGGACGATGGATACGAGCGGATCTTTTTTTGGGGGTGGTGGCGGCATCGGCTCGAATTCTAAATTACAGTGGCCAGTGGTCGGTGGGCAGTGGCCGGACGCCAGTTGCTAGTTGCTAGTTGCTGTGACACCCCTCTTCGCCTCCTTTTCCTTTTTGGGATTGTGTCCGATAACTCGCTTGGGGGGCCCCTCCCCCCTCCCCCCCATATTGCCTCTAATAGAATCATTGGGTTACGGAGAATTTCCCGGCAAAGTATTCGGGAATAAGGAGTTAGAGGTAAAGTCTAGATTTTATAGGACTTAGGTCTCTAAAATCGCCTTTCTGCCGATTTTGGCGCCGATTTTTCAAAGAGCGGCAGGTGGTTGCCGAAGCTTTGCCGTTGACCTCTGGAGGTGGGCACACGCTCGCTGCCACGATCTGGGGGATTGTTGCATGGCATCGCGATGGAGTTCAGTGATGGTGGACACGATGGGAATGTGATGAAAAGGGATGGGCGGGACCGGCGAGGTTGGAGTGTGCACACTCCAACCAAAAGAGGGGCATCGGTCATATATGTACAATATCGTAAATATCAAATTCGCTCGGCGAGCGAAGGAACTGCTAACAAAATAAAGTTGGTTTTGTGGGTGTGGTGAAAGAGGACGAATCAGCCGGGAGGTTCAACGAGGCACCCGCTTTGTTGTTGGGGGCGAGGACTGTCAGAGGCGTGGACCACGCGCCCTCAGGGGCTAAAGCCCGTATCAAGATTGGCGATTTATCGCAGCGGTAAACCGCTGCGCCACCCAAAATCCACAAAACCGGTGCGTCCCAGATTCACAAAACCGGCATACCTCGTGTTACTGACGGCGAGGACTGTCAGAGAGTGTGGGCTATGCGCTCTTCAGGGGCTAAAGCCCTAACAGAATTGAAGCGACTTACGCGGCCCTGAAGGGCCGCTCTTCCACGGTTGCGCAGAGGTCGCGGAATTTTTCCGGCGCGGCTAAAGCCGCGCCCTTCCCAAGAACTATTCAAGAGGCCAGTTTGCGACTTATCGCAGCGGTGAACCGGTGCGCCACCCAAAATCCACAAAACCGGTGCGTCCCAAATTCACAAAATTGGTGCGGCCCAGATTCACAAAATTGGTGCGGCCCAGATTCACAAAACCGGTGCGCCACCCAAAATCCACAAAACTGGTGCGTCCTAGATTCACAAAACCGGTGCGCCAGACAAATCCATCCCAAAATCCCGGTAGCGGGTTGAGCGGATTTCAAAGTCCCCGAGATTTCATTCCAAAGTCTTGCAGCCCGCAGGATGTACCCACTCACTCAGGATCTCAATTTCGCTCCGCAGATTTAGCGGATTCCCAACGACCAATTGACTGAATGAATAAACGGTTCGGGGAAGACTCCGATGACGATTGTGGCCAGGGCGGTTACTCCTACGGCTAGGCGCATGGCCAGGCTGATGGGGAGGCGCTCGGTTTCTACGGACTCGCGCATGAACATGGAGTTGGCCATGCGGAGGTAATAGTAGAGTCCGAAGAGGGCGTAGAGGACGGCGGCGGCGGCTAGCCAGTAGTGCTGGCTTTCGACGAGGCTGAGGAAGATGTAGTACTTGCCGAGGAAGCCGGCGGCGGGCGGGATTCCGGCGAGCGAGAGCAGGAAGAGAAGCATGAGGACGGCTTCGACTGGGGCGCGGCGGTAGAGTCCGGCGAGGTCGTCGAGTTCGTCGCCGATGACGTTGCGCTGGCGCAGCGAAGTGATGACGGCGAAGACGCCGAGGTTCATGAAGGTGTAGACGAGCAGGTAGATGAGGATGCCTTTAAAGCCGTCGACGAAGCCGGGAGAGTTCGGCGGGGCTGTGCCCATGGCGATGAAGGCGAGCAGCATGTATCCGACGTGCGCGATGGAGGAATAGGCGAGCAGGCGCTTGGTGTTGGTTTGGGTGAGGGCGGCAAGGTTGCCGCCGGTCATGGTGGCGATGGCGACAAAGACGATGAATGGCGTGTAGATCGCGCGCAGCGGAAAGAGCCCGAATGCCAGTTGCCCATAGAACAGCGCCGGATAGGCCAGAATGCGGATGAGCATGGCCCATGCGGCGGCCTTCACGCCTACGGACATGAAGCCGGTGATGGCGGTGGGCGCGCCTTCGTAGGCGTCGGGCGCCCATTGGTGGAAGGGAACGGCGGCGATCTTGAAGAGCAGGCCGATGAGAACGGTGATGGTGGCGATCACGATGATCGGATTGTGCGGGTCTTTTTGGATCAGGACGCGGCCAATGACGACGAGGTTGGTGCTGCCGGAGAGGCCGTAGAGCAGCGAAAGGCCATAGGCGAAGATGCCGGAGGAGAACGCGCCGAGGAGGAGATATTTCAGCGCGGCTTCGTTGGAGCGGCGGTCGCGACGGAGGAAGCCGACCAGGATGTAGGTCGACATCGCCATCAGTTCGAGGCCAATGAAGAGTAGAACGATGTCGATGCCGGCGGCCATGCACATCATGCCGACGACGGACATAAGAAGGAGTGCATAGTATTCGCCGTGCTGCTCGTTTTCGATTTCGAGGTAGCGGACCGACATCAGGATGGCGATGCCGGCGGCGGCGAGGAAGAGATACCAGAAGTAGATGGCGTAGCGGTCGACGTAAAGGGTGCTGAAGAATCCCACCGCGCCGTTGGGGTGGTCCGACTGGATTCGCCAGACGCAGAAGGCCGACATGGCTACGCCGACGAAGGCGCCGAGGGCGTTGAGCCACTTCCATTCTTTTGGAAGCATCAGGTCGATCAGCATCAGGCCGAGAGCGAAGATGGTGAGCTCGACCATGGGCAGCATCAGCGTGTATTCGGTCGGGCTGAGGACGGGCGGCTTCACTTAGTTGCTCGCTTTCGGCTGCGGGGTTCTCTCAGCGGCTAAAGCCGCTCGATTATTAGCGCCTGGCGGCACGGCTGAAGCCGTGCCCTTCCACGAACTGTTCGGGTCCTTGCCCTTCGACAAATCAATTCCGGCTGACGAAGCCGTGCCCTTCCACGAAGTCTCTGTCGATGGTGAAGCGATTGACGGCAAAACTTGTGCGTTCACCGGCGCGTTGTTGTTTGTCGGCTGGACGGTTTGGACGATTTGCTTTACCGGCTGCTCAAGGATCTGGAAGAACGGCTTGGGGTAGAGGCCGATCCAGAAGGCCATGACGATGAGCGGCGCGAAGGTGAGGACCTCGCGCGGCGTCAGGTCGTGGAGCTTGGCGTTTTTCTCGTTGGTGACTGTGCCGAAGAAGACTCGCTGATAGAGCCAGAGCAGGTAGGCGGCGGCGAGGACTACTCCGGGGGCGGCCCAGGCGGCCCACTTCCAGTTGGCGGTGAAGGCGCCTTGGAGGATGGTGAATTCGCCGACGAAGCCGTTGAGGAGCGGGAGGCCCATCGACGAGAGGAACATGATCATCGTGATGGTTGCATAGATGGGCATCACGTTGGAGATGCCGCCGTACTCGGCGATTTCGCGGGTGTGGCGGCGCTCGTAGAGGATGCCGACAATCAAGAAGAGCGCGCCGGTCGAGATGCCGTGATTGATCTGCTGGAGGACGGAGCCGCTGAGGCCGGCCTGGTTGAGCGCGAAGATGCCCAGCGTGCAGAAGCCTAAGTGGCTGACTGAGGAATAGGCCACGAGCTTCTTCATATCTTTTTGCATCAGTGAAACGAGCGCGCCATAGACGATGCCGACGATGGAGAGGCCGATCATCCAGCCGCGGACGGTGACTCCCCAGAAGGTGGACGGGTTGGTGAGCACCTGGGGGAAGAACGGCAGAGAGAAGCGGACGAAACCGTACGTTCCCATCTTCAGCAGAACGCCGGCGAGGATGACGGAGCCGGCGGTGGGCGCTTCGACGTGCGCGTCGGGCAGCCAGGTGTGGAAGGGGAACATCGGGACTTTGATCGCAAAGCCGAGGAAGAAGGCCAGGAAGAGCCAGACCGCTGTGCCGAATGGAATGAGCTTGGCAGTTGTATAGAGCGCAGGGATGCTGAAAGTGTAGGGGTTGCCGAGCGTGTGGTGATGGAAATAGAGGAAGAGGATGCCGAGGAGCATCAGTACGGAGCCGAGCAGGGTGTAGAGGAAGAACTTGATGGCGGCGTAGAGTTTGCGCGGGCCTCCCCAGATGCCGATGAGGAGGTACATGGGGACGAGCATGGCTTCCCAGAAGACGAAGAAGAGGAAGAAATCGAGCGCCATGAAGACGCCGAGCATGCCGGTCTGGAGGACGAGGAACCAGACGTAGTATTCCTTGACGCGATTCTCGATGGCGGTCCAGGAGGAGAGGATGGAGATCCAGCCGAGAAGCGTGGTGAGCATGATCAGCAGGAAAGAGATGCCGTCAATGCCGAGGTTGTAACCCGCGCCGATGGAGGGGATCCAGTTGTTGGCCGTGCCTTCGATGAACTTGAACTGCTGCGCGTCGAAGCGCTGGGCCCAAAACATGGGCACGAGCGGCAGCGAGATGAGGAAGCCGCCGAGAGCGAAGAGGTTCGCGATCCAGCGGATGGCGGACTTGTTCTCCTGGGGAACGAAGAGAAGGATGAGCGCGCCGAGGAGCGGCGTGAAGAGGATGATGGAGAGAATGTGAGATTGCATAATGTCAGCTCTTCGTCATTCCGACCCGGGCCTGCGTGCTTACTGTTGCATGCAAACTGCAGATCCCTCGCGTTGCTCGGGATGACAATTCAATTAACGGTGAGCTTGGACCTTACAGCTCACAGCTCACTTCCATACGTAATACACCGCAAATCCTACGAGGCCGGCGGTCATTACTAATGCGTACCACTGCACCAGGCCCCATTCGAAGAGGCGCGTTGGATATGACAACATGCGCGCCACGATTGCCGGGCCGTTGACGCCGATGCCATCGATGATCCACTTATCCCACCAGGTTGAAACTGTGGCGACGGCGCGGGTGAGCCAGCCTGCGTCATTGACTACGCCGTCGATTATCTTGCTGTCGAACCATGAGGAGGCTTCGCCGAGACCGAGCACGCCGAGGCGGACGTTGCCTTCGCCGGGGCCTAGTTTGCGGCGGCCGGTGATGGCGTAGTCGTAGGCCTCGTCGACATACCACTTGTTGTAGAGCGCTTTGTAGAGCGGGGGAGCGGCTTCGCAGATGGGCTCTTTGTAGTCTTTGCCGGCGCGGGAGTAGTAGCGCCAGGCGGCGCCGAGGCCGATGATGGCGGCAAGGACTGAGAGTCCCATGAGGCCGTATTCCAGCGGGTCGGTCTTCTCTTCTTCTTTCTCGCCGGCGGCTAGTTGTTTTGGTTCTTCGGCGGCGAGGACTTGCGCCTCGCGGGCGAAGACGGGCTCGAGGAATTTTCCGAACGGATTCTTTCCGCCGAGACTGTGGGGAACACCGATCCAGCCGGCAGCGACCGAGCAAATGGCCAGAATAACTAACGGGCCGGTCATCGAGGCGGGCGACTCGTGGATGTGGTGCTCGACCTCGTGGCTCATGCGCGGCTTGCCGAAGAATGTCAGGAAGATGAGGCGGCCCATGTAGAAGGCGGTCATCAGCGCGGTGATAAACCCGATCAGCCAGAGGAAGTGAAAGGCGCTGGTCTCTTTCGTGTAGGCCTGCCAGAGGATCTCGTCTTTGGAAAAGAAGCCGGCAAGGCCCGGGATGCCGGCAATGGCTAACATGCCGACCAGCATGGTCCAGAAGGTGGTGGGCGTGCGCTGGCGCAGGTCGCCCATGAACTTCATGTCCTGCTCGCCGCTCATGGCGTGGATGACGGAGCCGGAGCCGAGGAAGAGCAGGGCTTTGAAGAAAGCGTGGGTGAAGACGTGGAAGCATCCGGCGGCGAACGCGCCGACGCCGAGCGCGAGGAACATGTAGCCGAGTTGCGAGACGGTTGAGTAGGCGAGGACGCGCTTGATGTCGTTTTGAACGAGGCCGATGGAGGCGGCGAAGATGGCGGTGAGCGCGCCGACGATGGCGACTGTTTTCATCGCAGTGGGCGCGAGGACGAAGACGGCGTTCGAGCGGGCGACCATGTAGACGCCAGCGGTGACCATGGTGGCGGCGTGGATTAGTGCGGAGACTGGAGTTGGGCCTTCCATGGCGTCGGGCAGCCAGACATAAAGAGGTAGCTGGGCGGATTTTCCGCAGGCTCCGACGAAGAGCAGCAGGGCGGCGGCGGTGAGGATCGGGTCGCCGAGTTGGAAGGCGTTGGGCTGGCGGAGGAGATGATTGATGTCCGTGAAGCGGAACGAGCCTAGATACCAGGCGAGGGCGAATGCGCCCAGCGTGAAACCTGCGTCGCCGATGCGGTTGACGATGAATGCCTTGTTGGCCGCGGTGCTTGCCGACTTGCGGTGGAAATAGAAGCCGATCAGCAGGTACGAGCAGAGGCCGACGCCCTCCCAGCCGACGAATAAGAGGATGTAGTTATTCGCCAGGATGAGCGTGAGCATGGCGAACATGAAGAGGTTCAGGTATCCGAAGAAGCGGTAGTAGCCGCCTTCGTGCGCCATGTAGCCAACGGAATAAATATGGATCAGCATGCCTACGCCGGTGACAAAGAGCAGCCAGATGACCGAGAGCGGGTCGAGGAGGAATCCGGCATCGACGTTGAAGGCGGCGGTTGTGCCGTCTTTTTTCTGGAAGGTGAGGCCGCTGTCGCCGGAGCCGAGCCAGGTGTAGACGACTTTCTCGTAGGGCTTGCCGGTGCCGTGGGCGTACTGGTTGTAGTCGACGACGGTGAAGCAGGCGAAGATGAAGGCGACCACTACCGCGCCGACACAGACGGCGCTGACGGCCTGCTTCGACAGGCGGCGGCCGAAGAAGAACATGATCGCGGCGCCGAAGGCCGGGAAGAGCGGGATGAGGTAGATGTGGTTTAAGAACATCAGCTGTCAGCTCTCAGCCGTCAGCTCTCAGCGTTCGCTCCCAAGGATTAACTGAGAGCTGACAGCTGACTGCTGACGGCTTTGTTTCTACCATTTCAACAAATCAATCTCGTCTACGTTGATCGTCTCTTTATTTCTGAAGAAGGCGATCAGAATTCCTAAGCCGACCGCGGCTTCGGCGGCGGCGTCTACGATGATGAAGATCGCGAATACCTGGCCGCCCAGGCCCCACATGCGGGAGAAGGCGACGAGGTTCAGGTTTACGGCGTTCAGGATCAGCTCGATCGACATCAGCACGATGACCACGTTGCGGCGGGTGAGGACGCCGATGGTGCCGAGGACGAAGAGGGCGGCGGCGACAACCAGGTAATGTAATGTTGTGATGGGCACCATAAAACTGCTTCCCTCTCCTCAGCGGCTAAAGCCGCCTCTAATCCTTGACACAATCGCAGCGCTGAAGCGCTGCGCCACCCAAAACCAAATCCGCTTTACCAACGACCAACGACCAACGACTAACGACTGGCGACCATGAATAACGACTAGCGACCAACGAACAACGACTGGCGACCAAGAATAACGACTAGCGACCAACGAACAACGACTAGCGACCAGCGAACAACGACTAGCGACCAACGAACAACGAACAACGAACAACGACTAGCAACTAGATCTTTTTCTTCGTCATAATCACCGCGCCCAGGATCGCCACCAGCAGCAACAGCGAGGCAATTTCGAAGGTGAAGGTGTATTGACCCATCTTGCCGGCTTCGCCGTAGAGCATGGCGGCGATGCCTTGCGTGTTGGTCGCTTCCGGCAACGGAATGATGCGGTCCGGAAAGAGCGACTTGCCTTTCTTGAATGCCGAGAGAAACAGCGCCAGCAGCGCGCATGAGGCCAACAGGCCTATTGGCCATATTCGATTGAACTGTCGCTCTTTTGAGACGCGCTCAATGTTGACCAGCATGATCACGAACAGGAAGAGCACCATGATGCCGCCGGCGTAGACGATGATCTGGACGCCAGCTACGAATGGGGCGTAGAGCATCAGATAGAGGCCGGCTACTGAGAGAAGCGTCACGATCAGCGCCAGCGCCGAGTGGACGGCGTTGCGGCGCGTGATGACCAGAAGACCGCTAATGACTGCGGCGGCGGCCAAGCCGTAAAAGAACCACGGGGTTGCTACCGGAGCTGCGCCGACATTGATGGCGGGGTTCATTTCACTATGACCCCCACGATGGCGGTGGCGATCAGCGCGCCCAGCGAAACCGGCAGCATGACCTTCCATCCGATTTTCATAAGCTGGTCGAAGCGATAGCGCGGCCACGTTGCGCGGTACCAGATGAACAGGTACATGAAGATGGTGACCTTCAGCAGGAACCAGTAAACGTAGCCGATGCCTTCATTGAACGTGGCCAGCGCTTTGAGAAGGCCGGTCGGACTCGGACCTGTCGTGGCATGAGCCTGCGCTACATACCCTCCGATCGAGATCACCAACAGGATGAGCGCGATGAAGGCGAGTACCAAGCCGAAAATCCCGAGACCAACCGTCTGGATTTTGAAGTAAGAATGCTTCGGCATGCGCACGGTGCCGATGAATGCGAAAGCGGCGAAGGCTACGAAGCTCAATCCCGGGAAGAGGGAGAAGATGAAGTCCCACGTGGGCCCATGCATCAGGTTCGGGAAGGGCCGGAGCCAACCGCCGAGCCACATGGTGACGGCGATGGACGAGACGGCCATCATGGCCGCATATTCGGCCAGCATAAATAAGGACCAGCGCAGGCCGCTGTATTCGGTGTGGAAGCCGGCGGTGAGTTCGGATTCGGCTTCGGGGAGGTCGAAGGGGGCGCGGTTGGTCTCAGCGACCATGGCGATGGCGAAGATGACGAAGGCGATGAGGCCGAGCGGGAAGAACTTGAAAAGGAACCAGATTCCCTGCTGCTGTTGCGCTTCGACGATGCCGATCATGCTGAGTGTGCCGGTGCCGGAGGGGTTGAGGCTCGTCATCAAGATTGCGGAGACGACGGCGAGGCCCATGGCGACTTCATAGGAGACCATTTGGGCGCTGGAGCGGAGCGCGCCCATCAGCGGGTAGTGAGAATTGGAGGCCCATCCGGCTGTGACGATGCCGAGCACGCCAAGCGATGAAACTCCCAACATGAAGAGTATTCCGATATTCATGTCGCTGACGGCTTGAGATGGGCCAAAGGGGATGACGATGTAGACGGTGAAAGCCGCGAGCAGGCCGATGACCGGCGCGAACCAGAAGACAGCCTTGTCGGCCTGGTCGGGAATGATGTCTTCCTTGAGCATCAGCTTAAGGGCGTCGGCGAAGGGCTGGAGCAGTCCGTGCGGGCCTACGCGCATGGGGCCGAGGCGAACCTGGAAATGAGCGAGGGCTTTGCGCTCGACCCAGTTGATGAGCCACATCACGGTCAGCGAGACGGCCGCGAAGATGATGAGGACGTAAATCAGCACCCAGAGCTGATTGCCGGCGTTGGCCGGGGGAACGGTGCTGCCGAGGTAGGACAGGAAGCTGTCGATCATTTAGCGGTCCACCTCGCCGAGAACGATGTCGATTGTGCCGATGACGGCGACTACGTCGGCCACCAGTTGCCCTTTCACCATGGTGTCGAGCGCTTGCAGGTTGACGAACGATGGGGGACGGACGCGGACGCGATATGGTTGCGTCGAACCGTCGCTGACGATGAAGTAGCCGAGTTCGCCTTTCGGGGCTTCGATGGAGTGATAGATTTCGCCGACCGGGGGCTTGATCACCTTGGGCACTTTGGCCATGATCGGGCCTTCGGGGATGCCGTTCACGGCTTGCTCGATGATGCGGCAGGATTGGCGCATTTCCTGCATGCGCACGAGGTACCGGTCGTAGGTGTCGCCGTTCTGGCCAATGGGAACTTCGAAGTCGAAGTCTTTGTAGTTGGCGTAGGGGATGGCTTTGCGGATGTCCCATTTGACGCCGCTGGCGCGCAACATGGGGCCGGTCACGCCGAGCGCGATCGCATCCTTTGCCGAAAGCATGCCGACATTTTTCGTGCGGTCGATCCAGATGCGGTTGCCGGTGAGGAGCGCTTCGTACTCGTCCATTTTCGGCGGGAAGAAGGAGAGGAAATTCTTCACGTCCTTCTCGAAGCCGTTGTAGAGCTCGTACTGGCAGCCGCCGATGCGGAAGGCGTGGGTGGTGAGGCGCGCGCCACAATACTTTTCGAAGATCTTGAGAATCTCTTCGCGGTCGCGGAAGGTGTAGAAGAGCGGCGTCATGGCGCCGATGTCGAGCGCGTGCGTGCCCAGCCAGATCTGGTGGCTGGCCAGACGGTTGAGTTCGGTGAGGATGACACGGATGTAATTGGCGCGCGGCGGAGCTTCGATGTTCAGCAGCTTTTCTACTGCCTGGCAATAACCCAGGCCATTCGAGACCGCGGCGACATAATCCATGCGGTCGACGTACGGGTTGAACATCGTGTAGGTGCGGTTTTCGGCGATCTTTTCGACTCCGCGATGGAGGTAGCCGATGACGCACTCGGTGCCGAGAACCTTTTCTCCGTCGAGCTTGAGAATGACGCGCAACACGCCGTGGGTGGCCGGGTGCTGCGGGCCCATATTAATGATGAGCTCGTTGGAATCGAGATAAGGCTTGTCGGGAGTGTCGAGATCGAGATTGGATGAGCCCAGGTTCGACGGCGAGACTTCGTGCGGGAGCGACTTGTCTTTCAGCTCGTTCATTGGCCGCTCTCGATTCCGAGGTTGATCTGCACCCATTCTTTATCCTGCTGGAGGATGCCGTAATCCTTGCGCAGGGGGAAGCCTTGCCAGCCGTCGGGTAGCAGAATGCGCTTGAGGCACGGATGGCCGTCGAACTTGATGCCGAACATGTCGAAGACTTCGCGCTCCAGCCAGTCGGCAGTAGGCCAGATGGGAAAGCTTGAGGGGAGGGACTCGCCGTCGGCGATCTGCGTTTTTACGCGAATGCGCTCATTGCGCGCGAAAGAGTAGAGAATCCAAAAAACGTCGAACTGCTTTTCGCGCTTGGGATAGTGGGTGGCGGTGATATCGACGCAATAGTCGAATTGCTCGTCGTCGCGAAGGAGTTTCAGAAAGTCGGGAATGAGCGAGCGGTCGACGGTGAAATAGTTCTGGCCGAGATAGGATTGCGCCTCGAGGCCGGAGCCGTATTGCTTTTTGTATTTCTCGACCATTGGCGAAGTCCACGGCACGGGCGTGGGGACGGGGGCCTTTGCGGGAGCGGCGGGCTTTGCCGGGGCAGCGGGAGTTGCGCCTGCTGCGGCAGGAGTTGCGGGCTTGTCTGCTGCTGGAGCGGAGGGCTTCGCGGCTGCCGGGGGCGTCGCGGGCTTTTCTGGAGTGGCGGCGGCCTGCGCTGGAGAGACTGGCTTTCCCGCCGCCGGCTTCGCTTCACCTTCCGGCGACGGTGGAACTTGCGACTTGCTTTCCTCGGCCATCTTGATCGTTCGTGCTGACGCTTAATTTCTAAGAAGACTGCGCGAGACCCTCACTTTTAACAGCTTGCCAGTAGCGTGTCAACGACTTGGGTCACCAACTCTGAGGATCAAGCGCGACGCGAGGATTGATAACCTTCGATCAGCTCGCGAATGCGTTGCGCATCGGCTTTTTTGTGCCCGTGACTGGTGATGGGATCGGTGCCTCCGGCGGATTCGATGACGATGTCGGACCAGATCATGCCAGTAGAAATGTGGACGGAAGCGACTTGCGCGATGCCTATGCTCTCTTCGCTGGCGCCGAAGAAGCGTGACTTGATTCGGCTAACGTGCTGCGAGTTGACTACGATCTTTGTCGGGAAAAACAGATTGCCCCGCGTGAAGCGGCTGGCGGTGAAAACGTCTCCGGCGGGGATGGTGGACGTCACGCTACACCCACTCCAGCGCGCCCTTTTTCCATATCCAGATGTAACCGACGATCAGGATGCCTAGAAAAACTAGCATTTCGACCAAGCCGTACGTGCCGAGGGCTTTGAACTTTACCGCCCAGGGGAACAGGAAGATTGTCTCGACGTCGAAGACTACGAACAAGATGGCGATGATGTAATAGCGGACGGTGTAGCGGCCGCGGGCGTTGTCGTAGGGGTCGATGCCGCACTCGTAGGGCATGAGCTTGGTTTTGTTCGGGCTCTGAGTGCGGAGGATCCAACAGATGGCGAGCGTGATTGGAATGAGAATGCCAACGACTGCAATAAAGATGAAGGCAGGGACGTAATTTTGCGGCATGCGGCCTCGTGCAGGTTGCAGTGAACTGGCTATGTTACCGCTGAATGGGGAGAGCTTCAAGGACGGGGAACACCTTTGAGCCGAGGCACGCAAACTTCTTTCCCACGGATTTACACGGATTTTCGCGGATCGTGATCAATTCAAAGAACCCGCGTGGATCCGTGTCGATCCGCGGAAAGGAAGTTCGCCCGTCGAGCGCCGGAGAAACTCTGGATGCATGGTGGGAGCCTGGAGGCTCGACTGGAAGGGCATCTCGGGAGATGCCCTTTACTTTGTCGTTTGTTTCTTTGGCTTTGCCGCTTTCGGCTCAGTTGATTTAGGGCCGTTCAGAAAGGCCGCCCAGCGCAGTTCTTCTACCGGATTCGCACCGCCCTGAGCCTTCTTGATCGCCATCTCGGCTACAGCGTTTACGATCCATTCAAAATTCTCGTGGCCGACTGAGGTGACTTCGGCGTCGGGCGCGGGGTTCATGAAGTCGATCGCATAGGGCACGCCGCCCTCCACCGCAAACTCAACGGTGTTGAGGTCGTAGCCGAGCGCGCGGCAAAGCGTAATTGCGTCTTTCTCGATGCGTTCTTTTAACTTCGGCGGAGCGGGTGGATTGCCTTTTACGTAGCGCTCGTGGAACGGGGCTTTCGGGTCGTACTTCATCATGTGGACTTTTTCCTGTCCGACCACGTAGCAGCGGTAATAGTCCTCGAACTCGACTCCGTGCTGGAGGGTCATGCAGAGGTCGCCGGTCTGGTTGTAGTTTTGGAAGAATTCTTCCGGGTTGTGGACCTTATATACGTGCTTCCAGCCGCCGCCGGAGTAGGGCTTGAGGAATGCGGGAAAGCCGACATACGCGAACAGCTCTTCCCAGTTGAGCGGATAAATGAGGTTGCGCATGGAGCGGTCGGTGGTATCGGGCGGATGCGTGTGGTGCGGGAGGATGACCGTCGGCGGGATGGCGACGCCCATCTTGTGCGCCAGCGCGTAATTGAAGAACTTGTCGTCGGCGGTCCACCAGAATGGATTGTTGATGACGATCGTGCCATGAAGCATGGCGTTCTTGAGATAGGCGCGATAGAAGGGAATGTCTTGCGAGATGCGGTCGATGATGACGTCGTATTTCTTCGGTTCGTCCATGCGGATGCCTCCGATTTTGACGAACTCAGCGGTGACGCCTTCGACTTTCATGGAATTGATTTTGTCGACGAGGGCTGGCGGGAAGGTGTTTTCCATGCCGAATACGATTGCGATTTTTTTGCTCATGAATAACTCCTAAAGCGCTCTTTGGTCCATCGTCCTTGGTCCTTCGCTCACCCCTCTTCAATCGCGAGGAGAAAGGACAAAGGGCTACGGACGAAGGACGAAACTAGAAATATTTTGCCGCCATTCTTTGCCACAGCGGCCAGTCGTGCTTGCTGTTGTCGCCGTAAATGTCCAACCAGTGCGGAATGTTTTTGGAATGCATGACTCCGGCGATTTTTATATTTGCGTCGAGGCACATGTCCCAGTCGGCGGTGCCCAGGACGATCTTCATCTGGCGGATGCGGCTCAGGAACCAGTCGTCGCTCAGGTTCGGCAGGTAATCCGCGGGATTGTTGAAGTAGACGTTCTCGTCATAGTAGCCGTCGAGAAAGCTTCTTATGTCGTAGGAGCCGCTCATGGGGATGCAGGCATTGACGATGTCGGGATGGCGGAGCGAGAAATTCATGGCGTGATAACCGCCGAAGCTGCATCCGGTCACGATTATTTGCGGGGCCCAGTTGCGGTTCTTCAGGAACGGGACGAACTCGTTGACGATGTAGCGCTCGTAGAGGACGTGGCGCCAGATGCGCGCGCCGGGATGCACTCCCTTGTTGTACCAGCTTTCGGTGTCGACGGAGTCGACGCAGAAGAACTGGTAAGCGCCATCTTCGATCTTTCCGGCGAGGGTGCGGATCATGCCGGCGTCTTCGTATTCGAAAAAACGCCCCATGGAACTGGGAAAGACGAGGACAGGCTGGCCGGCGTGGCCGAAGATGAGCGCTTCCATATCGCGCCCGAGTTCATAGCTGTGGTGTTTGACGTATTCGCGGTGCATGCGATTGTGGATTGTAAATGATATGCTGCGCGGCCGGCAGGCCGGCGCCGGACAAGATCACTCAGATTTTAGTTTGAAACCGACGCTGCGTTCGGGTCGATTCCCAATTGTTTGAGCTTGGATTGAAGTGTGGTTCGCTTCAATCCGAGCCGGTTTGCGGCGCCGCGAGGACCGCTGATCCGGCCATGACTTTCGCGCAGGGCGTTAAGAATGTAAAGGCGTTCGGCGTCCCGAAGGGTTCGCTCGTTTGCCGCGTCGACCGGCGGCGGCCTCAGTTCGCTCAAAGGCGCATTCAGTACGGACCCGGCGCTCAGAATCAAGGATCGCTCGATGAAGTTTTCGAGTTCTCGTATATTTCCCGGCCAGGACCAGGCCACCAGCGCATCCATGGTCCGCGTGGGAATGCTCCGGATGGACTTCTTCAGCCGCCGGCCGATTTTCTGCACGAAATGTTCCACCAGCAGGGGAATGTCTTCTCGCCGTTCGCGCAAGGGCGGAAGTAAGATCGGAAAAACGTTGAGGCGGTAATAGAGGTCGCTGCGGAATTCCTTCTCGCGGACGCTTTGCGCGAGGTCGCGGTTGGTTGCGGCGATCAAGCGGAAGTCGACCTTCAAGGTCTGTGTGCCGCCGAGCCGCTCAAATTCCTGGTCCTGCAAGACGCGCAAAAGCTTGGGTTGCAAGGCGAGGGAAATCTCGCCAATTTCATCGAGGAAGATCGTGCCTTTGTCGGCGAGTTCGAGTCGGCCGACCTTCCGGTTGACCGCGCCGGTAAACGCTCCCTTCTCATTTCCGAACAGCTCGCTTTCCAGCAGACCGGAAGGAATGGCGGCGCAGTTCATTTTGATGAAGGCGTTGCCGACACGGTGGCTGAGGCGGTGGATGGCGCGGGCGACGAGTTCTTTACCGGTTCCGGTCTCGCCAAGCAGAAGAACGGTTGCGTCGCTGGTTGCGACCTTGGCCACGCTCTCCATGACAGCCTTCAATCCCTTACTCTGACCAATGATCTCCTCGAACCCGAGCTCGCTGTCAATCTCCTGCTCGAGATAGAGCTTCTCTTCGGTCAATCTCTCTTTAGCGAGGCGGAGTTCCTCTTGCAGTCGCATGCGGTCGGTGATGTCCTCGCTGAAGATTACGATGCCGCCAACCGCACCGGTCCCGTCATGCCATGGACGTACTTCCCACTGCAGCCACTGTGCGGAACCATCGGCCCGTTCAAAGCGTTCATTTTCTTCGCTCACTACTTCGCCAGACAGTCCGCGGCGATGAACTTCCTTCCAGTGCTCTGGAATATCCGGGAAGACTTCGTAATGCGACAAGCCACGGAGATCGCGCTCACCGAGACCGAAGTCCGTCCGCCAGCGCCGGCTCGTGTGCAGGTAGCGCATTTCACGATCAAACATGGCCAAGGCGGCCGGTGCGTGCTCGATGAAAAGACGGAAACGCTCCTCGTCGGTACGAAGCACTTCTTCCGCTTGCTTGCGGTCGGTGACGTCATAGTCGATGCCGATGAGGCGAACCGGCTTTCCTTCGTGGTCCTTCAGAACGCGCCAGTGCCCGGAGATCCAATGGACGGAGCGGTCGGGCCAAACTACGCGCCATTCGCCGCTGGCTTCGCCGGAATTAAGGGATTGATTTATGAGTTCGGAGACGAGAGCGCGGTCTTCGGGGTGGACCAGTTCGATAAATTTCCCGACGGTACGGGGGTACTGGCCCGCAGGCACCGCGTAGATTTTTTCCATTTCTGGGGTCCAGCGGTTTTCGCCGGTGAGAAGATCGCGATCGAAGGCTCCGATATTGGCGGCTTGTTGAGCCAGGCGCATGCGCTCTTCGCTTTCACGCAAAGCTTGCTCGGCGCGTTTACGCCCGGCAATATCCATGGCAATTCCGTGGAAGCCGACGATGCGGCCGGTTTCGTCGCAATCGGCTTCGCTACGCACGAGAACCCAGCTGGTACTCCCATCGGGAAGGTAGAAAGAAAGTTCGAATTCCGTGGGCTGGCCGGTGGCGAGCATGCTCTTGCGGATTTCGACGAGGTACTGCCAGTTCTCGGGGGAAACCATTTTTTGCAGGTCGGTGAAGGCGATACTTTCGGGACTTTCGGTGAGACCGAAAATAATATCCAATTCATCGGACCCCGTGATGCCGCCGGTCCGCAGGTCGAGGCGCCAGCTGCCCATGCGGGCAACGTGCTGGGCCTCCCGCAATCCGGCTTCGCTCGCGCGCAAGGCCTGCTCGGCGCGCTTGCGTTCGGTGACGTCAATGGCGATGCCGTGCAAGGCGGCGATATTCCCAGCTTCGTCGCGATCGATCTGAGTGCGGGTCAGCAGCCAGCCGATGGTTCCGTCACCGCGGCGGAAGGCGATTTCGAGATCCTCGGTCTGACCCGTCTCTACTGTCTGCTGACTGGCCCTCACAATTTGCTGCCAGCTCTCTGGCGGGAAGAAGCGGGCCAGTTCAGCGAAAGGAATACTGCCCGCATTGGGTTCTTGTCCGGTGACGTGAAATAGTTGCTCGGTTGCGGTGAGCGTCTGCGTCTTTACATCGAGGCGCCAGCTGCCCATTTGGGCGACGCGTTGGGCCTCGCGGAGCTCGGCCTCGCTCGCGCGCAATGCTTCTTCCATCTGCTTGCGCTTCGTGATGTCGATATCCACTCCCAAGGCACGCAGGGGACGGCCCTGCTTGTCCTTGAACATGCGCCAACGTCCGGCGATCCAGTGAACGGAGCCATCTGGCCAGATGATCCGCCACTCACCGTCCGCCGTGCCCGTCTCGACCGAGCTGTGGATAAGTTGCCTGACGCTCTCGCGGTCGGCGGGGTGAATGAGGGCAAGCATGTCCTCGACCGTCCTGGGGGCCATTTCCACCGGTACGCCATGCATTTGCGACATCTCGCGACTCCAGGTGGAGCCGCCGTTTTGCATGTCGCGCTCAAAAACGCCGATCTGCGCAGCCTCATGGGCGAGGCGCATGCGTTCTTCACTCTCCCGCAGAGCCTCTTCGGCGCGCTTGCGGTCGGTAATGTCCATGACCGTACCCAGGGTTTTCAGAGGGCGCCCGGCATCATCCACGAACGTTCGGCCTCGTGTCAGGATCCAATGGCGTGAATTGTCAGGCCAAACGATTGGGCACTCTTCACTAAAGGACTTGCTTGTCCAGTTTTCCGCCATCAGCTTCCGGACGGCGTCCTTATCCTCGGGGGCGAGGTGAGCGAGAAAGATTTCGCGAGTCCACTCGGGAAGAAGCGCGGAATGCCCGAAGATCTGATCATGCCGCAGATTGCGCGTGGTCGTATTGGTCGCGTGATCGTGCTCCCAAAAGCCCATCTCGGCCGATTCCAGCGCGAGACCGAGACGCTCTTCACTTTTACGAATTGTGGCCTCGGCGCGCTTTTGGTCTGTGATATCGCGCAGAACTGCGGCTACGCGATCGATGCCCATCGGTCCCTCGATCGGGAGATACGTAACGAACAATTCCCGTTCGCCCCGTGCGGGATAGCTGTAGGTAAGGTCGTAGCTGACAATGTTGCCGCCAAAAGCCTCTTCAAGTTTGCTGCGGATAACCGATTCATAAATCTGTGGTGAGAGAACTTCGGTGAGATGCCGTCCGACGATCTCTTTTTCGCTCAAGCTGTGGTAGGCGAGAAAAGCGCCGTTTGCGAGAACATAACGATGATCCCGGTCCACCACCACGATCATTTCTTCGAGGCTGTTTACTACCCTCGCGTATTCCTTTAATCGTTCATCGCGAGACTTGCGGTCGGTAAGGTCGCGGGAGATGGTGACGATGTACTCGCGGTCCAATTGCACGCGGTGGACGTTGAGCTCGACCGGAAATGTGGTGCCGTCTTTGCGGCGATGGATCGTCTCGATGATCTTGCTGCCGGTTTTCTGCAACTCCTCGCTAATCTTGTCGACCTGGTCCGTGGTGACGAGAGGATCTATATCGAAGATGGTCATGGAGAGGAGTTCTTCGCGAGTGTAGCCAAGCTGGGAGCAATGCCGTTCATTGACGTCGAGCAGCCGGCGCGTTGGGGGATCGATGACCTCGAGGGCGTCGTTGGAGTGATCAAGGAGGGTGCGGAAGAGCTGGAGGCCGCTGAGCAACGAATCCTGGCGGTTCTTTTGCTCCTGCAGAACCAGATTTGCCTCGCGCAGGCGCCGTTCGGCGGCCATTCGCTCGGTGATATCGTGGGCGATGCCGCGGACGACCGGCGTTTTCACGCCTTCGGTTCGGAGTGTGTTGTGGAATTCCCAAAAGCGGCGTTCGCCGGAGCGGGTGAGAACCGCCATAACACCCGAGGCTTCGCCCTTTTCCGCGATATCGCGCAGGTAAGCGTCGAAGTGGGTTCGGAATTCCGGGACGATGATGTCCCGCATCGAAACTTTGAGAATCTCCTCGACGGTGTAGCCGAGGACCCGGGCGGGGCCGGGATTTACCCACAGAAGCCGGCCTTTAAGGTCATGAACACACAAAAGATCGCAACTATGCGCGATCAGATCGTGCGTCCAGTCGATGTCGTCCGCCACCGGGCGGGGTGGAACTAAATCAATTCTGGATTCTTCCTGAACTTCGTGACGCGGTAGTTCGCCGGGGTTCGATGCCATAACCTACTCCCCTCAAACCGCGAGGAAAGAGTATTTCGATCGGCCAGATCAATTTCCTCGACGGTGTTGCGCTTAATTCCGCTCCTGACTTCCATATCATCCTTAGCCGTTGTACTGCCGACGACCGGATTGCCACAGGCAATATAAAACAAGTGGTTGCCGAGTCAAGCGTGACAATTCTGTCGTGCCTATCCTCCACTTTTTCCCGCTTTTGTACAAGGATATGAATCCAAAGAGAGGGGGAATGCTTCCCAATTTGAAATTTGAAGCTATTGTCCGCTTCATGCCAATCTCGAATGGAACGCATCGTTGCCTCCATTTTTTCAATAACTTACACGCCGTTTACTGCCCCTCTCGACCACTTAACCCCGATTTTCGCCATTTCCCTGCCTTAAGCGTGCGTAACCACTCATGGTTCAATAGGATAACCATGACTCATTCTACGCATCGAAGCTTCCAGGTTTCAGCGTGGATTCCATTTTCGTGGGTTTTCGTGCGGACCAGCGGAAATTGAGGATTTTGATTTTTAGTCCCAGTCCGAAAAAGACGTGGAGGAAAGCGAGCGCTAATGCATAAACCGATCAAGTACGTTGAGAAGGCCGTAACTGTCGCCGCCTCAGGCGCATGGGCCATCTTCGAACGATTGAACCGTGTGTCCCCCAATGCATCGCCGACCCCGAAGTGGTCCGACAAACCCCTTTTGAAGTCGTGGGAGAAGTCCAAACCGCCGCTCGGGTGGCCCCGCACCACAGATTCGTTGTGCCCGAAGTGCGTGCCGGAAATTCGGCAGCAAATTCTCGATGGCCATCTCCCGGTTGACATTCTGATGAACGAGAAGGCCGGCGAGGTCAAGGCGCAGATTATTGAGCGCGACGGCAAGATCCTGATGGTGAAGGACTGCCCAAAGCATGGCCACTTCGAAGACGTAATGTCGATCGACACCAAGTTCACAGAGCACCTGGAGCAGGTTTTCCCCGGCCGCGACATCAAGGCGCACGCCGACGAGCACCTGCATCATCACGGCTCTTCAACCGTGAAGTATGGCCGCGGCTCGGTGCTGACGGTTGACCTGACGAATCGCTGCAACATGATGTGCGATCCCTGCTTCATGGACGCGAACCAGGTTGGGTTCGTGCATGAGCTGACTTGGGAAGAGATCAAGACTGTTCTCGACAACGCGATCACGATCAAGCCGCGCCGCCAGATGTCTGTGCAGTTCTCGGGCGGCGAGCCAACGTTGTCGCCTTACTTCTTGGACGCGATCCGCTACGCGCGGAAGGTTGGCTACAACTCGGTGCAGGCCGCGACCAACGGAATCGAATTTGCCAAGAGCTTTGAGTTTGCGCAGCAGGCGGTTGAAGCCGGGCTGCGATATGCCTACTTGCAGTTCGACGGAATCGGCAACGCTGCAAACTCGCATCGTGCGGTTGGCAATCTGTTCGACGTAAAGCTGAAGGCGATCGAGAACCTGCACAAGGCGGGTTGCGAGATCGTCCCGGTCATCACCATCATCAACGGCATTAACAACGAGCAGGTTGGGAAGATCATTCAGTTCGCGCTCGACAATCCGAAGACGATCAGCTTCCTCAGCTACCAGCCGGTCAGCTTTACCGGACGCGACGAAGCCATCACCGACGACCGCCGCCAGGCGCAGCGCTACACGCTGGCGCACCTGGCGCACGACGTCAAGAATCAGACCGGCCTCGGCGAGCCTGCCCGCGACTGGTTCCCGATCAGCTTCATGTCGACCTTCAGCGATTGGGCTGACCTGCTGCATGCGGGCGATGCCAACAACAACTGGGGACAGCTCTCCTGTGGATGCCATCCCAACTGCGGCACCGGCATGGCGGTGATGATCGATAAGGAGACGAAAGAAGCTGTTCCGGTCACCGCGTTCCTCAAGGGCGATCAGCTGGGCAAAGACATCGCCAAGGTAAATGACGGCGCTCGCGGCAAGTTCCTCACGGGCCTCGGAATGGCCTTGCTGCTGATGAAGAACTACGATCCGTTCAAGTCGCCGAAGCACTTCAAGCTGATGGACCTGTTGAAGAAGTTCGACAAGAACTACAACATCACCGGGCGCAATTACGGCAAGGTCGGGCCGGACCGCACGATTGACGACGTGATGAAGCGCCGCACGAATGACCGGTGGAATTTCCTTTTCATCGCGGGCATGTGGTTCCAGGACCTGTTCAACTACGACTTCCGCCGCACCGAGCAGTGCATCATCCCATACGCGACGCAGGAAGGCGAGATCAGCTTCTGCGCCTACAACACGGGCGTCGGCTGGAGAAACATTATCGAGAAGATGCACATGACGGCCACGCTCACGAAGTGGTACGAAGAGCATGGACGGCATGAGATTTTCGCGGGCGGCAAGAAGGTGAATGTGCCCGCGAAGGAAATGCAGGAATATCTCAGGCTGCGCGAAGAGATCGTGACGGAAGAAGTGCAGCACGATCTTGACCGGCTGGGCATCGCGAAGACGGCGCGCGAAGAGAAGATTCGGGCGCGGGATGCGAAGCTCAAAGACCCCACCCTAGTCGCAAAGAACGCGACTAAGGATGGGGCACCCACAACGCGTGGTGCGCAGAAGAATGATCCGGCTTACGACGCACGCATGGCGCAGCTCTACCGTGAGGTGGTGCTGAAAGAGAAGCCGGCGACTTCGGATGAGGCTGGGTTTATTCCGCTGGGGGCGATTGCTTCTTCGAAGCCGAACGGCAATGGCCACAACGGCAACGGACTGCACGGGATTAAACCCGCGAAGCAGACGGAGGAAGTTGGCGAGCCGGTAGCGGGCGACTAAAGGCTACCTTAAACCAGAATTGCGAATGGCGGCATCGATGATGCCGCCATTTTTAGTTCGTTTGGCGAGTCTGAATGTCTGGCGGAAGCTAAGGGCCGATTCGCGCCCTCAGGACAAGCGCCGACGGCAACATCCGATAAAATTGGCGGCGCAAAAACGCAGGAACAAGGGCTTCGAGCGCAAAACGCGATGGAGTTGCCGAAGTCCAGATTCCTCTAGTGCTATGATTCCGCCACTGGGGTTCCGCCATGGCGCAGGCTACGATAGAGCATATTTCGCCATTTTTTATCGTCAGTGACGTCGTTCGGACCGTCGCTTTCTATCGCGACAAACTTGGCTTCGAGGCCAGGTTTCAGCAGCCTCGCCAGAATCCGTTCTTCGCGATCATCGGCCGCGGAGGCGCGCAGATTTTCCTGAAGTCGGAGAAGGACATTGCGCCGTCGCCGAATCCGAATCGGCATCCTTCGATGCGATGGGACGCCTTCATCTATGCTCCCGACCCCGATACCTTGGCGGCCGAGTTTACCGGGCTGGGCGCGGTATTCAGCGAGCCCCTGAAGGATACTCATGACGGCCTGCGCGGATTCGAGATTCGCGATCCGGACGGTTACGTCATTTTCTTTGGCCGTCCGCGATAAAGTGCCGTCATTCGTAAAAATCAAAATCTTGAAACGCAGAGTTCGCTGAGGACTCGCAGAGATCGCTGAGAAACCTGCTTTGCGTTCAGGGTTCTGTGCATTCTCTTCGAGACTGTCGCATGTCTCCATTTAAGATTCTTGCTGCATGGAATCTGGCCAAACGCGAGAGGCGTCTCTTGCCGAGATCGCGCTCGTCTTCCTCAAGCTCGGCACCATCGCCTTTGGAGGGCCCGCCGCGCACCTTGCCATGATGGAAGAAGAGTTTGTCCGGCGGCGCGGGTGGATCACGCACGAGCAATTCCTGGATCGACTTGCCACGGCCAATCTTATTCCCGGCCCTAGTTCCACCGAAGTTGCCATCTTTATCGGACAACTCAAACGCGGGTGGCGTGGGCTGATCGTGGCGGGAGCGTGCTTTATCATTCCTGCGGCACTTATCGTGACTGCAATTGCATGGGCCTATGTACAGTTCGGATCGCTGCCGCGGGCTCAGCACGTTCTCTATGCAATTAAACCTGTGGTGGTTGCGGTCATCATTCAGGCGCTTGGCCGTCTTAGCCGTACCGGAATCCGCACTGTCTTGCTTGGCGTGACCGCCGCCCTGGCCGCGTTGTTGAACTTCGCCGGGCTCAGTCCTGTGCTGGTGCTGGTCTTCGCGGGTGCGCTCGC
>Ga0335069_10000219_pt1 | contig 99819 bp, 101 predicted proteins | sample Lox_Sample_11_FD_206714 | JGI IMG/M metagenome (GOLD analysis project Ga0335069, IMG submission 206714) | Soil microbial communities from Loxahatchee National Wildlife Refuge, Florida, United States - Lox_Sample_1.1 | ecosystem: Environmental > Terrestrial > Soil > Wetlands | place: USA...
CGACCGCGCCTCAGTGTGTTGCGCGTATTGCTGGAAGCGCCACGCGCGTTGACCCATCATGAGATTGCACGGCGCGTGCGATATGCGCATCGCGTCGACCGCGTTACGATTTACCGCGTGCTCGACTGGCTGGTCGCTCACCGGCTTGCGCACCGCGTCGCGAGCGACGACCGCGTGTGGCGGTTCAATGCCGCGGCCGAAGGCGCCCACGCTGACGATCACATGCACTTCAAATGTAGTCGTTGCGGCGGGATCACCTGTCTTGAGGGCACACGCGCGTCACGACGGGTTACGCTGCCGAAAGGGTATCGCCAGCAGCGTATGGAGATCACGGTGAAGGGGCTGTGCGCCGAATGTGCGTTCGCCTGAATGCGGGATGTGTTTTATTTCAGAATGCAACTGTGTTGCGGGACGCAGGGAAAATTTCGATGGGGAAACGCGGACGTGAATTGACGGAGGCCGATTTGTTGCGGGCTCCACTGCGGGATTACATGAGTGCGGAGCAGCTCGAATATTTCCGCAGACGCCTGCTTGACCTGCGGCACCAGCTGTGGCGGAACGTGGACGAGACCGGCGAAAATTTGCGCAGTACGACAGTGGTTGCGCCGGATCCTTTCGATCGTGCGACACAGGAAGAAGAGCAGGCGATCGAATTGCGGGTACGCGATCGCGAACGCAAGTTGCTGAAAAAGATCGATCAGGCGTTAAGGCGCATCGAGGATGGTTCCTACGGATTTTGCGAAGAGACCGGCGAGCCAATCGGGATCGGCCGGTTGCTGGCGCGCCCGACGGCGACTCTGTCGCTGGAGGCTCAGGAGCGACGGGAGAAGATGGAGCGGGTATATGGCGGATAACGGCGGGGATCGTCAATTTGTGCTGCCGGATACCCGGTTGCCGGTCACGGTGTTGTCGGGATTTCTCGGCGCAGGAAAAACTACGGTGCTGAATCATGTGCTCAACAACCGTGAGGGAAAAAAAGTCGCGGTCATCGTCAACGACATGTCGGAAGTCAACATCGATGCGCAACTCGTGCGTGAGGGCGGCGCGGCGCTGTCGCGTCAGGACGAGAAGCTTGTCGAAATGAGTAACGGCTGCATCTGCTGCACCTTGCGCGAGGATCTGCTGGTCGAGATCAACCGGCTGGCCGCGGAAGGCCGGTTCGACTATCTGTTGATCGAATCCACGGGCATTTCGGAACCGCTGCCGGTTGCGGAAACTTTCACCTTTCGCGATGAAGACGGACGCGGCCTGTCCGACGTGGCGCGTCTCGACACCATGGTGACCGTGGTTGACGCGTACAACTTCCTCAAGGACTACAGTTCAGCGGAGTTTCTCCAGGATCGCGGCGCAAGCCTCGGCGACGAAGACGAGCGCACCGTTGTCGACCTGCTGATCGAGCAGGTCGAATTCTGCGACGTGATCGTCGTCAACAAGGGCGACCTTGTGACGATGAACGACATGGGGCGGCTCGCGAGCATCCTGCATACGCTTAATCCGCGCGCTGAGATTATCGTCGCGAAATTCGGCGAGGTGCCGCTCGCAAAAATCCTCGACACCTGCAAATTCAACTTCGATGCCGCGTCAGTGGCGCCCGGCTGGCTCAAGGAAATACGCGGCGAGCACGTGCCGGAAACCGAGGAATACGGCATCGCGAGTTTTGCCTACCGCGCGCGCCGGCCGTTTCATCCGCAGCGCTACTGGAATCTGATTCATTCGGAGTGGCAGGGCGTGTTGCGTTCCAAAGGCTATTTCTGGCTCGCGTCGCGTATGGACTTTGCCGGTTCATGGTCGCAGGCAGGCGGCGCGTGCCGCCACGGCGCAGCCGGCCTCTGGTGGTCGGCGGTGGACCGCGCCGACTGGCCGGACGATCCCGATTATCTGGCGCGTATCGTGGCCAAGATGGAAGGGCCGTTCGGCGACCGCCGGCAGGAGTTGGTATTCATCGGCATTGACATGAATCAGACCGAGATCACCCAGGCGCTGGACGACTGTCTGCTTGACGATGCAGAAATGGCGCTGGGCGAATCGCTGTGGAGCCGGTTTGATGATCCCTTTCCCATCTGGAAAAAGATTGAACAAGAGTAGACCGTTTCCTGTCACAGGAAATTGTGCGCCTCGTTTTAGAACGCCGGGACAACGCTTGCACGCTCATTTGACTCAGGCTAAAGTCAATCTCCAGTCATGAAGCGCTCGTTCAAATACGGAATATTTCGTCTCGTGCTGGTCGGACTGCTGTTGTTCGCGCAGCAGGCGGCGCTGACCCATGAGGCTGAACACGCGCACGACCACGAGGCGCCGTCGCAGCAAAGCGAAGACGGTAAGCATTTCCATTCCGGACTGTGCGCTTTCCATTCTGTGCTTGCCGGCGTGCTCGGCATGGCCGGCGCATCCGCGCCGTCGTTATGCATCGCCTCCAACGCCGTCGAACATCGCGTCAATTATGTCCTCGTTTCCGCGCCGGTTGACGCCGTTATCCCCGTTTCGCGCGGCCCGCCCATTCTCCTCTGACGCAGCTTAGGGGTAACCGCCATCTGGCGGTTGCGCTGATTTATTTGTGTTAATGGGAGAACTCCGATGTTCAAACAGAAATTGATTGTTGCAGCGAGCGCTATCGCGCTTAGCAGCATTCTGTCCGCAATCACCGCGATGGCAGATGACATACAGGTACTGCCGGAAGTCCGGGTCACGGGAGGCGGTACGGATTTCAGCGCGCCCGGGAGTCTGAGGGATGAGATTATCAAGACGGAATCGATAACCCCACAAGACATCGAGCATGCCAATGCAACTAACGTCCTGCAGGCACTCGACAATCGTCCAGGCATAGCCGTGCAAGTGGAGTGCTCGGTGTGTAACGTCCGCACTATCAACCTGAACAACATGCCGGGGCGGTTTGCCACGCTCCTGATCGATGGGATTCCGCTTTATTCCTCGACAGTCTCGTTCTATGGCCTCGATAGTACAAATGTGCTGGGCGTAGAACGCATTGATGTTTCGCGCGGCGCCGCGACCAGTCTTATTGCGCCGGAGGCGTTGTCGGGCACGGTAAACATCATTACCAAGCGCCCTGACAAGAAAGAATATGTTTTTACGCCGGAGATAGGCAATTTTGGGTCTTACGGCGGGAATGCATACTTGGCAACACCATTGGAGGGTGGCGCCGTAGCTTTTTCGATGGACTATCGCAAGCACGATACGGTTGACGGCGTCGGAATGGGGATCAGCCAGTACACCGGATACGAGCGTGCGACGGGCGGACTGGCTTACTTTCTCGACGATATAGGCGGCTTCAAAATCCACGGCCGAGTAGATCTGGTGGACGAAGATCGGGGAGGTGGCCCGCTCGGTAACGACTACGGCACGATCAGAGCAAGCCTGACCGGAAATCCCCAACCCTTCAACTTCAGCGCAGGCCCGCATGGTTCCCCCGATCCAAACGGATGGGTCGCGCCCGACGGCGTCAGCGGACCGGACACGCTCTCCAACGGCGAGAACGGCGTCCTCTACAACGGCGGTCTGGCGGGCATTTCCCAGATCATCACTACGCAGCGCGGACAGGGCACAATGATCGGCGAGCGCAAAGTAGGCGAGGGGACCTTGAGATTGGCCGCAGGTGCGGCCTATCACTACCAAGACTCATTCTATGGCGCAGATGGAATCTATGTCGCAGATCAGAAGCAGTATTACTTGGAGTCCAGTTACAAGGCGCCTTTCGGCTCCGCCATTGTGACCTTCGGCGCGAACTATCGCTTCGAAGATCTGAAGAGCCACGGTTTTTCGTTTCAGACCAACCCCGGCCTCGACGAGACAGGGCGGACACCGACCAACGGGGTCGATAACTATCTTTACAGCGTCCCCGGAGTATTTTTGGAGGTCTACCATGCGTTCTTGAACGATCGCCTGGAAGTAAACGGCTCCGTTCGGTACGACCAACATAATGTGTTCGGAGGAATTACCAGTCCACGACTGAACGTCCTGTACCACCACACGGATGCTCTCTCCAGCCGCTTTGCCATCGGACAGGGTTTTCGCGCGCCGACGTCATTCTTTGAGCAGGAACACGGGATTCTTCAGGACACCATCATCGTTCGTCAGATCACCAAGGCGGAGACTTCCGACAACATAAGCTATGCGTTGAATTACGCCTCCGACCGATTCAGTTGGACTGGCTCGGCGAACTACACGAGGATTAGAAACTTCGCATTGCTGAGTCCCGGGCAATGCGATCCGGCGGATGCGGCTTGCGTCGCCGGCGTCGCGACAGGCGGAGATGTCGCGCCGAGCCCAGGTTTCGGTACCGCAACCCTTTTTACCTCGGCGTCTGATCCGGTGCAGTTTCGCACTGTCGACTGGGTCGGCACCTATCAAGTGACGCCCAGTACCGCGCTGAGCCTTGGGCTTGAAAAAGACACGTACACTTTTACTCCGGGTATCCTGAATTTCTCGCGCCCTAACGAGCGTGTCTATTTGTCCAGCGATTACGTATTCGGCGGCTGGGATCTGTTCGCGAAGCTAACCTGGACCGGGAGGCAGGATCTGAAGCAATTTTATGATTACGTCGATAATCAACAGTACAATCTTGACGGTACTCCCAAGCCCGACGAGAGTCCTTCATTCAGCGTTGTCGATGTCCGGGCACAATATCGCCTGAACAAGCGCTTTGCGTTTTTTGCGGGGGTGAATAATTTGTTCGACTATCAACAGGCCAAGCATGATAGCTTTTTGTGGGTTGATTCGACCGGAGCGCTGGATGTGACTCACATCTGGGGTCCGATTATTGGTCGCTATGTCTATGCAGGGCTTCGATTAGAACTCTGATGCGCATTTTTCTGCAAATAGCGCTTTCAACAATGTTGCTGGCTGCGCCGGCGTTTAGCGTCGGTGCAGCTGGTACCATGGAGTTGGAACTGCCCACGCTCGATGGCCAGCGTTTTTTCCGCTTGTCCGACGAGCAAGGGCGGCTGGTCGTCGTCAATTTTTGGGATACGGAATGCCCGCCCTGCGTCCATGAGATGCCTCTCCTGGACAAGATCGCCCGATCGCATCCCGATGCGATTTTCGTCGGGGTGACCGTATCGGATAGAAATCGGGCGCAGAACTTCCTGGAAGAGCACGCCGTTGGCTATCTGCAATTGCTCGGGCCGCACGATCCGAAGGGCGTGTTGAGAAGGTTCGGCGACCCCAGCACCGCGCTTCCGCATACGGCAATCGTGCGGCGCGATCATTCGTTATGCGCGACCCATACCGGGGAAGTCAGCCTGGACTGGGTGAACGCAGCATTATCGCGCTGCCGCAGCGATTGAGTTTCATTGAAGGCGCAATATGCAAAGGGTACAAGTACAAAAACTTCTGGATCGCATTGCAATCTCGGCATCGGTACTCTGCATGTTCCATTGCATGGTGATGCCGTTGCTGCTGGTCGCGATCCCGGTGATTTCGTCAACTTTCATGGCCGATGAACGGTTTCACGGTTTCCTGGTGAAAATTGTGCTGCCGGTCAGCCTCATCGCCTTGTTTCTGGGTTGTCGCCGCCACAAAGACCGCGCTGTTTTCATTCTTGGAGGGTGCGGGCTGGCTGCTCTGGTCGCGGTTGCCTATCTTGGCCATGCTCTGCTCGGCGAATTCGGCGAGAAAGCGGCGACCGTCGTTAGTGGCGTGATCTTGGCGATCGGGCATGTTCGAAACTACCATTTGTGCCGTCATGATGGGTGCGATGCCTAGGATCGGCATCCGTGCGAGAGACAGCGCGGATTGCCGCTGCCTGTGCGATAGATAGCTGGCCGCCAGCCGCGCGAGCGAGCGAGCGGCTGCCCATGCCGAAGTTTGCGGGGGCTTGCAAGTATAATACCCGCCCTCACTTAGGCAATTCCATGACGGAACAATTTCACGGCACGACGATAATTTCCGCGCGGCGCGGCCGGCGCGTCGCGCTCGGCGGCGACGGCCAGGTCACCTTCGGCAATGTGGTGCTGAAAGCCAGCGCGCGCAAGGTGCGGCGGCTGTATCAGGACAAAATCCTCGCCGGTTCCGGTCTGCGCGCGGGATTCGCCAACACCGATCAGCTGCCGTCCTACACCACGGTCAATCTCGGCGCCACACGCGACTTCGAAATTTCCAGCCTCGGCAAAATGACCGCGCGGCTGGCGCTGATCAACGCGTTCGACAAGATCTATGAAATCCGCGACGGCTCCGGCATCGGCGTCGGCGCGCCGCAGTTCGGCGAGCGAAGGGCGCTCTACGCGGGGCTCAGCAAGCCGTTTTAGCGCAGTCTGCGCAGCACTGGTTGACCTCGACCGTCACGTGTTCGAGGCCGCGGATGTCCGCGAGCAGCGCTTTGTAATGCGCGGCCGGGCGCGGCTCGTGGGTGACCAGCGACACGATGCAACCGTGGCTCAGCGGACCGAGCCGCCATACGTGGAGATCGGCGATCCGGTTGTCGGCATCGCCCTCGATCCTCTGCGCGATGTCCGCAACCAACCGGTCGTTGTCCTCGGCGTCGAGCAGCACGTGAGCCGAACTGCGCAGCAGTGAAGCGCACCACTGACCGATGATCGCGGCGCCGGCAATGCCCATCAGCGCGTCCATCCAGGTCCAGCCCAGATATTTGCCGCTGACCAGCGCGACGATCGCCAGAATCGAAGTCACTGCGTCGGCCAGCACGTGCAGATAGGCCGAGCGCAGGTTGTGGTCGTGGCGGTGCGCATGGCCTTCCGCCGCGTGTTCATGATCGTGATGCCCGTCGCCGCCGGCGAGGATCAGCGCGCAGGCGAGGTTCACGATCAGGCCGAGCGCCGCGACCAGGATCGCCTCGTTGAAGCCGATGCTGACCGGATGCAATAGTCGCGCGGCCGACTGCCACACCATCGTCAGCGCGACGAAGGCCAGCACCAGCGCGCTGGTATAGCCGGCGAGCGGACCGACCTTGCCGGTGCCAAATGTGAAGCGCGCGTTGGCGACGTGGTGGCGCGAGAACGCGTAGGCGAAGGCGCTGATGCCGAGCGCGGCCGCGTGCGAGCCCATGTGCCAGCCGTCGGCGGTCAGCGCCAGCGAGCCGGTCGCATAGCCGGCAGCCAGTTCGACGACCATCATCACCACTGTCAGCGCGAGCGCGAGGCGCGTGCGCCGCTCCGAGCGGCGCTGGGTACGCGGCAGGTAGTTGTGGTCGTATTGCCAGCGTTCGAGCGAATGGGTATGCATGACGGAAATCGGCCGGGGCTTGCAAGTATTATACTTGCCCCCACTTAGGCAATTCCATGACGGAACAATTCCATGGCACCACGATCATCTCCGCACGGCGCGGCCGGCGCGTCGCGCTCGGCGGCGACGGCCAGGTCACGTTCGGCAATATCGTGCTGAAGGCGAGTGCGCGCAAGGTGCGGCGCCTCTACCAGGACCGGATACTCGCCGGCTTCGCCGGCGGCACCGCCGACGCGTTCACGCTGTTCGAGCGCTTCGAGGCCAAGCTCGACAAGCATCAGGGCAATCTGCTGCGCTCGGCGGTCGAGCTCGCGAAGGACTGGCGCACCGACCGCATCCTGCGCCGGCTGGAGGCGATGCTCGCGGTCGCCGACCCCGAAACTTCGCTGCTGATTTCCGGCAACGGCGACGTGCTCGAGCCCGAACTCGGCCTGGTCGCGATCGGCAGCGGCGGCCCGTACGCGCAGGCGGCGGCGCGCGCGCTGCTCGAAAACACCGAGCTGCCGCCCGAAGACATCGTCAAGCGCGCGTTGACGATCGCCGGCGACCTCTGCATCTACACCAACCAGCAGCACGTGATCGAGGTGCTGGAATGAACGACATGGCGGATACGAAAAATCTGAGTGCTGCTGAAGCGCGGGAGACGCAGATGACGCCGCAGGAAATCGTCCACGAGCTGGACAAGCACATCATCGGCCAGGCCGCGGCCAAGCGCGCGGTCGCGATCGCGCTGCGCAACCGCTGGCGCCGCCAGCAGGTGCGCGAACCGCTGCGCCACGAGATCATGCCGAAGAACATCCTGATGATCGGCCCGACCGGTGTCGGCAAGACCGAGATCGCGCGCCGGCTGGCGCGGCTCGCCGACGCGCCGTTTGTCAAGGTCGAGGCGACCAAGTTCACCGAGGTCGGCTACGTCGGGCGCGACGTCGATACCATCGTCCGCGACCTGGTCGAGACCGCGATCAAGCAGGCGCGCGAAACGGCGCTGCACCAGGTGCGCACGCGCGCCGAGGACGCCGCCGAGGAACGCGTGCTCGACGCGCTGCTGCCGTCGGCGCGCGACACGCTGGCCGCCAACAGCGAGCAGACCAGCGCGACGCGGCACCGCTTCCGCAAGATGCTGCGCGAGGGCACGTTCGACGACAAGGAGGTCGAAATCGAGGTCGCCGCGGTGTCGCCGCATATGGAAATCTTCGCGCCGCCGGGAATGGAGGACCTGACTTCGCAGATTCAGGGCATGTTCCAGAACCTGGGTGGCGGACGGCGCAAGGCGCGCAAGATGAAGATCCGCGAAGCGCTGAAGCTGCTGGTCGAGGAAGAAGCGGCGCGGCTGATCAACGACGAGGAACTGAAGACGCGCGCGGTCGCCAACGTCGAGCAGAACGGCATCGTGTTCATCGACGAGATCGACAAGATTGCGAGCCGTTCCGAAGTGATCGGCGCCGACGTGTCGCGCCAGGGTGTGCAGCGCGATCTGCTGCCGCTGGTCGAGGGTACCACTGTTTCGACCAAGCATGGGATGATCCGCACCGACCACATCCTGTTCATCGCGAGCGGCGCGTTCCATCTGTCGCGGCCGTCCGACCTGATTCCGGAGCTGCAGGGACGCTTCCCGATCCGCGTCGAACTCGACAGCCTGAGCGTCGCCGATTTCGAGCAGATCCTGACCAACACCGACGCCTGCCTGACGCGCCAGTACGAGGCGCTGCTGGCGACCGAGGAGGTCAAGCTCGAATTCCGGCCGGACGCGGTCAAGCGGCTGGCCGAAATCGCGTGGCAGGTCAACGAGAAGACCGAGAACATCGGCGCGCGCCGGCTGCACACGGTGATGGAAAAGCTGCTCGAGGAGATCTCGTTCGACGCCGGCAAGCGCGGCGCCGAATTGATCGTGATCGACGCCGCCTACGTCGATGCGCGATTGAAGCAGCTGGCGCAGAGCGAAGATCTCGCGCGCTACGTGCTTTGACCCGGCGCGATGCCGGCGGGAAGGTCGTCGTTCAGCGGTCAGCGGCGGCCGAGCGCGCGTGATGCATTCTGACCGGCGGCCGTGAATTTGCCGCTGCCGTACTCGCGCGCAGCGGTGGCCGGTTCGGCGACGTGATAGCCGTTGCGGCCTCCCATCTTGACCGCATACATCGCGCGGTCGGCGGCGCGCAGCAACGTCGCCAGATCCTCGCCGTCGCGCGGGTAGAAACTGATTCCGATGCTGAGCGTGATGCGACGCGGGCGGTCGGCGAGGCAGTAGGGGGCGTCGCAAAGTTCGGCCAGTTGGCGACCGATGCGGGCCACGCCGCGCGAATCGTCGATGTCTTCCAGCAGAGCGACGAATTCATCACCGCCCCATCTGCCGACGCTGTCGTTGCGCCGCAGCGAGTGGGCGAGCCTGAGCGCGAACTGGCGCAGCAGTTCGTCCCCCGCCTCGTGCCCGAACGTATCGTTGATGTCCTTGAAATGGTCGATGTCGATATAAAGCAATGCGAAAGCCGTGCGTTTGCGCCGCGCGGTCAACAACGCCTTTTCGATGCGGTCGCTGAGCAGATTGCGGTTGGGCAGGCCGGTGAGGCTGTCGTAAAACGCCAGGATCGACAGGTTGTCCAGATGTTGTGTCCGGAGATCCTGGATGACATGCAGGTAATGAATGATACGTCCGCCGGCGGCGCGCAGCGCGCAGACCGATTCCACGATATCGCGCAGTTCCCCGCTGCGTATCCGCAGCCGCTTTTCCCCGATCGTGGGACGGACGGTCGCCGGATTCGGCGCCGACGCATGATCTGCCGGAATGAAGCGCGCCAGCGGCGCGCCGATCGCCTCTTTGCAGTCGACGCCCAGCAGGTCGCGCAGATAGGCGTTCAGGTATTCGATCGCTCCTGCCGGCTCCGTGATGGCTACACCCAGCGGCAATTGCTCGACGATTTTTTCGAATTCTTCCTTGCGCCAGGACATCAGTTCCGCACCACAACGTCATGTGACGAGGATCATGCTACTATCGGTTACTATAATATGCAACTTAAGGTAGGCATGGCCCGCCGTGCTTGGTGCTACTGTTCCAAGCATGACCTTGGCGGACGAGAAACAGGCTTTCAGCAAACGTTTCAGGGAAGCGCTGCGCCGCGCGCAGATCGCCTCGCGCGGCGCGACCCATCTGGCGCGGGAATTCAACCTGCGTTACCACGGCGATCCGATCACCGCGCAGGCGGTGCGCAAATGGCTGACCGGCGCGGCGCTGCCGTCACAGGACAAAATCCGCGTGCTCGCGCGCTGGCTCGATGTGCCCGTTTCCTGGCTGCGGTTCGGCGATGGCGACAGACGGGAGGAGCGCGCCGGCGGCCATCCGCTGAGGCAGGAAACGGCCGATTATCGCGCCGACGCGGCGTGGCCGGCCAGAAAATTCGAATTGCTGAACGAGACGCACAAGTGGATGGTAATCGAGGCGATCCACGCGCTGCTGCGGCTCGAAGGCAAGCAATAGGCCGGCGGGTGCGACGCGCCCGCGCCGCACCGTCTTTCAGCGCGTCACCACGATCGCCTTGATACCGAGCGCCTGATTCAGACGGTCGGCGGCCTGCCGTGCCGCGGCCTGGTCCGGGTAAGGTCCGGACTGGACGCGGAACAGGCCATCCCCTTTCTGGTAGATGTGCAGCGATGATGCCAGCGCGTCATCCAGCTGCGCGCGCAGCCTGGCGAGGTAATTGCCGGCGTTATCCTGCGAGCCGAAGGCGCCAAGCTGCAGGAAGTTTCCCTGCGGCTCGGCGGCAATTGCGACCACCGGCGGTGTTGACGCTGCGACCGCTGGCGCTGGCGTGGTTGCCGGCATCGGAGTAGCAGCGGGGCCGGCGGGCTCCGCCGCTGCGGCCGAGGAAATCAGCGCCGGAACCGCCGCTGTTACGGCAACACCGGCGGTTGCTGCCGTCGTTGCCGGCGGTGCCGGTACGGCCACCGGCGCTGGCGCATTGGCGGCGACATTGACGGCGGGCGGCGCTTCCATGCCGGGGATGACCGCGTCGACCTCGACTAGTTGCTTGCCGCCGCCGAGCACGCCGAGCTTGTAGGCCGCCGTATACGACAGATCGATGATCCGGTCGTAGAGGAACGGTCCGCGGTCGTTGATGCGCACCACCACCGAGCGGCCGTTCTGCAGATTGGTCACGCGCGCGTAGCTCGGGATCGGCAGCGTCGGATGCGCGGCGGTCATCGCGTACATGTCGTAGATCTCGCCCGACGCGGTTTTCTGGCCGTCGTAGCGCCGCCCGTACCAACTGGCGATGCCGCGCTCCCTGTAGGGCGTCAGTTCGGTCATCGGCGTATAGGTGTGGCCCAGCACCGTGTACGGCTTCATCGCGCCGCTCTTCAACGGTTCAATTTTCGGCGCAGCGTCGGCTACCTGCTCGAGATTGGGCGGCGGATGGTCGCCGGGCCCGTCGTTCAGATAGTAGCCACCGCCGCGGGCCGCTGCAGGCGCGGCCGGAGCAGCACCAGTCGCGCCGCGCGGCGCCATGCTGCCGCAGCCGGCCAGCGCCGACGTCAATATCAGCGCGGCAAGGCAAAGCGCAAGGGGGCGGGGTGGCTGCAACGGCACGCTGCCATCGCGCATTCTTGACGCTTCACCTTTCACCTTTCATCCCTCACGCTAGGATTGCACCAGTTTCTTGTGAGTCTGGATGCTCATCAAGATACCAAAGCCGAGGCAGATCGTCACCAGCGAAGTGCCGCCGTAGCTGATCAGCGGCAGCGGCACGCCGACCACCGGCAGCAGCCCGCTGACCATGCCCATGTTGACGATCGCGTAGGTGAAGAAGGTCAGCGTGATCGCGCCGGCCAGCAGCCGCGTGAACGGCGTCGGCGCGTTGGCGGTGATCACCATGCCGCGCGCGATCGCCAGCATAAACAGCAGCAGCAGTACTAGGCCGCCGAACAGGCCGAATTCCTCCGCGTAGGCGGCGAAGATGAAATCGGTGGTGCGCTCGGGCAGGAATTCGAGATGGGCCTGGGTGCCGTGCAGCCAGCCCTTGCCGAGCACGCCGCCGGAACCGATCGCGATCATCGATTGCAGCGTGTGATAGCCGGCGCCGAGTGGGTCCTGCGTCGGGTCGAGCAGCGTCAGGATGCGCTGGCGCTGGTAGTCGTGCAGCAGCGACCATACGAACGGAAGGCTCGCTGCGCCGGCGATGGCGAGTCCGGCGATGATGCGCCATGACAGGTTGGCGAGGAACAGCACGTAGCACCCGGCCGCGAAGATCAGCAGCGCAGTGCCGAGATCGGGCTGGCGCACGACCAGCGCCACCGGCAGCGCCAGCAGCGCGGTCGCGATCAGGTAGTTCTTGAGCCGCAGCGTCGCCTCGTAGCGGTCGAAATACCAGGCCAGCATCAGCGGCAGCGCGATTTTCATCAGTTCCGAAGGCTGAATGCGGGTGACGCCGACGTGCAGCCAGCGCCGCGCGCCGTTGACGACATCGCCGAACAGCGCGACGCATATCAGCAGCGCGACGCCGATCACGTACAGCGGCAGCGCGGTGCGCTGCAGGTAATGCGGCGGAATGTTCGCGAACAGGTACATCACCGCCAGCGCGACCAGCATGTTGAGCAGCTGCGCCAGCACGCGCCCCAGGTTCTGGTTCGATGCGCTGTAGATGATCAGCAGTCCGACCGCCATCAGCAGCAGAATCGCGCCGAGCAGCTTGGCGTCGACATGGGCGGTCAGGAAGCGCGTAACGCGTTTAATCGGCGGTGTGGGATCTATCGCTGTTTTCTTCACCGGTTTCCTCCGGCTGCTTGCCGAGCAGATAGTAGTCGAACACCTTGCGCGCGATCGGCGCCGCCGCGTGCGCGCCGAAACCGGCGTTCTCGACCACGATCGCGAGCGCGATCCTGGGATTGTCGGCGGGCGCGTAACCGACGTACAGCGCGTGGTCGCGATGACGTTCGGAGACGCGGTTCTCGACGTATTTCTCGCCCTGCTTGATCGCGACCACCTGTGCGGTGCCGGTCTTGCCGGCGCTGACATAGCCGGCGCCGGCGAACGCCGCCGCGCTGGTGCCTTCCTTGTTGACTCCGACCAGCGCGTCCCTGACGATTGCGAGATATTCGGGCTTGACGTCGATCGTGCGCAGTGGCTGCGGCTCGATCACGGTGCGCCGGTGCGTGACGATGTCTTCGACGTAGTCGACGAGGTGCGGACGGAACATCACGCCGTTGTTGGCGAGAGTCGCGATCGCCTGCGCCAGCTGCAGCGGCGTGTAGGCGTTGTAGCCCTGGCCGATGCCGACGCTGATGGTCTCGCCCGGATACCATTTCTGGCCGAAGCGGCGCAGCTTCCACTCCTGCGACGGCAGCACGCCGGCCACTTCGCCGTCGATGTCGATGCCGGTCGGCTTGCCGAAGCCGAACTGGCGCATGAATGCGGAAATGTTGTCGATGCCGAGATCGTTGGCCAGCATGTAGTAATAGGTGTCGCACGAGACGACCAGCGACTTGTACATATCGACCCAGCCGTGACCCTCGGGCTTGTCGTCGCGGAACGTGTAGCCGCCGAACCTGAAATAGCCGGGATCGAAGATCGCCTGCTCCGGACGCCGCTTGCCGTAGGTCAGCGCGGCGAGCGCCATGTACGGCTTGAAGGTCGAGCCCGGCGGATAGGTGCCGGCCAGCGCGCGGTTCACCATCGGATGATCCGGCGAATCGTTCAGCTCCTGCCAGTTCTGCGGGTCGATGCCGTCGACGAACAGGTTGGGATCGAAGCCCGGCTTCGATACCAGCGCCAGCACGCCGCCGGTGGCGGGCTCGATCGCGACCAGCGCGCCGCGGTTGTCGCCGAATGCGCGGTAGACGACTTCCTGCAGCCTGGCGTCGAGCTTCAGCACCAGATTGCCGCCGGACACCGGCGACATGTGCGACAGCGTGCGCATCGCGTGGCCGTTGGCATCGACTTCGACTTCGGCGATGCCGGTGGTGCCGTGCAGATAGGTTTCGTAGCTCTGTTCGAGCCCGGTCTTGCCGATATAGTCGGTGCCGCGGTAATTGGCGTCGCTGCCGTCCGCCTGCAGTTGATCGAGTTCGTCCTGGTCGATGCGGCCGATGTGGCCGACCACGTGCGAGAACAGCTCGCCCTGCGGGTACTGGCGGAACAGCCGTGCGTTGATCGCGGCGCCGGGAAAGCGGTAACTGTTGGCGAGGAAACGCGCGACCTCCTCGTCCGACAGCCGGCTGCGTATCGGCAGGCTGTCGACGCCTTTGGTTTCCTCGAGCAGTTTGCGGAAGCGGCGGATGTCCTTCGGCGTGATCTCGACCACCGTGCCGAGCGCATCGATCAGCGCGTCGAGATCGCCGACCTGGCTCGGTTCGATGTCGAGCGTGTAGGCTGAATAGTTGTGTGCGAGCACCGCGCCGTTGCGGTCGGTGATGATGCCGCGGCTGGGCGCGGTCGGCACCACCGAAATGCGGTTGGCTTCCGCCAGCGTGTGATAATGCCGGTGCTGCCATACCTGCAGGTAGAACAGGCGCACGAACAGCAGGAAAAATACGCCGAGCACGAAACCCGACAACAGCACCAGCCGGGTGCGGAAATGATAGATCTCGAGCCGCGAGTTGCGCAGCTCGGTGCCCGGATTGATCACCAGCTCAGACATATCCGGAACGCCGCTTCAGCCGCTGTGGCAGCGCCAGCAGCAGGCATGCGGCCGGCCACAACAGGCCGCCGATCAGTCCGCCCGTAAAGTAGCCGATGCCGGGCGGTGCGGCGCCGGCCGCCACGCGCACCGCGAGCACGATCAGGTCGGTCATCAGCAGCAGCGGAATCACATGCAGCACCTGATCCCGCATCGTAAACCTGAGCACGCGGCGGTGCAGCGCAATGCCGGCGAACGCGAGCACCGAATAGGCGAGCGCGTGCTGGCCGAACAGCGTGCCGTTGGCGACGTCCATCACCAGGCCGAGCAGCCACGCGGAGGTGAAGCCGAAGCGGCGCGACTGATGGATGCACCAGTAAAGCACGGTCAACGATACGAAATCGGGCGCGCTGACGAACGCCGATTGCGGCCACGGCAGCAGGTTGATCAGCAGCGCGATCAACAGCGAGGCGACGATGAAACTCATGCTGACCGGCGCGATCACCTCGCGCGATGGGGCGGCGGGGCGGGTCATGGTTTGCCTTTGCCCGCTTTTTTTGCGGGAGGCGGCGGTTGTTCCGGCAGCGGCGGCGTGGTGTTCGCCCAGTCCAGCACCAGCACCTGCGCATGATTGGCGACGCCGGCCAGCGGCTTGCAGAGGATGCGCGCGAACAGATCGGCCGGATTGCGCTCGACGCCGGCAATTGCCGCCACCGGCAGCCCGGGCGGATAGACGCCGTCGATTCCCGAAGTCGCGAGCTGGTCGCCGATCTGGAAGTCGGCGTTCAGCGGTATGAACCTGAGTTCGAGCTGGCCGTCGGCGCCGTGGCCGGCGAGCACCGCGCGCAGACCGTTGCGCAGGTTCTGCACCGAGACCATGTGCTGCTTGTCGGTGACCAGCGTGACTTCCGCCAGCCATGGGTAGACGCGCGTCACCTGTCCGATCAATCCGGCCTGATCGATCACCGGCTGTCCCGCCCGGATCCCGCGCAGCGCGCCCTTGTCGATCACCACCCGGCGGATGAAGGGATCGCGCTCGGCATAGGCGATCTCGGCGGCGGTGGCGCCGCCCGGCAGGTGCGCGCGCATCTCGAGCAGCCCGCGCAACTGGGCGTTTTCGAGCTCCAGCGCGCGATACTTCTGCAGGGCGGCGGCGTCATGCAGATGCCGGTCGGTCAACTGCGCGTTTTCCGCGCGCAGCATCCCGCGTGTGGCCAGGAACTCGCCAAGATGGGCGGCCAGTTCGCCCGGCGTGTCGGCGAGCCGCTGCAGCGGGTAGAGCGCGAACGCGATCACCTGGCGCGCTCCGCCGAGATAGCGGTAATGGGCGTCGGAAATCAGCAGCGCGACCGACAGCAGCGAACACAGCAGCAGACGGGCGAGCGGGGAAGGGCCGTGCTTGAAAAATGGCGGCGGAGCGTGTTCCATTGCCGGCGGAACGATCAGGCGCGGGGAATTCTGACGCGGCGGTTTTCTGTCTTACGTCTCACGCTTACTTCCCACTGCGATCAGTCATCCGCGAAGATGCTGCCGAGCTTCTCGATGTTTTCAAGGGCCTTGCCGGAGCCGCGCACCACGCAGGTCAGCGGATCCTCGGCGACGATCACCGGCAGCCCGGTCTCCTCCATCAGCAGCCGGTCGAGATCGCGCAGCAGCGCGCCGCCGCCGGTCAGCATCATGCCCTTTTCGGCGATGTCGGCGGCGAGTTCGGGCGGCGTCTGTTCGAGCGCCGATTTGACGGTGCCGATGATGCTGTTCAGCGGCTCGGTCAGCGCTTCCAGAATTTCGTTCGACGAAATCGTGAAACTGCGCGGAATGCCTTCGGCCAGATTGCGTCCCTTGACCTCCTTCTCGCGCACTTCGGAGCCGGGGAACGCGGAGCCGATCTCCTTCTTGATCTGTTCGGCGGTGGTTTCGCCGATCAGCATCCCGTAGTTGCGGCGGATGTAATTGATGATCGCTTCGTCGAACTTGTCGCCGCCGACGCGCGCCGAGCCCTTATAGACCAGTCCGCCGAGCGCGGTCACGCCGACTTCGGTGGTGCCGCCGCCGATGTCGACGACCATCGAGCCGGTCGCTTCGGCGACCGGCAGGTCGGCGCCGATCGCCGCCGCCATCGGTTCCTCGATCAGGTGCACCTTGCTGGCGCCGGCGCTTTGCGCCGCCTCCCGGATCGCGCGGCGTTCGACCTGGGTCGAACCGCACGGCACGCAGATGATGATGCGCGGACTCGGCGAGAACAGCCGCGACTCGTGGACCTTCTTGATGAAGTACTTGATCATCTGTTCGGTCACGGTGAAATTGGCGATCACGCCGTCTTTCATCGGGCGGATCGCGGTGATGTTGCCGGGCGTGCGGCCGAGCATCTGTTTGGCGGCGAGGCCGACCTCCTGGATCACTTTCTTGCCGTTGGGCCCGCCTTCCTGGCGGATCGCCACCACCGAAGGTTCGTCGAGCACGATGCCCCTGCCGCGCACGTAGATCAGCGTGTTGGCGGTGCCGAGATCGATCGCGAGATCGTTGTTGAAGTAGCCGTTTAGGAAACCGAACATAACTGTTTTCGAATGGAGGAAAATCGCCTGAATCAGGCTTTGATATGATACCCTACAGCGCCTGATTTTTTCCATAGATATATGGCGTTTTCCCCCGACGACGTCGCGCGTATCGCGCATCTCGCCCGCATCGAAATCGAGCCGTGCGACAGCGAGCGGACGCTCGCCCAGTTGACCGGCATTTTCGGGCTGATCGAGCAGATGCAGGCGGTCGACACCCGCGGCGTCGAACCGATGGCGCACGCGCGCGACGTGACATTGCGGCTGCGCGAGGATGCGGTGACCGAGCCGGACCAGCGCGCGGCGTTCCAGGCGATCGCCCCGCAGGTCGAAGCCGGGCTGTATCTGGTGCCGAAGGTCATCGAATAGGGGCGGGGCGCCGCTGCGCGGCCGCCGGCATTCGAATGCTGAATTTCACAATCAGGCAGTTGGGCGCCGAACTGGCGGCGCGGCGCGTGTCGAGCGTCGAAGTCGCGCAGTATTTCCTCGCACGCGCCAACACGCTCGGCAAAACGCTCAACGCCTTCATCACGCTCGACGAGGAGAAAACCCTCGCCCGGGCGCGCGCCGCCGACGCGATGCTTGCGCGCGCAGGCAAGGACGGAAATGAGGCCGGGCCGCTGACCGGCGTGCCGATCGCGCACAAGGACATCTTCTGCGCGAAGGGCTGGCGCACCACCTGCGGCTCGCAGATGCTCGACAACTTTATCGCGCCGTACGACGCGCACGTGATCGAACGTTTCGACGCGGCGGGCATGGTGCCGCTCGGCAAGACCAACATGGACGAGTTCGCGATGGGCTCGTCGAACGAGACTTCGTTCTACGGGCCGGTGCGCAATCCGTGGAATACCGAGACGGTGCCCGGCGGCTCGTCGGGCGGCTCGGCGGCGGCGGTCGCCGCGCGCATCGCGCCGGCGGCGACCGGCACCGACACCGGCGGCTCGATCCGCCAGCCAGCCGCGCTGTCCGGCGTGTGCGGACTGAAGCCGACCTACGGCGTGTGTTCGCGCTACGGAATGATCGCTTTCGCCTCCAGCCTCGACCAGGCCGGACCGTTCGCGCGCAGCGCCGAAGACCTCGCGCTGCTGCTGAATGCGATGGCCGGCTTCGACGCGCGCGATTCGACCAGCCTCGAGCGCGCGCCGGAAGACTATGCGCGCGATCTGGATAAATCCATCGCTGGACTGCGTATCGGCCTGCCGAAGGAATTTTTTGCCGACGCCGGGGGGGTGGCCCCCGACGTCGCGCGCGCGGTCGAGGCCGCGATCGCGGAGTTCAGGCGGCTCGGCGCGACTGTCGTTGAAGTATCGTTGCCCAACATGCATTTGTCGGTACCGGTCTATTACGTGCTGGCGCCGGCGGAAGCATCGAGCAATCTGTCGCGTTTCGACGGCGTGCGCTACGGCTACCGCGCCCCCGAATATTCCGACCTGCTCGATATGTACAAGAAAACGCGCGCGCAGGGTTTCGGCGCCGAAGTCAGGCGCCGGATACTGATCGGCACCTACGTGCTGTCGCACGGTTATTACGACGCCTATTACCTGCAGGCACAGAAGCTGCGCCGGCTGATCGCCAATGATTTCATCGAGGCGTTCAAACAGTGCGACGTGATCCTCGGCCCGACCAGCCCGACCACCGCGTTCAGGATCGGTGAAAAATCCGCCGACCCGGTTCAGATGTATCTGTCGGACATCTACACGATCGCGGTCAACTTGGCCGGTCTGCCCGGCATGTCGATCCCGTGCGGTTTCGACGGCCGGGGACTGCCGGTCGGCCTGCAGATCATCGGCGATTATTTCGCCGAGTCGCGCATGCTGAATGCCGCACATCAATATCAGCAGGCGACGGATTGGCATACGCGCGTGCCGCCGGAAGTAAAGGCATGAACCGCAGAGACACTGAGACGCAGAGTTTTTGTATTCGGGTGTTCTCCGCGCCTCTGCGCCTCCGCGGCGAAGGTGTATTCGTATGAAATGGGAAATCGTGATCGGGCTGGAAACCCACGCCCAGCTTTCGACCGCCTCGAAAATATTTTCGGGCGCAGCGACCGCATTCGGCGCGGCGCCCAACACGCAGGCGAGCGCCGTGGATATCGCATTGCCCGGCGTGCTGCCGGTATTGAACAAAGGCGCGGTCGAGCGCGCGATCCGCTTCGGCCTCGCGGTCAACGCGACGATCAACCGGCGCTCGGTGTTCGCGCGCAAGAATTATTTCTATCCCGACCTGCCGAAGGGCTACCAGATCAGCCAGTACGAACTGCCGGTCGTCGAGAAAGGAACGCTGAACATCGTCGTCGGCGATACCGAGAAGACGATCCGCATCGCGCGCGCCCACCTTGAAGAAGACGCCGGCAAGTCGCTGCACGAAGACTTTCACGGCATGAGCGGCATCGATCTGAACCGCGCCGGCACGCCGCTGCTCGAGATCGTCTCCGAGCCCGACATGCGTTCGGCGGCGGAGGCGGTCGCTTATGCAAAGGCGCTGCATACGCTGGTGCGCTGGATCGGCATCTGCGACGGTAACATGCAGGAGGGATCGTTCCGCTGCGATGCAAACGTTTCGGTGCGGCCGCAGGGCTCGGACAAGTTCGGCACGCGCTGCGAGATCAAGAACCTCAACTCGTTCCGCTTTCTGGAGCAGGCGATCGAATTCGAAGCAAAGCGCCAGATCGAGCTGATCGAGGACGGCGGCGCTGTGGTACAGGAAACGCGGCTCTACGATCCCGACAAGGGCGAGACGCGCGCGATGCGCTCCAAGGAAGATGCGATGGACTATCGCTACTTCCCCGATCCCGATTTGCCGCCGCTTGAAGTTTCGAAGCAATGGATAGACAAAATAAAATGTGATTTGCCTGAGCTGCCACAAGTTATGGCCAATCGTTTCCACCTTGATTATGGTCTCACGAAATACGAGGCGACAACCCTTACCCGTGATGGCGTGATGGCAGATTTTTTTGAATATGCTCTAGCGTTTGTTTCTACCCAACCTGCTGAATGGCCAAAACTTCCCAAACCACCGAGTCGGGGAATTAATATTGCAAAAGCGAAGCCGGATGCCAAATTGGTAGCCAATTGGATATTAGGCGAAGTCGCGAGTTTGTTGAACAAAGAAGATGCTTCAACGGCAGAGTTTAGAATCACGCCGCATCAATTGGCGGAATTGATGCATCGAATAAAAGGCGGCACTGTTTCTGCAAAGATCGCTAAAGAGATATTGCGTATCCTGTGGAACGAGAATCCGGAAGGGGATATAGATTTTATTATTGAGGAGCACGGCTTCAGGCAGATTTCCGACAGCGGCGCAATCGAGAAAATCGTCGATCAGGTGCTAGCCGCGAATCCGAGATCGGTTGAGGAATTCAGGGCCGGCAAGGAGAAGGCGTTCAACGCGCTGGTCGGTCAGGTGATGAAGGCGACGCAGGGCAAGGCCAACCCGGCGCAGGTCAACGAACTGCTCAGGAAAAAACTCGGCGGATGATTCCGCCGAGTCTGGAACACAGTTATTTTTTCGCCCCCGGCTGCTGACTGCCGCCGGTCAATTGGATGAAGCGCTGCTTGAGATCGCTGTACTTCTGGTTGATGTCGGTGATCTCCTGCTTTTTCGCCGCGATCTGCTGGTCCAGTTTGGTCTTGTCGGCAGCGGCCCGGTCCAGTTCGTCCTGGACCGCGTCCGGCACAGGTTTGCTGGTTTTGGCGTAACCGTCGACGCGCGTTTGCGCTTGCGTCAGCCGGTCGTTGGTGGCCTTCACATTCGACTGCAGCATCTCGAGGTTGGACTGGGCGAGCTGCAAATCGCGGTCGCGCTTGAGGTCGATTTCCTGCGGCGTGGTGAAGGTGTCGAGCAGCGCCTTGTCCTTGCGGTGCTGGTCTTCGGCCTTGCGCTGTTCTTCCTGCTTGCGTTCGAGTTCTTCCTGCTGCGCCTTCTTCTGCTCCGGCGTCAGCGCGGCGTCGGTCTTCTTGACGGTGATGCCCTGCTTGTCGAGCTGCTTGCTGGCGTTGTCCTGATATTCGGGGGGGACCGAATCGCCGCAACCGATGGTTTTGCCGGTCTTGTCTTTCCAGCACACGATTTTGCCGGAGCCGCCGGCCGCAGACGCCGGGGTTGCGGCAAGCGCGGTCAACAGCAGAAACATAGGCAGGCGGACGTTATGCATGAGCGACGATTCCATATTTCTCCCTGTATCGGTTGATTGCCTCCAGATGGAGGTTGTGCTGCTTTTCCGTCTGCAGATAGGCGACCAGATCGTCGAGCGTGATGATGCTGACCACCGGCATCCGGTATTGCCGCTCGACTTCCTGCACCGCCGACAATTCCCCTGTTCCGCGCTCCATGCGGTCGAGCGCGATTGCGAGCCCGCACGGCGTTGCGCCGGCGGCGCGGATCAGCTCGACCGATTCGCGCACCGAAGTGCCGGCCGAGATCACGTCGTCGACGATCAGCACGCGGCCGGCGAGCGGCGCGCCGATGATGCTGCCGCCTTCGCCGTGATCCTTGGCTTCCTTGCGGTTGAAGCTGAAGCCGGTGTTGCGGCCCTGTCCGGCGAGCGCGATCGCGACCGCCGCGACCAGCGGGATGCCCTTGTAAGCGGGGCCGAACAGCAGATCGAACACGATGCCGACATCGAGGATCGCCTTCGCGTAAAATCCGGCGAGTTGCTGCAGCGAGTGACCGTCGTGGAACAGTCCGGCATTGAAAAAATACGGCGACATGCGTCCGGCCTTGGTCTTGAACTCCCCGAAACAGAGCACTTTCTGTGCCAATGCAAACTGGATGAATTCGCGCTTGTAGGAGGCCGGCATATGAAAGCGGACGGAATAGACAAAGCTGGTGACGCGTTATGTTACGTGTAATCACCCTCAACCTCAACGGCATCCGCGCGGCGGCCAGGAAGAGCCTGTTCGCATGGCTGGCGCGCCAGAAAGCCGACGTCTTCTGTGCGCAGGAACTGAAGGCCCAATCGCCGGACATGGACCAGGCCATGCTCGCGTGCGGCGCACTGTGCGGCCATTTCCATTATGCGGAGAAGAAAGGCTACAGCGGCGTCGCGCTCTACTCGAAGCGCGAACCCGACCGCGTGGTCGAAGGGCTGGGTGTCCGCGAATTCGACGCCGAGGGCCGCTATCTGCGCGCCGATTTCGGCAAGCTGTCGGTGATCTCGGTCTATCTGCCGTCGGGGTCGAGCGGCGCGCACCGGCAGGCGATGAAATTCAGATTCATGGACGTGTTCTACCCACACCTGAAAGCGCTGCGCCTGGAAAAGCGCGAATTCATCCTGTGCGGCGACTGGAACATCGCGCAAAAGGAGATCGATCTCAAGAACTGGCGCGGCAACCGGAAGAATTCGGGTTTCCTGCCCGAAGAGCGCGCGTGGCTGACAAAGGTGTTCGACGAACTGGGCTGGGTCGATGTCTACCGCCGCCTGCATCCGGACACGACGGACGCGAGCTATACCTGGTGGAGCCACCGCGGCCAAGCGTGGGCGAAGAATGTCGGCTGGCGCATCGATTACCAGATCGCGACGCCCGGCATCGCTGCGCGTGCGGTCAGGACGAAGATTTATAAAGAGGAACGGTTTTCAGATCACGCGCCGTTGACGATCGACTACGACTACGTGCCCGATTGATTTTCGTTCCATGGCGCGATCTTGAGCAACAGGCCCATGCCAGGCAGCGCGAGCAGCGCGCACAGCAGGAAGAAATCGAACCAGCCGATGCGTTCGACGATCCAGCCGGTACCCGCGTTGAAGATGACGCGCGGCACTGCAGACAGGCTGGTGAACAGCGCGAACTGGGTCGCGGTGTAGAGCGGATGGGTCGCGCGCGCGATGAACGCGACCAGTGCGACGGTGCCGAGGCCGACGCCGAGCGCCTCGAAGCCGATCACGGCGGCGAGCGCAAGACGATCGCCGGGCAACTGGCTCAATGCCGCGAAGCCAAGGATCGAAATCATCTGCACCGCGCCGAACAGCCACAGCGCGCGGTTGATGCCGAGCCGCACCATCCACAATCCGCCGAGCAGGCCGCCGAGCACGCTCGGCCACAGCCCGGCATTCTTGGCGATCAGGCCGATTTCGGACTTGGTAAACCCAAGGTCGAGATAAAACGGCGTCGCCAGCGCGGTCGCCATACTGTCGCCGAGCTTGTAAAGGAAGATGAAGGCGAGCGTCAGCAGCGCCGCGCGCCAGCCGGCGCGCGCGATGAATTCGCGGAACGGTTCGACCACCGCCGCACGCAGCGTCCGCGGCGGATGATCGCCGGCTTCCGGTTCGCCGACCATCGATGTCATCGCGATGCCCGGCAGCATGAACAGCGCGGTCACCAGATAGACGCCGCTCCACGGCAGGTGGTCGGCCAGCACCAATGCGAGTGAACCGGGCACCAGTCCGGCGATGCGGTAGGCGTTGACGTGGACTGCATTGCCGAGGCCGAGTTCGGCGTCGGTCAGGATTTCACGGCGGTAGGCGTCGAGCGCGATGTCCTGCGTTGCGCCGAACAGCGCGACCGCCAGCGCGAGCCCGGCGATGGCCCACAGGTTTTGCGCCGGACTGAGCGCGCCGAACAGCGCGATTGTGGCAAGCAGCGCGAGTTGAGTGACCAGCATCCAGCTGCGCCGCCGGCCGAAGCCGCCGAACGCATAGCGGTCGAGCAGCGGCGACCACAGGAATTTCCACACATATGGGAGCTGGATCAGCGTGAACAGGCCGATCGACTTGAGATCGACATGCTCGGAGCCTAGCCACGCCGGCACCAGCGAAACCAGCGTGTAGAGCGGCAGTCCCGAACTGAACCCGGTGAACACGCAGATCAGCATGCGCCGGCTGAACAGCGCCTGCCGCCACGTTTCGCGGGCGCCGGCCGTCACGCCTCGCCGCGCTCGAAACGGTAAACGGCGAGACTGCCGAGCAGATTGGGCAACAACGATACTGCGCCGCCGTCGCGGATCACGATGCGCTCGAGGATGCGCACGCCGTGTCCCGCGCAGAAGTTCTCGAAGTCGGCGACCGTGCACAGATGGATGTTCGGCGTGTCATACCAGTTGTAAGGCAGGTTGTCCGACACCGGCATGCGACCGAGCATGACCTGCAGCCGGTTGCGCCAGTAGCCGAAGTTCGGAAACGTGACGATGCCCTGGCGGCCGACACGCAGCATTTCCCGCACCACGTACTCGCTGTTTTTTACCGCCTGCAGCGTCTGCGACAGGATCACATAATCGAACGAACCGTCGGCGAAATCGGACAGCCCGCGTTCGATGTCGCCCTGGATCACGTTGACGCCGCGCCGGATGCAGGCGAGCATGTCGTCGCGATTGATCTCGACGCCATAGCCGGAGGCGCCGCGCTGCTCGGCGAGATGCTTGAGCAGTGTGCCGTCGCCACAACCGAGATCGAGCACGCGCGCGCCGGGCCGCACCCAGCCGGCGATCGCGGCGAAATCGGCGCGGCCGAGCAGCGGGGCGATCATAACTTGATGTTCTCCAGATAGCTGCGCAGCAGCGCGTGATAGTGCGCGTCTTCCATCAGGAAGGAATCGTGGCCGTGCGGTGAGGTGATTTCCGCGTACGAAACGTCGAGATGATTGTCGAGCAGCGCCTTGACGATCTCGCGCGAGCGCGCCGGGCTGAAACGCCAGTCGGTGGTGAATGAAACGACCAGGAATTCCGAGCGCGCTCTGGCCATCGCTGCGGAGAGGTCGCCGTCGGCTTCGCGCGCCGGATCGAAATAATCGAGCGCTTTCGTCATCAGCAGATAGGTATTGGCATCGAAGCTGTCGGCAAACTTGTCGCCCTGATAGCGCAGATAGGATTCAATCTCGAATTCGATGCCGAAATGGAAGTGCAACTCGCCTTCGCGCAGTTCGCGGCCGAATTTGGCCGCCATCGCATCATCCGACAGGTAGGTGATGTGGCCGAGCATGCGCGCCAGCCGCAGGCCGCGCCGCGGCACCACGCCGTGCTCGTAATAATGGCCGCCGTGGAAATCGGGGTCGGTCAGGATCGCCTGGCGCGCGACGTCGTTGAACGCGATGTTCTGCGCGGTCAGCTTCGGCGCGGCGGCGATCACCAGTGCGTGGCGGATGCGCTCCGGATAGGTGATGGTCCAGCGCAGCGCCTGCATGCCGCCGAGGCTGCCGCCGATGACCGCGGCCCAGGCATCGATGCCGAGGCGGTCGGCGAGCTGCGCCTGCGCGTGCACCCAGTCGACCACTGCGACCAGCGGGAAATCGGCGCCCCACGGCCTGCCGGTCGTGGGGTTGACCGTCGCCGGCCCGGTCGAACCGTGGCAGCCGCCGAGATTGTTGACGCCGACGATGAAGAAGCGCTCGGTGTCGAGCGGTCTGCCGGGGCCGACGATATTGCTCCACCAGCCGCTGTCTTTCGGATCGCCGGCGTAGCGGCCCGCGACGTGGTGCGAGCCCGATAACGCATGGCATACCAGAATCGCGTTCGATCCGGCCGCGTTCAGCGTGCCGTAGGTTTCGTAGACCAGCTCGTAATCGGCGAGCGTCGCACCGCAGCGCAGCGCGAGCGGCTGCGTGAAGCGCGCGCGCTGCGGCGTCACGATGCCAACCGATGCTGTCTGTGTATCGTCCATAAAATGCAAAACCCGATGCGCTTGCGCGACACCGGGTTGGAGAAGTTTCATCTCTTTAGCCGGATTTATTAAGAGTTCCTGACATGTGTTCCTTCATGTCAGGGCTCTAGGCGCCCGCAAGCTGAAATCAAATCGGCGCGATTGCTGACGGCAACATTAGCCCGCCACCACGCGGGTTGTCAAATCAGGCGTTGAGCTTCGCCAGCAGCGAATGCAGCTTGTCCGGATCTTCGGTGCGCAGCATTTTTTTCGCCTGCTGGCCGATTTTCCCGAGGTTGGACCGCAGGATCTGCTGCTTGACTTCGAGCAGGCGCGCCGGGTGCATCGAAAACTGGCGCAGCCCGAAGCCGAGCAGCAATCGCGTCAGTTGCGGATCGCCGGCCATCTCGCCGCATACCGCGATCGGTTTGCCGGCTGCGCTGGCGGTTTTGATGACATGCGCGATCAGCCGCAGCACGGCCGGGTGCAGCGGATCGTAAAGATGCGACACCGTGTCGTCGGTGCGGTCAATCGCGAGCGTGTACTGGATCAGGTCGTTGGTGCCGATCGACAGGAAAGCGAGTTTCCTGATGAACGCGCGCAGCGCCAGCGCCGCCGCCGGGATCTCGATCATGCTGCCGATCTCGATGCCTTTATCGTAGGGAACGCGGCGGTCATCGAGATCCTGCCTCGCGCGCGCGACATGGCCGAGCGTCTGGTTGATTTCCGGCACACTCATCAGCATCGGGACCAGGATTTTCGTCTTCCCGTAGTGCGACGCGCGCAGGATCGCGCGCAGCTGGACCAGAAACATGTCCGGCTCATTCAGCGAGAGCCGGATTGCGCGCAGGCCGAGCGCCGAAGCGACGGCGGCACGGTCGGGGTTGACCTGCTTGTCGGCGCCCAGATCGTAGGTGCGGATCGTGACCGGCAGCCCGTTCATGCCGCGCACCACCTTGCGGTACGCTTCGAACTGTTCATCTTCGCCGGGGGAATCGTCGCGGTTCAGGAACAGGAACTCGGTGCGGAACAGCCCGATGCCGGCGGCCCCGCTTTCCCGCGCCCGCCCGACATCTTCGGGCAGCTCGATATTGGCCTGCAGCTCGACCGCGACGCGGTCGAGGGTGACCGCGTGCGTGTCGCGCAGCCGCCGCAGTTTTTTGCGCTCAAGCTCCCATTGATGCTGGCGCTGCCGGTATTCCTCGAGCGTGTGCGGGTCGGGGTCGACCACCACCATGCCCAGCGTGCCGTCGACGATCAGCAGATCGTTCTCCACGATCAGTTGCCGCGCGTGATGCAGCGCCACGACCGAGGGGATGTTCAGGCTGCGTGCGACGATCGCGGTGTGCGACGTGGTGCCGCCGAGATCGGTGATGAAGCTCGCGAAGCGGTGCTGCTTGAACTGGATCACGTCGGCCGGCGACAGGTCGTGCGCGACCAGGATCAGGCCTTCCCCGCTGTCGGACACCGGCGAGTAACCCGGCTGTCCGAGCAGATTTTTCATCACGCGTTCGGCGACCTGTATCACGTCCGACTTGCGCTCGCGCAGATAGCCGTCCTCGATCTCGTTGAACTGCTCCAGCAACGCGTCGGTCTGCACCTTGAGCGCCCACTCCGCGTTGCAGCGTTCGGTTGCGATGATGTCGCGCGGGGCTTTCGACAGCGTCGCGTCGTTGAGGATCATCAGGTGCAGATCGAGAAAGGCGCCGAACTCCTGGGGGGCGTTGGGCGGAATCTGCGCGCGCAGTTCCTTCAGCTCCTGCTGCACCGTGGCGAGCGCGGCCTCGAAACGTGCGATTTCGGCGGCGGCCTGTTTCCTGGGGATCACGTAATGCGCGACCTCGAGTCCGGTGCGCGACAGAAGATGCGCGCGCCCGATGGCGATGCCGCCGGACACCGGAACGCCGTGCATGCTGAAACTCATAGGTCGTGGGTCAAACGCGGGTGATTGAGGTGTAGGTTACCCACAAGCGGGCTCCAGCTCAACGCATGTCCGGGAACCCGGGTTTTATTCGCCTTCGCCGAAGCGGTCGGCGATCAGGGCGGTCACGGCATTCATCGCCGCTTCTTCGTCGCGGCCGTCTATTTCGATGCCGATGGTCGCGCCCTTGGCGGCGGCCAGCATCATCACGCCCATGATGCTCTTGGCGTTGACGCGTTTGCCGTTGCGGGTGAGCCAGATGTCGCTGTTGAACTGGCTGGCGAGTTGCGTAAGCTTGGCGGATGCGCGCGCGTGCAACCCCAGCTTGTTGACGATCTCAGCTTCCCGTTGCAGCATTGTGCAGCTTGAACATCGGCACCCGCATCACACCCTCGCAGCCGCCGCTGATCGCTTTGTTCATGATTGTCTGCAGGTCGCGGTCGCGGTAGTTCAGCACCCGTATCAGCATCGGCAGGCTGACGCCGGCCACCGCTTCGACCTTTCCCGGCACCACGAGTTTGGAGGCGATATTGCACGGCGTGCCTCCGTACATGTCGGTCAGGATCAGCACGCCTTCGCTGCCGTTGAGTTCCTTGATCAGCGTGCGCGCCTGCGGCAGCAGCAATGCCGGATCGTCCTGTGCGGTGATGCCCAGCTGCCTGACGCGCGCCGGGCGCTTGTTCAGCACGTGGCTCGCACAATGAATCAGGCTTTCGCCAAGCGTGCCATGGCTGATGATCAGTATGCCTATCATGTTCGTTTGCTGTGATGGCTCCGCGGGCTCCGGGCGGCGGTGATTCTAGCACTGTCCCGCGGCGCGATCACGGTTTTATATATGGGTGCTGCACCGCATTTTCCAGTGCGTCCAGCATCATGCCGGCCACGCTGAACCCGGTCTGATCGGTGATTTCCCGGAAGCACGTCGGGCTGGTCACGTTGACTTCGGTCAGCCAGTCGCCGATCACATCGAGTCCGACCAGCAGCAGGCCTTGCGCGGCGAGCGGGGGACCGACGGCGGCCGCAATCTCGCGGTCGCGCGCAGTCAGTTCGCGCGCGATACCGATGGCGCCGGCCGCAAGGTTGCCGCGCGTTTCGCCCGGCCGCGGGATGCGCGCCAGCGAGTACGGCACCGGCTCGCCGCCAATCAGCAGCACCCGCTTGTCGCCGGCGCTGACTTCGGCGATGAAGCGCTGCGCCATTACCGTGCGCCGGCCGTAATGCGTGACGGTCTCGATGATGACGTTGAGATTGGGGTCGTCGCGCTGTACGCGGAACACCGAAATTCCGCCCATGCCGTCGAGCGGTTTCAGGATGATGTCCGAGTGCTCGGCCAGGAAATCATGGATCAGTTCGATGCGGCGTGTGACCAGGGTCGGCGGCGCAAATTGGGAGAAGTATGCAATCGACATTTTCTCGTTGTGGTCGCGGATCGCGCGCGGATCATTGAACACGCGCGCTCCCTGGTTTTGCGCGAACTCGAGCAGATAAGTGCTGTACACGTATTCCATGTCGAATGGCGGGTCCTTGCGCATCAGCACCGCATCGAATTCCGCCAACGGCCTGGTTTGCGGGGTTTCGGCGCGATACCAGGCGGCGGAGCCGTCGAGCAGGTGCAGGCGCTGCGTGCGTCCGGTGACGCCGCCGGCGCGCCACACCAGGTCCTCCTGCTGCAGCGCGTGGATGCGGTGCCCGCGCGCCGCGGCCTCACGCATCATCGCGTAAGTCGAATCCTTTTCGATTTTCAGGGATTCGAGCGGGTCGGTGATGAAGGCAAATTCCATCAGTACGGCGCCGCCTGCGGCTCAGGCGCCGGACTTTGCCGATCAGCCCCCGCCGTCTGTTCGAGCTCGAGTGTGGCGGCGGCGAGCGCAAGACGCGCGATGACGCCGTAGGTGTAAAAACGGTTCGGCGGACAGCCGGGATCGTCGGGGTTCGGTGACGAACATGGCTGTTCGAATGCAAGCGGCACGAAATGCATGCCCGGCGCGTTGAGATTTTCGTCCGCGCCGCGGCCGGTATGCACGCGGTAGAAGCCGCCGACCACGAAATGGTCGATCATGTAGACGACCGGCTCGGCGACCGCGTCGCCGATGGATTCGAAGGTGTAGACACCTTCCTGCACCAGCACCTCGTGGACCTGGAGACCTTCCTTGACCACCGCCATCTTGTTGCGCTGCCTGCGGTTGAGCTCGCGCACTTCGGAAGGATCCTTGACGGTCATGATGCCCATGCCGTAGGTGCCGGCATCGGCTTTCACGATCACGAACGGCTCCTGTTCGATCTTGTATTCGCGGTATTTGGCGCGGATGTCATCGAGTATCTCGGAAACGTAACCTTCGAGACATTCTTCGCCCTTGCGCTCGCGGAAATCGATGCGGCCGCATTTCTCGAAATAGGGATTGATCAGCCATGGATCAATGCCGATCAGCCGGGAGAACTCGGCGGCGATTTCACTGTAGGCGGCGAAATGGTTGGATTTGCGCCGCACCGACCAGCCGGCGTGCAGCGGCGGCAGCACCGGTTGCGCGAGGCCGCGCAGGACGTCCGGGATGCCCGCCGAGAGATCGTTGTTGAGCAGCACGACGCAGGGATCGAAACCCTTGACCGACAGCCGGTCGCCGCTGCGGAGCAGGGGTTCGAAGCGCAACCGTCCGCCGCCGTCCGGCAATTCGATTTCCATCGGCTCGGTCAGTCCCGGCAGCAGACTGCCGATGCGCACGTTCATCCCGGCGTGGCGCAGGATTTTCTGCAGCGCTGCGATGTTCCGCAGGTAAAACGTGTTGCGCGTATGGTTTTCCGGGATCAACAGCACGCCGCGCGCGTCGGGGCAGATTTTCTCGATCGCGGTCATCGCGGCCTGCACGCACAGCGGGTAAAAATCCGGATTCAGGTTGTTGAATCCCCCCGGGAACAGGTTGGTATCGACAGGCGCGATCTTGAAACCGCTGTTGCGCAGGTCGACCGACGCATAGAACGGCACTTCGCGTTCCTGCCACAACCCGCGCAGCCAGCGCTCGATGGCGGGCATCGCACGCAGGATCTGCTGTTCCAGGTCCTGCAACATGCCGTCGAGCGCGGTGGTGAGGCGAGGTACATCGTTCATCGGGTGCACCCGTTCGGAACGCCGGGCGGCTATTGTAGCAAACGCGGTTCTCCGCCCGATCGCGCTGCCGCTGGGGCGGGACACGGAAACGCGGGGCGTAAAAAAAGCGGGCGCATTGCTGCGCCCGCTCTGACCAGCCTGAAAACCCGGATCAGTAGTTGTAGGCTTTCTCGCCGTGATCCGCGAGGTCGAGACCTTCCTGTTCCTGATCTTCCGTCGCGCGGATGCCGATCGTGAATTTCAATATCAGCAGAATCACGAAGGCGACGAACCCCGACCACACCAGCGTAATGCCGATATCCCAGAGTTGGGAGATGATCTGTGCCTTGGCGTCGAAGTCGGCGACCTTGTTGGCGACGTAATCATAAACACCAGTGCCGCCGAACGCCGGATTGACGAAAGTGCCAGTCCCGAGCGAACCGATGATGCCGCCAATGCAGTGTACGCCGAAGGCATCGAGGGAATCGTCATATCCGAGCCACGCCTTGACCTTGGTCACGGCGAAGAAGCAGATCACGCCGGCAACCGCGCAAGTAACCAGCGCGCCCAGCGGTCCGACATAACCCGCGGCGGGGGTGATTGCAACCAGGCCGCAGATGATGCCCGAACAGATGCCAAGCAGACTCGGCTTGCCCTTGACGATCCACTCGGTAAGCGCCCAGGCCACGCCTGCAACCGCAGTGCCGAACAGGGTGTTGAAGAACGCCAATCCTGCGGCTCCGGTAGCTTCCAGCGCCGATCCCGCGTTGAAGCCGAACCAGCCCATCCACAGCAAGCCGGTACCAAGCGCGGTCAGGGTCAGATTATGCGGCGCCATCTGCACCTTGCCCAATCCACTGCGTCGGCCGAGCATCAGCGCGCAAACCAGCGCGGCGATACCGGAGTTGACGTGCACCACGGTGCCGCCGGCGAAGTCGAGCGCGCCTTTCTGGAAAATGAAGCCGGCATGGCTGTTGGCGATGTCGCCTGCGTGTGCGTCGGTATAGGCATCCGGACCGTCCCAGTACCAGACCATGTGCGCGACCGGGATGTAGGCGAATGTGAACCACAGGATGCTGAAGATGATCATCGCGGAGAACTTGAAGCGTTCCGCGAAGCCGCCTGCAATCAGCGCCACGGTGATCGCGCCGAAGGTCAACTGGAACATGCAATAAACGAAGTCCGGCAGATACTGGCCCTTGCTGAAGGTCGCAGCCACCGCCGTAGTCGGGTCATCGCCGCTCATGAACAGTTTATCCATGGAGCCGACGAATGGCTGCAGCGGATTGCCGTCGTGTCCGGCGGTAAAGATCATGCTGTAACCGTAAACGACCCATAGGATGGAAACCACGCAGAAGATCGAGAAGCTCTGCATGATCGTCGACAGCGCATTCTTGGTGCGCACCATGCCGGCGTAATACAGCGCGAGGCCGGGCACGGTCATCAACAGAACGAAAGCGGTGGAGGTCATCATCCACGCGACGTCGCCCTTGTTGCAGTCAAAGCCTTTGTCGCCGCATTTCGGCGTCGCGGCTGGAGCTGCCGCGGCCGGGGCGGCAGCCGGGGCGGCTGGAGTTGCAGCTGGGGCGGCCGGTGCGGCGGCCGCAGGTGCTGCAGCGGGTTGATCGTCGGCGAATGCGGGCAACCCGGGGAGGGCCAACAACATGCCGAACAGCGCCATCAGAGCAAAAAGACGTTTCATGCTGTTCTCCCTTTATAGCGCGTCCGCGCCGCTTTCGCCGGTGCGGATGCGATAAACCTGTTCGAGATTGAAGACGAAAATCTTGCCGTCGCCGATCTTGCCGGTGTTGGCGGATTTTTCGATCGCTTCGACTACCTGGTCGAGCTGCTCGCTCTTGATCGCAGCCTCAATTTTGACTTTGGGTAGGAAATCGACCACGTACTCGGCACCGCGATACAGTTCGGTATGGCCTTTTTGCCGGCCAAATCCCTTGACCTCGGTGACGGTGATGCCCTGTACGCCGATCGCGGACAGCGCTTCACGCACCTCGTCAAGCTTGAACGGCTTGATGATGGCTGTGACTAATTTCATATTATTTCCCCATGGTTAAAAAAACGGGGACGATTTCGTCGCCCCCGTTGCAAGCAAAGCGATTACAGTGCTTTCGACAAGTAGAAAGTCCACTCATCCTTGCCGATGTTCCGGCTAAAGATATTGGTGTAGCCGACATCCTTCGCGTCGGTATTGGTGTAATTGACGCCGAAGGTAACGCCGCTAAGCCCTTTGGACAATTTGCTCATGTCATAGCTGACACCAACCAGCCAGTCGGTATAGCTGAAGCAGTCGTCGTTGCTGGTGCATGTCCCCAGCGTGCTTACGATGGGCAGGCGATTGTCGGTGCCGGTGTACTTCTGATCACCCCAATGTGCCGTCGCGGTGAAGCCGGAATCCCAAAGCGGGACAGTGGCGGTCAAATTGAGATACCAGGTGCCGTCCGCGTCGCGTACTGCAAAATAAGAATTGCCGACGCCGTACGAGTACTTGGCAGTGATCCATTTGTATCCAAGTTGCGCATAAACTTCCTGCGTATCGCCCTTCTCGCCAAAGATGGGAAGAACTTCACCGGGATACCAGTAGTACAGGTAGCCAACATCGTAGGTGAAATCAGATTTGCCGAAATTGCCGCGAAAGCCGCCGTACCAATCCGATTCCAAACTGGAACTTGTATATTGCAGCGAATCTGTCAGCCAAGTGATGTTGGAACCCCAGGTGCCCAGATAGAAACTTGCGGGTCCGAAGTTATAGCTGAAATCGAAGCCGCCTTGATATGCGGGTTTCTCGTTGGTCTGGGTCAAGCCACGGAACACATACTGGCTATACAACCCGATATTGCCCGTGAATGTCCATGGGGAAGCCGCATCATCCGCCAGCGCGAGAGTTGATACTCCCAATGTGGCGACAGCCGCTCCAGCGATAAAAGTTTTTTTAAACATAGTTTGCCTTTCGCAGTAAGAAGAGGAAAATTGCTACGCGACACTCATCAGCACATACCATGCCAAGCTGTAACATATTGAACAAACAAGACTTGTTTGTTGCGCCAATACCAAAGCTCATGGGGAATAGCCCTGACTTGGTGCACAATATGATTTGCTTGCACCACAATTGAATTCACTGAATTGTATTGCGTTGCAATAAAAACATTACCACATGCATTGTCCCATTTCCACAACATAAAATTTATATGTCGTATATTTACTACATTTGAAGATAGGGTTTTAAATGATCGACAATAAATTTTGGGATGAATTAAGTGCTCGACTCAGGGAAATCATTGCGACCGGTCCGGCGCACGATATAGAAAAAAACTTGCGCGCATTGTTGAGTTCGACTTTTGCGCGCATGCATCTGGTGACGCGGGAAGAATTCGACGCGCAAAGCGCAGTGCTGGCGCACACTCGTGCCAAGCTGGAGAATCTGGAGAAACAACTGGCCGGCATTGAACGGCAGCGAAGAGCCGGCGACTGAAAGGTGACGTGACGCACGCGGTAGCCGCATTCGTGTCCGATTTTTATCCCGTCTGAACAATATGTCGGTCGCCGTTCTTTACAGTCGCGCGCTGGCGGGGATGGATGCGCCACTGGTCACGATCGAGGCGCATCTTGCCAACGGGCTGCCGAGCTTCACCATCGTTGGTCTACCGGAGGCCGAAGTAAAGGAGGCCAAGGACCGTGTGCGTGCGGCGCTGCAAAATGCACGCTTCGAATTTCCCGCGCGCCGCATTACCGTCAATCTCGCGCCGGCCGATCTGCCCAAGGAAAGCGGCCGCTTCGATCTGCCGATAGCGCTCGGCATCCTCGCCGCATCGGGACAGCTGCCGATGGAGCATCTCGGCGAGTATGAACTTGCCGGCGAACTTGCATTGACGGGAGAGTTGCGCCCGGTGCGCGGCGTCCTGGCCATGATGTGTGGCGCTGCGCGGGACGGGCGTGCCTTTATCGTGCCCCGGCAAAACGCGGCGGAAGCGGCGCTGGTCGATGGCGCATCGGTTTATCCGGCGCGCACTCTGCTGGAGGTGTGCGCCCATCTGGCCGGGCGCGAATTGCTGGCGCGGGATAACGGGACTCCGCCGATCGAATACGACCCCTATCCCGATCTCGCCGAAGTCAAAGGGCAGCTCCACGCGAAACGCGCGCTGGAAATTGCCGCCGCCGGCGGACACAGCCTGATCATGAGCGGGCCGCCGGGCAGCGGCAAGACCATGCTTGCGATGCGCCTGCCCGGCATCCTGCCGCCAATGACGCATGAGGAGGCGCTCGCTTCAGCGGCGATCCAGTCTCTCGGCAGTGCCGGCTTCGACGTGCGTCACTGGCGGCGGCGGCCGTTCCGGGCGCCGCACCACACGGCGTCCGGCGTGGCGCTGGTCGGCGGCGGCAGCAATCCGCGGCCCGGCGAAATCTCGATGGCGATGCACGGCGTGCTGTTTCTCGATGAACTGCCGGAATTCGACCGCAAGGTGCTCGAGGTGCTGCGTGAGCCGCTGGAATCGGGGCGCATCAGCGTGTCGCGCGCGGCGCGCCAGGCCGAGTTCCCCGCGCAGTTTCAGCTGGTGGCTGCGATGAACCCGTGCCCATGCGGGTATCTCGGGCATTACAGCGGCAAATGCCGCTGTACGCCGGACCAGGTCGCGCGTTACCGCGGCAAAATTTCCGGGCCGCTGCTTGACCGCATCGATCTGCAGATCGAGGTGCCGGCGGTCCCGCAGCAGGATCTGACGCGCCAGGCGGACGGCGAGAGCAGCGACACGGTGCGCGCGCGCGTGACCGCCGCGCGCGAACGCCAGCTCGCACGCCAGGGCAAACCGAACAGTCTGTTGTCGCCGCGCGAGATCGACCGCTATTGCGCGCCCGATGAGGCCGGCGCGACGCTGCTCAAGCAGGCGATTTCCCGGCTCGGACTGTCGGCACGCGCCTATCATCGCGTGCTGAAGCTGGCGCGCACCATCGCCGACCTCGCGGCAGCGGACTCGATCGCTTCCTCGCATATTGCCGAGGCCATCCAGTACCGCCGCTTCGATCGCGCTTGAAAGCGCCGGTTTGACAAACCGGGGGTGAACGCGTAGCCTTCTGATTTTGCGCCGATTTCGAGCAAAGCTTGCGGGCGCCGCCGGGACGTCGGAAGTAGCTGGGTCGACGGCCGGTGCAAAACAAATTCCGCTAAGCCGCGAGACCCGATCGCGCTTGGCGAATCGGGTTTTTTATTTATGAATCGAGTTCAGGCACTGTCACAACTGCTCGGCGAGCGCATCGTCATCCTCGACGGCGCGATGGGCACCATGATCCAGGGCTACAAGCCCGATGAGGCTGCGTATCGCGGCGCGCGCTTCAAGGATCATCCGCGCGACCTGCGCGGCAACAACGACCTGCTGACGCTGACCCAGCCGCAGATCATCCGCGCGATCCACGCGCAGTATCTCGATGCCGGCGCCGACATCATCGAGACCAACACCTTCAACTCGACCTCGATCGCGCAGGCTGATTACGGGCTGGAGGCCGTCGTCCACGAATTGAACACGGAAGCCGCCCGGCTGGCGCGCGCGGCGGCCGACGAGTTTGAAGCCAAAGACGGCAAACCACGTTTTGTCGCCGGCGCGCTCGGCCCGACCAACCGCACTGCATCGATCTCTCCCGACGTCAACGATCCTGGCTTTCGCAACGTGACCTTCGACGATCTGGCCGCCGCCTACCGCGAAGCGGTCGATGGACTGGTCGCGGGCGGCGCCGATCTGTTGCTGGTCGAAACGGTGTTCGACACGCTGAACGCAAAGGCGGCGATTTTCGCGATCGACGAATACTTCGAGGCGCACGGCATGCGCCTGCCGCTGATCATTTCGGGCACGATCACCGACGCCTCCGGCCGCACGCTGTCGGGACAGACCGTCGAGGCGTTCTGGAATTCGGTACGCCACGCGCGGCCGCTCGCGATCAGTCTCAACTGCGCGCTCGGCGCGCAGCTGATGCGGCCGTACATCCAGGAACTCGCGCGCATTGCCGATACTTACGTCTGCGCCTATCCGAACGCCGGCCTGCCCAATCCGCTGGCGCCGACCGGTTACGACGAAACCCCCGATTACACGGCGGACCTGATCAGGGATTTCGCGCAGAGCGGGTTTGTCAACATCGTCGGCGGCTGCTGCGGCACCACGCCCGCCCACATCAAGGCGATCGCCGATGCGGTGCGCGGCAGCGCGCCGCGTGCGTTGCCGGCGATCGCGAAAAAAACGCGGCTGGCGGGACTCGAACCGCTCAACATCGGCGACGATACGCTGTTCGTCAACATCGGCGAGCGTACCAACGTAACCGGCTCGCGCGCATTCGCCAAATTGATCCTCGCCGGCGACTATGCGCAGGCGCTGGCGGTGGCGCGCCAGCAGGTCGAGAACGGCGCGCAGGTGATCGACGTCAACATGGACGAGGCGATGCTCGACTCGAAGGCGGCGATGACGACGTTCCTGAACCTGATCGCCTCCGAGCCCGACATCTCGCGCGTGCCGGTGATGATCGATTCCTCGAAGTGGGAGGTGATCGAGGCCGGCCTCAAGTGCGTGCAGGGCAAGAGCATCGTCAATTCGATCAGTCTCAAGGCCGGCACGGACGAATTCGTCAGGCAGGCGCGGCTCGCACGCCGCTACGGTGCGGCGGTCGTGGTGATGGCGTTCGACGAGCAGGGCCAGGCCGACACGCTGGAACGCCGCGAGCGGATCTGCGAACGCTCGTACCGGATACTGGTCGACGAGGTCGGCTGCGCGCCCGAGGACATCATCTTCGATCCGAACATCTTCGCGATCGCGACCGGCATCGAGGAGCACGCGAATTATGGCAACGACTTCATCGAGGCGACGCGCTGGATCCGCGCCCACCTGCCGTACGCGAAGGTCAGCGGCGGGCTGTCGAACGTCTCGTTTTCGTTTCGCGGCAACGACGCGGTGCGTGCGGCGATCCACACGGTGTTCCTCTATCACGCGGTGCGCGCCGGCCTGACGATGGCGATCGTCAATGCCGGCCAGCTCGGCGTCTATGAACAGATCGCGCCGGAGTTGCGCGAGCACATCGAGGACATCATCTTCAACCGCCGGCCCGACGCCGCCGAGCGGATGGTCAGTTTCGCCGCGACCGTCAGGGGCGAGGGCAAGTCGCAGGCCGAGGACCTGGCGTGGCGGCGCGGCACGGTCGAGGAAAGGCTCGCGCACGCGCTGGTCAAGGGCATTACCGACTATATTATCGAGGACACCGAGGAGGCGCGGCGCAACATCGAGCGCGCAGGCGGCCGCCCGATCCAGGTGATCGAAGGCCCGCTGATGGCGGGCATGAACGTGGTCGGCGATCTGTTCGGCGCCGGCAAGATGTTTCTGCCGCAGGTCGTCAAGTCGGCGCGCGTGATGAAGCAGGCGGTCGCCCATCTGGTGCCGTTCATCGAGGCCGAGAAAGCGAGGTCTGGTGACACGCGGCCGCGCGGCAGGATCGTGCTGGCGACGGTCAAGGGCGACGTCCACGACATCGGCAAGAACATCGTCGCCGTGGTGCTCCAGTGCAACAATTACGAAGTCGTCAACCTCGGCGTGATGGTGCCGTGGGCGCAGATCGCGCAGGCGGCGCGCGATTCCGGCGCTGACATCATCGGCCTGTCGGGGCTGATCACGCCATCGCTCGAAGAGATGGCGCTCAACGCGCGCGAGATGGAGCGCGAAGGTTTCCACGTGCCGCTGCTGATCGGCGGCGCGACTACCTCGCGCACCCACACCGCGGTCAAGATCGCGCCGCACTACCACGGGCCGGTAATCTGGGTGCCTGACGCTTCACGCAGCGTGTCGGTATGCGCGCACCTGCTGTCCGACGACAGCCGGGACAGTTATCTGGCCGGGGTGCGCGCGGATTATGAACGGGTGCGCACCCAGCACGCGCAGAAACAGGGGCCGGCGCCGCTGCTTGCGCTTGCCGCGGCGCGCGCCAATGGCCTCAGCACCGATTGGGTTTCGGCGCCGCCGTCGAAACCGCGCTTCCTCGGCATCAAGCAGCTCCGCAACTACGATCTGGCCGAGATCGCCGGCTACATCGACTGGGGACCGTTTTTCCAGACTTGGGAACTGGCCGGGCCGTATCCGCAGATTCTCGACGACGCGGTGGTCGGCGCCGAGGCGCGCAAGGTGCTTGCCGACGGCCGCGCGATGCTCGACAGGATCATCAGCGGCAAGTGGTTGGCCGCGAACGCGGTGTTCGGCGTGTTTCCCGCCAACAGCGTGAACGGCGACGACATCGAGATCTACGCCGATGAAAGGCGTGCACACGCGCTGATGATCTGGCACAACCTGCGCCAGCAGAATCAGAAGCCGGCCGGCAATCCCAACCTGTGTCTCGCCGATTTCGTCGCGCCGAAAACAGCGGGCGTCGCCGATTACATCGGCGCGTTCGCGGTGACCGCGGGGAGCAACATCGACAGGAAGCTCGCCGAGTTCGAGAAACAGCACGACGACTACGGCGCGATCATGCTGAAGGCGCTCGCCGACCGGCTGGCGGAGGCGTTCGCCGAACTGCTGCACCGGCGCGTGCGCCGCGAGTTCTGGGGCTATGCGCAAGACGAGGCGCTCGACAACGCCGCGCTGATTGCCGAGCAGTACCGCGGCATCCGCCCCGCGCCCGGCTATCCGGCGTGTCCCGATCACACCGAGAAGGGCGCGCTGTTCCGGCTGCTGCGCGCGCCGGAAGTCGGCATCACGCTGACCGAATCGTTCGCGATGTGGCCGGCGTCCTCGGTCAGCGGGTTCTATCTCGCGCATCCGCAGGCGCGCTATTTCGCGGTCGGAAAAATCGGCCGCGACCAGGCCGAAGATTACGCGCAACGCAAGGGCGTGCCGGTCGCCGAAGTCGAACGCTGGCTCGCGCCGTATCTCGGTTACGAACCGGCCGTCGCCGTGGAGACTGTTTGATGTGCAGCCCGACGCCGCAGGAATTTTCCGCCGCCGAGCTGGCCGCGTTCCATCACGACGGCTATGCGATCGTGCGCGGGCTGGCGGAGCGCGCACGGTACGACGCAATGAAGGAAGTCGCCGAGCGCCATCTCGCGCAGGCGGTGCCGCCGGTCGAATACGAGGCCGATGTCCATTATCCGGGCTCGCCGCCGTCGTACGACGCGCCCGGCGGCCGCACCATACGGCGTCTGCTGCAGGCTTATGCGCGCGACCCGGTATTCGCGCGCTGGGCGACCGATCCGGCAATCGCCGTCCGTCTGCGCCAGTTGCTCGGCGCACATGTGATGTTGTCGCAGGCCCACCACAACTGCGTGATGACCAAGCAGCCGCGCTACTCGAGCGCGACCGGCTGGCACCGCGATATCCGCTACTGGGCGTTCGAGCGGCCGGAACTGATTTCGGTATGGGTCGCGCTCGGCCGCGAAGTCGTCGACAACGGCTGCCTGCTGGTGCTGCCCGGCACCCACGCGATGGAGTTCGCAGCAGAGCAACTCGATACCGCGCAATTTCTGCGCACCGACGTTGAATCGAACCGGCCGCTGCTGCAGACGCAGATTGCGGTCGAGCTTGAACCCGGCGACGCGCTGTTTTTCCACTGCCGGCTGTTTCATGCCGCCGGCCGCAACCGGACTGTGGTGACCAAGTTCTCGCCGGTCTTCACCTATCATGCCGCCGACAACCGGCCGCTGGCCGGCACGCGTTCAACGTCGCCGCCATCAGTAGTGTTAGGCTAACAGGATTATTACGACGGGGAGAGCGAACATGCCGGCCAATGATGCCCAGAACATCGCTGTATTCTGCGACTTCGAGAACATCGCGCTTGGCGTCGAGGAAGCCAAGTACGAGAAATTCGACATCCACAAGGTGCTCGAGAAGCTGCTGGTCAAGGGCTCGATCGTGGTCAAGAAGGCCTATTGCGACTGGGAGCGCTACAAGAGTTTCAAGGCCGCGATGCACGAAGCCTCGTTCGAGTTGATCGAGATTCCGCACGTGCGCCATTCGGGCAAGAACTCGGCCGACATCCGGATGGTGGTCGACGCGCTCGACTTGTGCTACACCAAATCGCACGTGCGGACGTTCGTCATCATCAGCGGCGACTCCGACTTCTCGCCGTTGGTGTCGAAGCTGCGCGAGAATTCCAAGACCGTGATCGGCGTCGGCGTCAAGAAATCCACTTCCGACCTGCTGATCGCCAACTGCGACGAATTCATTTTCTACGACGACCTGGTGCGCGACCAGGCGCGCAAGCAGCGCGGCCGCAAGAAGGCCGACAAACCGGCCGCAACGGGCAACGGAGCGGGAGCGCCGTCCAAGTCCGCGGACGACAGAAAACAGGAGGCGTTCGACCTCGTGCTCGAAACGATCGAAGCGCTGCTCGCCGAACGCGGCGAGAACGAGCCGATCTGGGGCTCGATGGTCAAGCAGGCGATCAAGCGCCGCAAGCCGCAGTTCAGCGAGTCGTATTACGGCTTCCGCTCGTTCAACCGGCTGCTCGAGGAGATCCAGGACAAAAACCTGATCAAGCTGGCGCCCGACGAGAAATCCGGCGGCTATCTGGTCACCCATCTTCCGCACGAAGAGTAAGCCGGCAGCCGAGGTCCGATCCGTCAACTTTTCATTCGGGGCATTCGTATGAACAACATCGCTGCACCGTTTCTGCTGACCGCGCTGCTGCTGTCGGTGTCCAACCTGTTCATGACTTTTGCCTGGTACGGGCATCTGAAATATCTGCACACGAAGCCGTGGCTGATCGCGGCGCTCGTCAGCTGGGGCATCGCGCTGTTCGAGTATCTGTTCCAGGTGCCGGCGAACCGTATCGGTTTCACCGTGATGAATCTGGGGCAGCTCAAGATATTGCAGGAGATCGTGACTCTCAGTGTGTTCGTGCCGTTCGCAGTGCTGTTCATGCAGCAGAAGATCACAGTCAATTACCTGTACGCGGCGCTGTGTCTGGTCGGCGCCGCCTATTTCATCTTCAAGGGCTGATGCACCTTCACATTCTCGGCGTCGGCGGCACCTTCATGGGCGGCATCGCGCTACTGGCGCGCGCCGCCGGCCACCGCGTCACCGGTTGCGACGCCAATATCTATCCGCCGATGAGCATCCAGCTCGCGGCGCACGGCATCGAGCTGATCGAGGGCTATGGCGCCGACCAGATCGAATTGCGGCCCGACGTGTTCGTGATCGGCAACGTCATCGCGCGCGGCAATCCGCTGCTCGAAGCGGTGCTCGACCGCGGATTGCCGTACACGTCGGGCCCGCAGTGGCTGGCCGAGCACGTGCTCGCCGGCAAATGGGTGCTGGCGGTCGCCGGCACCCACGGCAAGACCACGACCTCGGCGCTGCTGGCGTGGCTGCTCGAAGACGCCGGCCTCGACCCCGGCTTCCTGATCGGCGGCGTGCCGGAAAATTTCGGCGTATCGGCGCGCGCGGCCGCCTCGCCGTTTTTCGTGATCGAGGCCGACGAGTACGACACCGCGTTCTTCGATAAACGTTCGAAATTCATCCATTACCGGCCGCGCACGCTGGTGCTCAACAACCTCGAATACGATCACGCCGACATCTTTCCTGACCTCGCCGCGATCGAAACCCAGTTTCATCATCTGGTGCGGACGATTCCGGCGGCGGGACTGATCATCGCCAACGGCAGTGACGCCAACCTCGCGCGCGTGCTGGCGCGCGGCTGCTGGACGCCGGTCGAATATTTCGCGGCGGACAACGGCTGGACCTGCACGCCGCAGACCGCGGACGGCCGTTTCACCGTCAGTTTCAAAGGCGAACCGCAGGGCGAAGCGCGCTGGGAACTGCTCGGGCGCCACAATCAGCTCAATGCGCTGGCGGCGCTCGCCGCGGCGCGCCACGCCGGTGTGCCGGTTGCGCGCAGCATCGCCGCGCTGGCCGGCTTCCGCAACGTCAAACGCCGTTTGGAACTGCGCGGCAGCGCGCGCGGCGTTTGCGTTTACGACGATTTCGCGCATCATCCGACCGCGATCCGCGCCACCATCGCCGCGCTGCGCGGCGAAACCGGGAGCGGCCGCATCCTCGCGGTGCTCGAACCGCGCTCGAACACGATGAAGCTCGGCGTGATGAAAGACGAACTGGCGGACAGCCTCGCCGGCGCCGACCGGGTGTTCTGCTATACCAACGGCATCGGTTGGGATGCGCGGGCGGCGCTGGCGCCGCTTGGCGCGCGCGCCGAAACTCACGATGACCTCGAAGCACTGGTAGCAGCGGTGACCGCCGCCGCGCGCGACGGCGACCGGATTCTGGTGATGAGCAACGGCGGATTCGGCGGCATTCACGACAAACTGCTGGCGCGGTTATGATCGTCTACATCCACGGCTTCAACAGTTCGCCGCAGTCGTTCAAGGCGCGGCTGCTGCGCGAGCGGCTCGCCGCGCTCGGCCGCGCCGAAGAATTCGCCGCGCCGGCGCTGCCTGCGTCGCCGCGCGCCGCGAGCGCGCTGCTGTGCGAAATCGTCAGTGGACACCAGGACGCCGCGCTGATCGGCAGCTCGCTCGGCGGCTATTACGCGACATGGCTGGCCGAACGCCTTGCACTGCGCGCGGTGCTGGTCAATCCGGCGGTGCGCCCGTACGAACTGCTGGTGGGCGCCGTCGGCCGCCAGAAGAATTACCACACCGGAGAGGACTACGATTTCACCGCGCAGCATCTCGACGAACTGCGCGCGCTGGAAGTCGAGGCGATCACGCCCGAACGCTATCTGCTGCTGGTCGGTACCGCCGACGAAGTGCTCGATTACCGCACCGCGGCCGCGCGCTACCGCGGCTGCCGCCAGATCGTGGTCGCCGGCGGCAATCACGGCCTCGACAATTTCAGCGACCACCTCGACGTGACGCTGGATTTCTGCGGCGCGACCGCGCTGCGCGCTCGCGTATAATCCGCGTCTTTTCCCGCACGCGGCAGTCCGGCCGCGCCCGTTCCGATGCAGGTGTTTTTCGAAGACAACGGCGAATTCCGCGCCGGCGCCGTGCTGGCCGAGCAGCCGGCATCGCTGCACGTCGAACTGCCGCACGGCAAGCGCGTCAAGGTCAAGGCCGCCAGCGTGCTGCTGAAGTTCGAACGGCCGGCGGCCGGCGAATTGCTGGCGAGCGCGCAGGCCGCCGCGCAGGCGATTGACGCGGATTTTCTGTGGCAGTGCTGCGGGCCGGACGAATTCGGTTTCGAACAGCTCGGCCGCGATTATTACGGCCACGCGCCTGACGCGCTGGAGGCGGCGGCGCTGCTGCTGAAGCTGCACAGTGCGCCGATGTATTTCTACAAGCGCGGCAAGGGACGCTACCGGGCGGCGCCGGCCGATGCGCTGCAGGCGGCGCTCGCGAGCGCCGAAAAGAAACGCCTGCAGGCCGAGCGGAAACAGCGCTGCCTCGACGAGTTCCGCGCGGCGCGGCTGCCGGAAGCATTCCATCCGCTCGTCGACCGGCTGCTCTACGCGCCGGACAAGAACAGCTTCGAATGGAAGACGCTGGAGGCCGCCTGCGATGAATTGCGGCTGACGCCGCCGCAACTGTTCGCGCGCTGCGGCGCGCTGGCTTCGCCGCACGATTATCATCTGCACCGCTTCCTGTTCGAGTATTTTCCCGACGGCACGGACTTCGCCAGCGTGCCGCCGCCGGGCGATCCCGGCGAACTGCCGGATGCGGAGGTCGCGGCGTTCAGCATCGACGACGCGGCGACCACCGAGATCGACGACGCGTTTTCGCTGACGGCACTGCCCGGCGGCGGCACGCGCGTCGGCATCCACATCGCGGCGCCCGCGCTTGGCATCGCGCCCGGCTCGGCGCTCGACGCCGTCGCGCGGCGGCGGTTGTCGACCGTCTATTTTCCGGGCGCCAAGATCACGATGCTGCCGGACGCGGCGATCGCCGCCTTTACGCTCGCCGCCGGCGGCGCGCGGGCGGCGCTGTCGCTGTACGCGGACGTCAATGCCGCCGGCACGCTGACCGCCGCCTACAGCCGCTGCGAACGGGTAAGGATTGCGGCCAACCTGCGCAGCGACGAAATCGAGCGCGTGTTCAACACCGGGACGCTCGCCGCCGGCGGCGCGATCGAGCACGAATCCGGCACCGTGCTGCAGCAGTTGTGGCAGGTTGCGACACGGCTCGAAAGCGCGCGCGGCAAGGCGGAATCCGCGGCCGAGCAGCGCCCCGAGTACAGTTTTTACGTCAGCGACGGCCGCGTGCGCATCGTGCCGCGCGAGCGCGGCACGCCGCTCGACAGGATCGTCTCCGAACTGATGATCTACGCCAACAGCGAATGGGGCCGTCAGCTCGCGGCGGCGGGTTACGCCGCGCTCTATCGCGCGCAGTCGGGCGGCGGCGTGGCGCGGATGACGGTCGAGCCGGCGCCGCACCAGGGCATCGGCGTGCCGCAGTACGCGTGGACCAGTTCGCCGCTGCGCCGCTACGCCGACCTCGTCAATCAGCGCCAGCTGCTGGCGCTGGTCGCCGGTGCGCCGGCGCCGTATCAGGCCGACGATGCGCTGCGCGAACTGGCGCGCGCGTTCGAATTCACCTACGATGCCTACGCCGGCTTCCAGTATCAGATGGAGCGCTACTGGTGCCTGCGCTGGATCGAGCAGGAGGGCGTGACCACGATGGACGGCGCGGTGATCCGCGACAACCTGGTGCGGCTCGACGCGCTGCCGCTGGTGGTGCGCGTGTCCGGCCTGCGCGGCGCGGCGGGCGAGCGGGTGCGCGTCGCACTGTCGAAGCTCGATCTGTGGGAACTCACGCTGCACGCCGACCTCGAAGCGGAGGAGGCGGCCGGCTGAAATTCGCCAGAGCAGAGGCGCGATAATTTACAATACGCGCCAATCATGGCCCGGCGCCTGGAACCGATATCATCGCTACGCTGCTGCGCAAATTGAACGGACTCGATATCGCGACGCGTTTCCAGTACGCGGTGTTCGCGTCGCTGCTGGTGCACGCGTTCATCATCGTCGGCGTAGGCGTGCGACTGCCTGATTTGTCCAAATTCGATGCCGCGGCGCCGCAGATGGAGGTGGTGCTGGTCAATGCCCGCTCCGCGTCAAGCCCGCTCGCCGCTGACCGCCTCGCCCAGCAGAATCTCGAGGGCGGCGGCAATACCGACGCCGACCTTCACGCGACGACGCCGCTGCCGGCGCTGCAGGACAGCCAGACCACGCAGCTGCAGATGCAGTCGCGGCGCGTCGAGCAGCTCGAAGCCGAATCGCGGCGGCTGCTGGCGCAGGTCAAATCGAACACCACGGTGCCGCCGGCCGACAGCCATCCGCAGCCGCAGCCGACGACCAGGCCAGTGCCCGACGCCGCCGACCTGCTGGCGCAGACCTTCCAGATCGCGCGGCTCGAGGCGCAGATCGAACAGGAGCAGCAGGCCTATCAGAAACGGCCGCGCCGCAAATTCATTGGCGCGAACACTCAAGAATATCGTTTTACGCGGTACCTCGATGACTGGCGTCTGAAGGTCGAGCGCATCGGCACGCTCAATTATCCGGAAGAGGCGCACAATCTCATGGTTACCTTGCGGCTCACAGTATCGATCCGCGCCGACGGCAGCATCGAAAAGATCGAGATAGATCGCACTTCCGGGCAAAAAGCGCTCGATGATGCGGCAATCCGCATCGTTCAGCTTGGCGCGCCGTACGCGCCGTTTCCGCCTGACATCGCGAAGGACGTCGACATCCTGAGCATTACCCGCACCTGGATGTTCGGGCGTTCCGATCAGCTGATGCTCGGCCAGTAACAGCGCCGACCGCAGACTATAAACCTGCACCCGGCGTGAAAATCGCAAGAGGAGTCTGATGTCCGACCAATACGCGCTGATCGGCAATCCGGTCGCGCACAGTTTTTCGCCGCTGATCCACGCCGAGTTCGCGCGCCAGACCGGCCAGGATATCGAGTACACGCGCCTGCTGGCGCCGCTCGACGGTTTTGCCGCAACGGTCGCGCAATTCCGAACGCAGGGCGGCAAGGGACTCAACGTGACGCTGCCGTTCAAGCTTGAAGCTTATCGATTGGCGACGCAGCGCAGCGCGCGCGCCGAGCAGGCGCAGGTGGTCAACACGCTGAAGTTCGAGGACGATCAGGTGTTCGGCGACAATACCGACGGCGCGGGTCTGGTGCGCGACATCGAGGTCAACCTCGGCTTTCCGGTGGTCGCGATGCGCGTGCTGCTGATGGGCGCCGGCGGCGCGGCGCGCGGCGCGCTGCCGGCGCTGCTCGAAAAGAAGCCGGTCACCGTGGTGATCGCCAACCGCACCGCCGCGAAGGCGCATGAACTGGCGCAGCGCTTTGCCCATCTCGGCTGCAGCGGCTGCGGCTACGACGAACTCGCCAACCGCCAGTTTGACCTGATCGTCAACGCGACCTCGGCCAGCATCGCCGGCGAACTGCCGCCGCTGCCGCCCGGCCTGTTCGCGCCGCGCTCCCTCGGCTACGACATGATGTACGGCAGCGCGCCGACGCCGTTCCTGGAATTCGCGCGCGCGCAGGGCGCGCGCAGCGCCGACGGCAGCGGCATGCTGATCGAACAGGCGGCCGAGTCGTTTCTGGTATGGCGCGGCGTGCGGCCCGACACCGCGCCGGTGATCGCCAGGCTGCGCGCCGGCGGCTTTCTCTGAGTTTTCCATGCTGCGTTTTCCGGGACGCCTGATCAGCGGCGCGTTGCTGCTGGCGCTGGCCGCGCTGGTGGCGGTTCAGTTCTGGTTTCTGGTCAACGTCTGGTATTACGTGGACCACAATCCCGACGTCACGGTGTTCATGCAGCAGCGGCTTGAGCAGTTGCACGCGAAGAACCCGCGCGTCGTGCTGCATCATCAATGGATGCCCTACAATCGCGTTTCCATCCATCTCAGGCGTGCCATCGTCGCCGCCGAGGACGCGAAATTCCTCGATCATGACGGTTTCGACTGGGAAGGCATCCAGAAGGCGGCCGAGAAAAACCTGAAGAAGGGCAAGATCGTCGCCGGTGGCTCGACGATCAGCCAGCAGCTCGCGAAGAACCTGTTCCTGACCGGCGAGCGCACGTGGTGGCGCAAAGCGGAAGAGACGGCGATCACGGTGATGATCGAGGTCATGATGACCAAGCGCCGCATTCTTGAAATCTATCTGAACGTGATCGAATGGGGCAGCGGCGTGTTCGGCGCCGAGGCCGCCGCCCAATATCACTTCGGCGTGTCCGCGGCGGAGTTGACGCCGGCACAGGCGGCCGAGCTCGCGGCGATGGTGCCGAACCCGCGCCGCTACGGCGCCGGCGATCCCGACACGCCGTATTTGCAGAAACGCACCGTGCTGATCCTGTCGCGGATGAACGACGCCGAGGTGCCGTAACGAGGCGCCGCGCCGCCGCCGGCGGCGGTCAGCGCGAAGGGCCCTGTGCCGATTCCAGATGGAACAGGATGGTCGGCGTGTCGGGATGCGCCCGCTGCGATTCGCCGAAGGCGATGCTCCCGCTGCCGTAGAGTGTGAACTCCTCGCGCCGCAGCACGATTTCCTTGTCGCCGCTGACGGTGACGAAAGTGCCGTTGGAACTGCGGTCGATCAGGACGAATTTGTCCTTGCGCTTGTCGATGTAAGCGTGATTGCGCGACGCCACCTTGCTCGCGATCACGATGTCATTGTCCGGCTCGCGTCCGATCGTAACGGAGGAGCGGAACACCGTTTCCCCGCCGGCGTGCACCAGCCGCAGCCGCGGTTCCGCCAGATCGAGCATGGCGTTGATGGAGCGTCCCGGCATCAGCGTGGCGGTGCCGACGTCCTGCCATTGCAATTCACGCACGTCGACCGCTTCGACCTTGCCTTTGACCGGAAGCGCTTCCAGGCTGCGCACCTGCGATTGCAGCGCGGCGGACAATCCGGCCCGCGCCGCTTCGGTCATCAGTATCTGTCCGGCCGCGGCCAGTCCCGCGACGCGCGATGCGGTGTTGACGGTGTCGCCGTAGACGTCGCGATTCTCGCGCAGCACGTTGCCGTAATGAAAGCCGATGCGGATCGTCAGCTTGGCCTTGCCGCGGGCCGCGGGACGTTGTGCGAGGCCTTTCTGCATTTCCATCGCAGCGCGAGCGGCGGCATCGGGGTTTTCAAACGCGCACATCACCCCGTCGCCGATGGTCTTGACGACCCAGCCGCCGGCCTGCTGCGCGCTATCGGTAAGCAGCTGGAGACACTCGCGGATCTGGCCGAACGCGCCGGTGTCCCCCATCTTTTCATAGAGGCGCGTGCTGTCGCTGACGTCGGCGAACAGCACCGCCAGGCAAGCTTTTTCGCGTGTCAAAAGTGCCTTCCCTTGGCCATCAGCCCGATATTAACGCCGAAGCGGCTCAGCATTGAAGATATCGCCATCGGCGGCGCTTCATGCGGGCGTCAGCAGGTCGACGAGGAATGAAGCGCCGTAGGCGATGAGCAGGGCGAGGCTGAACGTCAGCGCGTTGCGCGTCAGTCCCTGCGGATAGTCGTTGTTGTCCATATAACGTTTGATCGCGTAGAACGCGACGAAATATACGACGGTCGAAATCAAAAGACTCAGCATTGAAGTTCGCCGGCCCGCCGCCGGCATGCCCGGTGTGATATCCGGTTAATATAGCAGGGTCGAAACGCTTTGCGCCAAGGGGGCAAGGTGCTGGTCAGGCAACTCGCATTGCTGCTGCTGGCGGCGGTTGTCATCGTGCCGCTGTTCCAGCGTCTGAAACTCGGCGCGGTACTCGGCTATCTGGTCGCCGGCATCGTGGTCGGCCCGTGGGTGCTGCACGCGGTCGACCACACCGGCGCGACGCTGGAGTTCGCCGAGCTCGGCGTGGTGCTGCTGCTGTTCGTGATCGGGCTCGAGCTCGAGCCGGCGCGGCTGTGGGCGCTGCGCGGTCCGGTGTTCGGCCTCGGCAGCGCGCAGATGGCGGCGACTACCGCGCTGGTCGCCGCGGTCGCGCGCGCCGCGGGGCTGCACTGGGGCACCGGCGTCATCATCGGCTTCGCGCTCGCGCTGTCGTCGACCGCGCTGGTGATGGCGTTACTCGAAGAGCGCGGCGAACTCGCGCGGCGCTACGGCCGCGAGGCGTTTTCGATCCTGCTGTTTCAGGACGTCGCGGTGATTCCAGTGTTGGCGCTGCTGCCGCTGCTGGCGCCCGGCGCCGCCGGCGAAATCCATTTCAGCTGGAGCGAGGCCGGCAAGATCGCGCTGCTGGTCGGCGTCGTGCTGAGCGGCGGGCGCTACATCGTGCGTCCGGCGCTCAATTTCATCGCGATCCAGGCCAACCGCGAGATCTTCACCGCCGCCGCGCTGCTGCTGGTGATCGCCGCCGCGCTCGGCACCGAACTGGTCGGGCTGTCGATGTCGCTCGGCGCGTTTCTCGCCGGCGTGATCCTCGCCGATTCCGAACTGCGTCATGAGCTCGAAGCCGACATCGAGCCGTTCAAGGGCCTGCTGATGGGGCTGTTTTTCATGGCGGTCGGCATGAACGCGAACCTCGGTGTGCTGCTCGACAAACCGGCGCTGGTGCTCGGGCTCACCGCGCTGCTGCTGGCCGGCAAGGCGGCCGTGATGTACGTGATTTCGCGGTTGAGCGGCGCGCCCGGCGACAGCGCGCAGCGGCTGGCGGTGGCGCTGGCGCAGGGCGGCGAGTTCGCATTCGTGCTGCTGACTGCGGCGGTCGCGCAGCGCGTGCTGCCCGCGGCGCTGTCCGACCTGCTGATCATGGTGGTCACCATGTCATTGCTGGCGGCGCCGCTGCTGATCGCGGCCCATGCCAAAGTACTTGCACTGTGGACTGCGCTGACCGCCGTGCCGGAATATGACGTCATCGAGCCACAGGACAAGCCGGTCATCATCGCCGGTTTCGGACGCTTCGGGCAGATCGTCGGCCGCGTGCTGCGGATGTCGGGCATCCCGTTCACCGCACTCGAAATCAGCTACGAGCAGGTCGATTTCGTGCGCAAGTACGGCGGTAAAATCTACTATGGCGATGCGTCGCGCCTGGAGCTGCTGGCGGCGGCGGGGGCGACGCGCGCGCGGCTGTTCGTGCTCGCGATCGACGACGTCAAGGCTTCAATCGAGACCGCGCGCGTGGTGCGCCAGCATTTTCCGGCGCTGCCGATCATCGCGCGCGCGCACAACCGCGTCCATTATTTCCGGCTGCGCGATCTCGGCGTCGAGGTGATCCACCGCGAAGTGTTCGCCGCGAGCGCCGAAGCGGCGGTCGATGTGCTCAGGGCGCTGGGGATGGCCGACGCGGACGCCGTGCGCGCGGTCGCGCTGTTCCGCGAGCACGACGAAAAGCTGCTCGTCCAGCAGTACAGCATCCACGAGAACGAGGATCAGCTGATACAGACGACCAAGCAGGCTGCCGAGCAATTGCAGGAAGTGTTCGAGCAGGACGCCGCAGGCCGGCGGGAGGCGGCGGGGACGCAGGACCCCGCGTGATTGCTCCTCCGTGCTCAGCGCGCCGGCTGCCAGTGTCCGGGCACGAAGTGATAGTACGGCCCTCGTTGCTCCCAATGCTCCGGCACCCAGACATAGCCGCGGTGTTCGCGGATCCAGTGTCCCTGCACCCAGACGTGCCGGCGGCCTTCCCAGCGCCAGTAGCCCGGCGCCCACACATAGCCCCGGCGCGGCGCCGGCACCACCTCGACCTGCGGCGCGGGCGGCGCGACGCCGATGTCGATGTTGACGTCGGTGCGCGCGGCCGCCGGCAGCGCAGTGGCGCCGAGCACGGTCATCAGTGCAACAAACAGCAATGCTTTCCGGTTTGACATGATGGACCTCTCAAATGATGGGCAACCGGGATATCGCCTCGGGGTGACAGTCGTCTGAACAGTTGCCGTAAAAGTGAATGACGGGCAGCCGGATTATTGCCGCGGTTCGCCGCCTTCTTCCCGGTGCGGGCGGCAGGCTTTGAGCGCCTGCGGGTTCTGCGCCTGCGCCACGCAGTTCCTGGCGTTTTGCAGCGTGCTGATGCGCTGATCGATGCGGTCGAGCATATGCTGTTTCCTTTCATCGAAATTCGGCCGGCCCTGGCCGTTCTGCGCTGCCCCGGCGCCGGGCTGCGCCTGCACGCCCTGCGGCCCGCTTTGTTGTTGGCCGAATGCGGCGGTGGAAATCAGCAACGGTAAAACGAGAAATAATGCCTTCTTCATGATCGTCCCCTGATAAAGAAATGGATGCAGTTCCACTAACGCCCTCATCGGAAAGTATGCATACTCCATTTCAGGGGATTTTTGTAACGAATGATGTCGAAACGACGCGATTTTTTGTGAGCGACGGGGGTGCCGCCCGTGGGCTGAAATGAAGGAACCGAGAGGACATCCGGAAAGTCCAACCTTCAGCTTTTTCGGTAAGGAGACCTCGTCATGAAAATTTCTCGTCGCTGGCAGGACGGACTGATTCTTGTTGCAGGGCTGGCGGTATCCCTGTACCCGTCCTTCATCCACTTTGGGCTGGGAATCGATGCTGTTGCCGTGAGGGTGCTGGGGGTGGCCATGGCCGCGTTCGCCGCCGGAGCGCTCATCTATCCCGAAAAAGAATGGATCGAACACGGCATCGTGTTGTTCGGGCTATGGCTCCTTCTCATGGCCTTTTCGCTCCATTTTTACGGCTTCCGGAAAGAGGTCGCGTACGCGCAAGTCTTCGTCAGCCTTGGTGTCCTCATCCTCGCATTCAGCGCAGTGCTGCGGCAACAAAGGCTGACATCAGGCCCGGATCCTTCCCGCGGTCAGCATGGCGGACGGTTGACCTGACGAAAATAGCTACACAGGGGACCCCCATTTGTTTTTATAAGATCCCATCATCGTGCAGCGCGAGGGAGGTTGAATGTGACTGGCCGTAAAATCGCTGCCTATTACGCCTGGAGCCGCCCCGACGAAATCGGCGCGCCTCTCGCCATCATCGAGAATCGTTTCCCGGCGCTTTTCGAAAGCCGGCGGATGCTCTATCCGCGCTTCGAAGAGTTCTCCGATCCGAACCGGTTCGACCAGAGTATCACCGGCTTCCTCGATTACATCATGAAGAAGAACTTCACCGCTTTCGTGGAGCAAGCGCGCGCCCAGACCGGCCAACCTGTCCTCGAACTGGAGCGCGTCCACGATGATGGCCAGTGGTTTCCGCTGGATGATGATCTGGCCGGAAGCGTCGACACCCTGATCGTCATCAGTTTCGATTCGATCCGGACGGGTCAGCAGGCGAGCGATGCTGAATTGCGGGCTGTGCGCGCTTTTCTGGCAAAGCCGGACAATCTTCTCTTTGTCTCGCTGCACCATGATATCGGCCATGCCGAAGGTCTTCCGCACACTGCGCGCCTGCGCTTGCAGGAGATTGAATTCCTCCATCATGGGGACAGGACGATTCCGCCGCAACAGCGCTTCGGCGGCTTCGGCCGCTCGCTCCTCGCAGGACTCGGCATGCCGGTGGAGAATCGATTCGGGCTTCGTCCCGCCGCCGAGCCCGGCGGCTTGCCGTCGCCGATCGAAATCGAGAGCGGACTCGATCGCCTAGGGCTGCTTGACGGTGTGACGACATTCAATCTCCATCCCCACCTGCCGCACTTCGAGCGCCTCGGCGCGGCCGTCGAGAAAATGGAGGTGCTGGCGCGCCAGCGCATCGATCTGACCGCGCCGCCGCACGCCTTCACGCAAGGCGGGCGGACTACGTTCGATGCTTTACTGCAGTCCCGTCCGGGAGTTTTCGCGGGTGACCTGCTGGTCGGTGATGCGACCCTGTGGAGTTCCACGGCCGGGGGCGTGGACAGTCTTCACCGTCTTTGGGCGAATGTGGCTCGGCGAGAACCCCGCTCCTGACTGACGGTCTCCGCTGTTGGCTGAAAGCGGACAATTTTATTCAATAAATAATATGGTCTGTCCCCATTGTTCCTGCTCTATGCCGATCGTAAACAGCCCCCCATTCATTTATTAAGCTTCGCTGCTGCCTGCGCGGTGGGGTTGGGCGTAGGCTCGCCGATCTTCCGGAGTGTGTTGCGATCCGTGTGGTGAAACGGCTCCGCCTGACCCGGGATGATCAACACCGTATCCTGCTCGTAGGACCAGGTTCCGTCGGCATTGATCGAAACCGTGATGGTGTAGCGCTCTGTCCTGAACGCGTACTCCAGAAACGGATTTGACACGATGCCGTTCATCTCCGATCCGCGGACAGCCTCAAGACGAAACGTTTTCGCATCGGTGCGGGCACGGCCCATGGCCATGGCCGCTTGCCCGCGGGGTATCGAAAGCGTCTGGATCACGGTCTCGGTCGCCGGTTCCCATAGCCAGTAACCGACCTGATCGTGAAATGTCTCGACGTCATCGGGCTTGACGATCCGCGTGTGGTAGCGCAGTCCGTAGAACAGTTGCGGCCCATTGGTCTGCGCATCGATCGGCTGCAGTTCCATCTGTTCGATGAACACCTGCTTTTCGGGACCGTCCGGTTTCGGGTTGATGTCGAGGCCGCGTGTGCCGGTCCAGATGCCGGCCATGCCGGTGAGAGGGCCCAGATTGGCGAGCGTATCGACGTCCGGATCGGGCTCCGTATAAATGTCTTTGGGGAAATTTTCCATGGTCGATCCGTCAAGCCCGGGAATTAAATAGGTGACAGGCCACTGTTATTTTCAAAAGGATTCTCCGAAATAAACCGCGGCCTATCCCCCGTTGTTAGTGATGTGACCCTGTGGAGTTCTACGGCCGTGGGTGTGGACAGTCTCTGCCGTCTTTGCGGTGAATGTGATTCAGTGATAACTCCGCTCATGACGGCCTCCGCCGGTGGCCGAAAGCGGGCGTTTTTATTTAATAGAAACAATGGGGGGGCTGACCCCATTTATTCTTATGGGGCCCAATTTTATTCATTTTATAAGAAATAGTATTGGCACCATGATTGAGTTTAAGAAGAATTCCATGATTGGGCCAAATCTTCCGCGCTTTTATATCGGGAGACAACGCCGCGTGGGCCAAGCGCCGGTATAAATAGATTCACAGTTTTATCTTTTACAGCATCACTTATATCTGCGATATGTAACTTATCGATAAATGATCTTTTTGTTTCCCGTAATCTGACGACTTCCAAGAAAAGTGCTCTCGCAATTAAATCAGTGTCGGGCAAGGAGTATCCGACAATTACAAGTGTTTTACATGCTTCCAACGAATTGCGGGCCTGGCTCCATAGGGTCTTAAATGGATTGCGGTCGACGCGTTTGTGCCATCCAGGTGGTATAAATGCCGCGCTATCGAATACCGGCCATCCTTTGCGCGCCCTTACAACATAGGGACGTTTTTTTAATCTCACATCAGAATTTTGATAAAGCTTCCAATTAATACTCCCATGGAGTTTCAGAAGTTTTATTTTTGATTTTTCTGATCCGGGAACATTGTGATTTAGCAACCAGTTTTTAGCCCAGTTATGAGTAATGCCTGTTACCCCGATGCCGTACCCATCCCTCGGTGTCCAAAGACAATTAGAATCGGGCATAGACTCTTCGATAACAGTGTCATAATTAAATGTAATAAGTATGTCTCCGGCTTTAACTCTTTCGAGTATTTTCCGATGAATATAACTAACACTAGGTTCTGCGGGACCATTTTCGAACGAACAAGTTGTATGTATCAGGGTGCGCCTAAGTAATTCTTCTAATTCATCTGTTCGAAATTGCCAGTCCTTGGGTCTATGGTGGGGTTTTGCAAATTTTCCTAGTTCAAGCCGGGTCTCAATATCTCGATAATATTGTTCAAGACCAACCCCCCACCGTTTTATCGTGTAAGTCAAATACATCCCCCAAAACTAGATTGGCAAGTCTCCCGGTGCCCCGCCCTTTTATCTGTCCAGCGATCTGAAAAAAATCCGAATCAATGGGCGGGGGTAATAACCTCGTTGAGAAGGCGGCGCGCGTCGCGCCCGCGCCGAAAAGAACGACCATTGGATGCGACAATTCCATGACTTGATGCTACAGACATCAATGCTTGATGACAATTAATCTGATCGTCTATTTATTTTTCGGCATATAAAGATCAGTAATCGACCCTTCCGCAATTTCCGCCGCGAAGAACACGGTTTCCGACAGTATCGGGCGCGGGGGATTAAATAATCGGTGCGTTGAGCATTTTACCCGGCAGCCCTTCTAAATCTGTTTGATGCGCGCACTTAGCGCAATCTGCTCGACTTTGCCGCGGTAACGCGGAAAGAACGACAATCGCGGGGCCTGATAAAGCATGGCGAACAGTTCGCCTTGACTGACCGCTCCGTAGCCCATGCCCAGGAGTTGAGTGTTATCGACCTTGCGGATAAGGCTGAACTCAAAATGAAACCCTTTTTTCAGTCCACCGAAATTTGCGGGTTCGAGCTTCAACAACTTGAAACTGGATCCATCCCGCGTAAGCATGCCCTCAAAAAGAGACACGATTTCATCAGGCGTCATGCTGGCACGAAAATCAAGATTCTTCATCTTGCCGCCCGATGCGGAATTTTTTGAGGTGATCGCTTCACCGTCCTTGAGCCCGGTGTAGATCAATAGCTGATCGATCGGCAGTCCCTCCATGGTCCAAATCTGCGCGGGACCCAGGCCCGGGGCCTTGATCTGGTTCCATGCGCCGTCCAGGTTGACCGTCATGCGCTCGCCCAAGGTATTTTCCCCGGTTTCAACTTTTCCGACAGATGCGCAACTGACAAGTCCGCCCATCAGAAGGATGATCAATAGTCTTTTCATATTTTCATCTCCTCGATATAGCTCTTGATCATGAGACCATCCGGCGATGCCGGCGACAGATCCAGGTAGTGCCCCAAATTCGTCCGCGCTTCTTCCGTCTGCTTGCGCGCCATATATATCATTCCCAGACCGCGGTAGCTTTCCGGAGGGGCATTGCCCAAACTGATGGCCGATTTGTAGTCGTTTATCGCCTGGTCAAGGTCCGTGTCGTTGGATCGAAGGCGGCGGACCTCCGCCCTGGCGAACAGATAATCCGGCTGTGAAGGGGAGCGGGAGATCAGCCTGTTTAGAAGGGCGATGCTTTGTTCATGCTGGCTGCGCTTGATTTCATCATCCAGCCATTCGCGTCGGTACGGCGCCATCTTGTCCAGCCAGGTAGCTTCATTGGTTACCCCGCCGGGGTGAGCCTCGACTAACCGAGCAAGCGTTTCACGCCTCTCGTCAGCCGGCGGATGAGTCGCAAACATCGGGTTTTCTCTGGTCGGATCTTCATTGGGGGACGCTTTAAGCTCAACGAGAAGGTTTTCCCACACCTTCGCCGCTTCAGCCGGATCGTAGCCAGCCTTGCTCATCAGCTCGAGACCAATGCGGTCGGCGACGCGTTCATGTTCGCGCGAATGCGCAAACGCGCCGGCAATCGCCGCAATTTGTCCCACCGCGCCGACCAGACCGAAAATGCCGAAGAATTGGGCGAACGCGCTGCGCGATTCAGCGTCACGCAACTGATCAATCGAGTGTCTTGAAAAATAATGACCGAGTTCGTGCCCCAGCACTGCTGCCAGCTGCGCCTCGTTGTCTATTCTCAGCATCAGACCGGTCCATACCTGCATCATGCCGTTGGGCGCCATCATGGCGTTGAATATCGGGTTGTGCATCACATAGGCGCGAATATCGGGACAATGATCGCCGCCGAGCCGGCATATGATGTCCAGCACGTAATCGTGAAGCTGCGGATCGCGGATGCAAAATGGACTTTGGCGAACGCGTTTTTCTTCGCGATCCATCAGCGCCCATAGCCCGCCCTCGTCAGATGACAGATCGGGACGCGCGAATCGCGGCGGTATCTGCCAGTCAGGCCAGGAATCGGATTGCGCCAAACTGATCCCAGGAATCAGGTTCAGGCAGCAAACGCAGCCCATGGACAAAAAACGGCGCCGGTTCATTTTGCTACCGGAAAATCTTTCAGAAGCGCGTTCAGGGTATCGGCCGCCTTGTCCTCTTCTCGCAGGTCGCCGGTCCCACGCTGGAGGCGGTTGAACCAGAGTACTTGTCCCGTGTTCAGGTCCACCAGTGATGCATAGCCGACCTGCATTCCCCCGGTAAGTCCTACCCCCAGCATGGCCATGAACATCATGGTTGCAACCCGCTCGCCGCTGGCATAGCTGTCGCGAATCCAGCTGAAGAGCGCGTAGTCAGCACCTGTTTTGCTCTTGATTACGCTGACCTCGTCTCCCAATGACCAGTCGAGTTTGCCTTCCTTGGTCGGCAGATGAAAAGAGGAACTCCCGAAATGATGTATATCGATGGCCCGCGCGACAGCGCCATGCAACGCGTTTATTTCAGCGAACTCGTCGGCCTGCTCGTCAGTGAGGTCGGAGAACACGACCCCGAACGTTTTCTGTTTTTCATTGAATGCCGTCCTCAGATTTTTTATCGCAGCCTCCGTCCAGTCCGCCTTCGGCTCCACGACACCGCCCGCGCTAAGCGAAAAAAGTTCCACGTCAGCGGGCATCAGCACGATCCGCGCGCCTTTGGGCAGGTTTGTGAACCCGGGCGCAAGATTATCGGGCTGCGCGCGGGCGACGCCGATGCCGAGAAATCCCGCGATTATCAGAACACCAATCTGAATCGCGCTGAATCTGTGGAAACAGTTGCGGGAATTTCCTGGAATTGAAGAGTATCGGGAACCGGGTGACCGTACGGTCGACGGCTTCATGCATCCGAAAAAACTGGATAGCCAGCGGTTTATCCAGTCATGTTCCAGGCGGAACGCCGGATTCCGGCGCGCGCTGAAATCTGTATCGCAATGTTTGCTTTCATTCATTACAACCATGTGCTACCTCCCTTTAGAAGTAAATATGCACACAATGTAAAGAAGAGTACCGGGACAGCCTTGTTATTTTTGTGCAATCAATTCAGCTCGAGAGGTTTACATGATTCAGCCAGCTCCCATCATAACCCGCAATCCGGTTGTCCGTTTATTTCTTCGGCATATAAAGATCGGTAATCGAACCTTCCGCAATTTCCGCCGCGAAGAACACTGTCTCTGATAGCGTCGGGTGAGGATGGATGGTGAGGCCGAGGTCTTCGGCGTCGGCGCCCATTTCCAGCGCGAGCACGGTTTCCGCAATCAATTCGCCAGCGTTGACGCCGACCATGCCGGCGCCGAGGATGCGGCCGGTTTTTTTGTCGAACAATAATTTGGTCGCGCCTTCATCGCGGCCGGTGGCCAGCGCACGGCCGCTTGCCGCCCACGGGAACGACGCCTTGTCGTATTCGATGCCCTGCGCCCTAGCCTGCGTTTCGGTAAGTCCCATCCACGCGACTTCGGGATCGGTATAGGCGACCGATGGAATGGTGCGGGCATCGAACGCAACCTTGTGGCCGGCGATCACCTCGGCGGCAAGCTTGCCTTCGTGCGTGGCCTTGTGCGCGAGCATCGGTTCGCTGGCGATGTCGCCGATAGCAAAAATGTGCGGCACGTTGGTGCGCATCTGGCTATCGGTCGGAATGTAGCCGCGCTCGTTGACCGCGACGCCCGCCGCCTCGGCGTTGATCGCGCGTCCGTTCGGCCGGCGGCCGACTGCGACCAGCACGTAGTCGAAGGTATCTTCCCCTTCGTGCTCGCCATCGAAGGTGACCTTGAGCCCGTTTTTCGCGGCCTCGATTTTGGCGACCTTGGTCTTGAGCAGGATTTTCTCGTAGCGCCTGGCGATGCGCTTTTCGAGCGGTTTGACGATGTCGCGGTCGGCGCCTGGCATCAGACCGTCCATCAGCTCGACGACGGTGATCTTCGAACCGAGCGCGTCGAACACGGTCGCCATTTCGAGGCCGATGATGCCGCCGCCGATCACCAGCAGCCGCTTCGGGACTTCCGGCAATTCGAGCGCGCCGGTGGAATCGATCAGCCGCGGATCGTCGTACGGAAAACCGGGGATCTTCGCGACGCTGGAACCGGCGGCGATGATGCCGTGATCGAACGACACCGTCTTCGCGCCGTCCTTGCCCTCGACGCGGATCGTGTTGGGCGAGGTGAACGCGCCGACGCCCTGCACGACCTCGACCTTGCGCTGCTTGGCAAGCCCGGCGAGCCCTTTGGTCAGTTTGCCGACGACGCTGCTTTTCCACGCGCGCAGCTTGTCGAGCTCGACTCGGGGCTTGCCGAACGCGACGCCGGCGTGCGCCATCTCGTCGGCCTCGGTGATCACTTTCGCGACGTGCAGCAATGCCTTCGACGGAATGCAGCCGACATTGAGGCAGACGCCGCCGAGCGTCGGATAGCGCTCGATCAGCACCGTCTTCTTGCCGAGGTCGGCGGCGCGGAACGCCGCAGTGTAGCCGCCGGGCCCGGCGCCGAGCACGACGACTTCGGCGTGGATGTCGCCTTTCGGTCCAGCGTACGGTGTCACGCTCGCCGGCGCGGCGCCTTCACTTTTGTTTGGCGTCGGCGTTGCAGCGGGCGGTGCTTTCGCGGCCGGAGTGGACGCAGGTTCGGCCGCTGTCACCGCCGCGGCGGCGCTGTCGAGTGTCAGGATCAGCGAGCCCTCGGAGACTTTATCGCCGACCTTGATCTTGAGTTCCCTGACGGTGCCGGCCTGCGGCGCCGGCACGTCCATCGTCGCCTTGTCCGATTCGAGCGTGATCAACGGGTCTTCCGGCTTGACCGTGTCGCCGGGTTTGACCAGCACTTCGATCACCGGCACGTTCCTGTAGTCGCCGATGTCGGGGACTTTGATCTCTACGAGAGTGCTCATGGTTTCCCTAGATTTTTACTGAAAGACGCAGTTTGCTGAATCCTGCATCCCGTATCCTGAATCCTGCTTTTACGTTCTGATATGCCCGTCGCCGAGCACGACCCACTTCAATGAGGTGAGTCCTTCCAGCCCGACCGGGCCGCGCGCGTGCAGCTTGTCGGTCGAGATGCCGATTTCGGCGCCGAGACCGTATTCGTAGCCGTCGGCGAAGCGCGTCGAGGCGTTGACCATCACCGAGCTCGAATCCACTTCGCGCAGAAAGCGCCGCGCGCGCGTGATGTCCTCGGTGACGATCGCGTCGGTGTGCTGCGAACCGTAAGTCGCGATGTGGTCGAGCGCGGCGTCGAGCCCGTCCACCACGCGCACCGACAGGATCGCCGCCAGATATTCGGTGTACCAGTCTTCCTCGGTCGCCGCTTTCATCCACGGCACCAGTTTGCGCGCAGCGTCGTCGCTGCGCAGCTCGATGCCCTTGTCCTTGTAGATGTCGGCGAGCCTAGGCAGCACTTCGGCCGCGATGCCTTTGGCGACCAGCAGCGTCTCCATCGTGTTGCAGGTGCCGAGCCGCTGCGTCTTCGCGTTGTCGGCGACGCGCAGCGCCTTGCCGACATCGGCCTTGTCATCGATATAGACATGGCAGACGCCGTGCAGGTGCTTGATCATCGGAATGCGCGACTCGTGTTCGAGTCGTTCGATCAGTTCCTTGCCGCCGCGCGGCACCACGACGTCTACATACTGCCGCATCGTGATCAGTTCGCCGACTGCGGCGCGGTCGGTGATTTCGACCACCTGCACCGCGGCCTCCGGCAGGCCGGCGCCTTTCAGTCCTTCGCGCACGCACTGCGCGATCGCCTGATTGGAATGGATCGCCTCCGAGCCGCCGCGCAGGATGCAGGCGTTGCCTGATTTCAGGCACAGTCCGGCGGCGTCGGCGGTCACGTTGGGCCGCGCTTCGTAGATGATCGCGATCACGCCGAGCGGCACCCGCATGCGGCCGACCTGAATGCCGCTCGGCCGGTACTTGAGATCGAGGATTTCGCCGACCGGGTCGGTCAACTGCGCGATCTGGCGCAGCCCGTCGGCCATCGCCGTTACAGTGTTGTCCTTCAGCGTCAGGCGGTCGATCAGCGCCGAGCCGAGGCCTTTCTGGTACGCGCCGTCGAGGTCCTTCTGATTCGCCGCGAGCAACGCCCTGGCATCACGCTCGATCGCCTCCGCGATCAGCGTCAGCGCCTTGTCCTTGGCCGCGGTGTCGGCCACCGCCATCAGCCGCGCCGCCGCGCGCGCCTGCTTGCCGACGCCGGTCATGTAAGTCTGGATATCCACGGGAGAATGATACCGTGAGTGAGGCGAGATTAGTAATTAGTGATTAGCGATTAGTAAAACCGCTGGCGCTTATTCGCTAATTGCTAATCACCAATCGCTTCTTCGCGAAGCGCAGCCCCAGTTGCAGAAACTCGTCCCACGCATCGCCCCTGGCGAGCCCCTTGATCATGCGGTCGATCTGCGCCGCGTGCAGCAATGCGGCCTCGATCTGCGGCAGCGTGAAGCGCCGCGCGTTCCGCTCGATCACTTTCTGGCGCGGACCCCAGATGCGCGCCTCGCGCAGCGCCTGCGCCAGCGGCTGGCCGGCGCCGGTCAGCGCAACCACGCGGCCGAGCGCGCGGATTTCATCGGCGATCGCCCACAGCACGAGCGGCGGCGCGGCGCCTTCGCCGCGCAGTCCGTCGAGCACGCGCGTCAGATGCGCGGCGTCGCCGGCGGCGACGATGGCGCCGAGGTCGAATACGTCGAAGCGTGCGACGTCGAGCACCGCGTCCTTGACCTGGTCGAACGTCAACGGTCCGGCCGGGAACAGCAGCGCCAGTTTCTGCACTTCCTGATAGGCGGCGAGCAGATTGCCTTCGACGCGGTCGGCGATGAAGGCGAGCGTTTCGTCGTCGGCGCTCTGCTGCTGCTCGCGCAGCCGGCCGGCGAGCCACGCCGGCAGTTGCGCGCGCTCGATCTGTTTCGCTTCGACCACGACGCCGGCCGCTTCGAGCGCTTCCAGCCACGACGCTTTCTGCGCGCGCCAGTCAAGCTCCGGCAGCGCGATCAGCGTCACGGTATCGGCGGGCAGGGCGGCGGCGAATTGCTGCAGGGCCTTGCCGCCCTCGACGCCGGGCTTGCCGTTCGGAATGCGCAGTTCGAGAATGCGGCGCGCTGCGAACAGCGATTGCGACTGCGCGCTCATCCTGAGCTGCGGCCAGTTGAAATGCGGTTCGGCGGTCAGCACTTCGCGTTCGCTGTGGCCGGCGGCGCGCGCGGCGGCGCGGATGCGGTCGGCGGCTTCGAGCGCAAGCAGCGGCTCGTCGCCGAACACGGTGTAGAGCGGAGCGAGCCCGCGTTTCAGGTGCTGCGGAAGCTGTTCGGTAGAAATGCGCATGTGCTGCGCCGGCGCGGTCAGGAGCCGGCGCGCGCGGCCTGCAGCCGGTGCAGAATCTGCTGCACCGCGTCCTTCTCCATGTCCTTGTAGAGCAGAGCCTCTTCCTGCTCCTTGGCGATGACGTCGGTGTCGTTATAGGTGAGGTCGCGCCGCAACGTGATCAGTTCCGGCGCCAGATAAGACTTGCCCGCGGCATCGACCACGCTGAACGACACGCGGTAGTAGAGGGACAGTTCCTGGATGCGGCCCGATACCGACAGCGACAGGATCACGCGCTCGGGCTGCTCGGACAGGATCGACAGCGTTGCCTGCGCGTCCTTCGCATCATCGACGATTTTGGTGCTGCTGCCGGAAATCACCGCGCGCTTCAGCTGGCTTGCCAGCGCTGAGTTGCCGGGCGTCACATAGAGCGACTCGAACGGCAGCATGGTCTGGCCGCGCAGATGGAAACCGCAGGCGGCCAGCAGCGCGCACAGAGCGACGATTGCAGCAAGGCGTGGGAGGCGATGTGGGCCGCGCCGGCGTGTCAGGTTCATGGCGTTCATTTTCTCATACTACGACGTTGACGAGGCGGCCGGGGACCACGACGATTTTTTTGACCGGCTGCGTGCCGATATATTTGTGCACGTTCGGTTCCGCCAGCGCCGCCTGTTCGATCGCCGCGCGGTCGGCGTCCTTGCTGACGCGCAGCTTGCCGCGCAGCTTTCCATTCACCTGCACCACCAGCTCGATCTCATCGGCGTCGAGCGCCGCCGGATCGGGTTCCGGCCATGGCGCCTTGAGAATGTCATCGCCATATCCGAGTTCACGCCAGAGGTGGTGAGTAATATGCGGCGCGATAGGGGAAAGCGCGATTAGCAATATCTTGAATGCTTCTTCACGCGCAAATGCACGTTGTCGATTGGCGGCGAACGAATATTTGGGGTCGCCCAGTTGCCCGGATTTATATAAGATATCGTGGGATCCGAAGGCTTCCAGCGCATTGAGCATTTTCATTGCCGCTGAAACCACAGTATTGAATTGCAGTTTTTGCATGTCCGAGTTCGCTTGTTTCAGCAGCGAATGTGTCGCTCTTCGAAATTTCATCGTTTCATCGTCGGCCTCGTTCCAAAGCCAGGTCAGCGATGTATCGACACCTTTATCTTTGCGGAATTTCTCTAATTCCTGACCCAAAGACCATATGCGTCTGAGAAAGCGCGCCGCGCCTTCGACACCGCTGTCCGACCATTCGAGCGTCTGCTCGGGCGGCGAAGCGAACATCACGAACAGCCGCGCGGTGTCGGCGCCGTATTCGTCGATCAGGGACTGCGGATCAACGCCGTTGAGCCTGGATTTCGACATGGTGCCGACACCACCGTATTCGACCGCGCTGCCGTCGCTCTTCGCGGTGACCTTTCCGATCCGCCCCTGCGCGTCGTGCGCGACTTCGATTTCTTCGGGCGCGAAATAAGTGATGCCGCCTTTTTCGTTTTTGCGGAAATAGATGTGGTTAAGCACCATGCCTTGCGTGAGCAAGTTGGAAAAAGGTTCATCGAGCTTGAGCAGACCGAGATCGCGCATCACTTTGGTCCAGAAGCGCGAATAGAGCAGGTGCAGGATCGCGTGCTCGATGCCGCCGATGTACTGATCGACCGGCATCCAGTAATCACTTTCGCCGTCGACCATCGCACAATCGCTGCGTTGGCTTGCGTAGCGTGCGTAGTACCACGATGAATCGACGAAAGTGTCCATGGTGTCGGTCTCGCGCCGCGCCGGCGCACCGCACTTGGGACAGTCCACGTTCAGGAAGTCGGCGCGCTTGTTGAGCGGATTGCCGGAGCCGTCCGGCACGCAGTCTTCCGGCAGCACCACCGGCAACTGGTCGTCGGGCACCGGCACGTCGCCGCATTGTTTGCAATGGATGATCGGGATCGGCGTGCCCCAGTAGCGCTGGCGCGAAATGCCCCAGTCGCGCAACCGCCACATCGTTTTCTTTTCGCCGAGGCCTTTGGCCTTCAGATCGGCGGCGATTGCATCCACGGCTTGTGTGTAGTTCAGGCCATCATATTTGCCTGAGCCAATACAAATTCCATGATCGGCGTACCAAGATTTCCATTTTGCCTGATCAAATTCGGTCCATTCCTTTAAAAGAGGCCCCCATTTTTCCGCGCCAGCGCCATGAGGATCTCCATATTCTTTAAGAAGACGATGTGTTTCTTCTGAGTCGGCTGCGCGCGCACCCTCTCGCAGTACCTGTCGAATTGCTGGAGCACTTTTTGACTCGCTTTTAATGACCTGTCTGATCGGCAAACCGCATTGCTTGGCGAAATGGAAATCGCGCTCGTCGTGCGCGGGCACCGCCATCACTGCGCCTTCGCCGTAGCCCATCAACACATAGTTGGCGACCCACACCGGAATTTTTTCGCCGGACAACGGATGCGTGACCCCGATGCCGGTCGGCATGCCTTTCTTTTCCGCGGTCGCGAGATCGGCTTCCATCACCGAGCCGCGCTTGCATTCCTCGATGAACGCGGCGAGCTTCGGATTGTTTCCCGCCGCGTAAGTCGCAAGCGGGTGTTCGGCGGCGATCGCGCAGAAAGTAACACCCATGATGGTGTCGGCGCGCGTCGTGAACACCCACAGTTTCTCTTCCTTGCCGTCGAGCGTGTACGGAAACGCGAAGCGCACGCCGTACGACTTGCCGATCCAGTTGGCCTGCATCGTCTTCACGCGCTCCGGCCAGCCGGGGAGTTTTTCCAGGTCGGCGAGCAGTTCTTCCGCGTACTGGGTGATGCCGAGGTAGTAGCCGGGGATTTCCTTCTTCTCGACCACCGCGCCGGTGCGCCAGCCGCGGCCGTCGATCACCTGTTCGTTGGCGAGCACGGTCTGATCGACCGGGTCCCAGTTGACGACCTGCGTCTTCTTGTAGGCGACGCCTTTTTCCAGCATGCGCAGGAACAGCCACTGGTTCCATTTGTAATAGGCGGGGTCGCAGGTCGCAAGTTCGCGCTGCCAGTCGATCGCAAAGCCGAGCGACTGCAGCTGCTTCTTCATGTGCGCGATGTTGTCCCAGGTCCACTTCGCGGGCGGCACCTTGTTGGCGATCGCGGCGTTTTCGGCGGGCAGTCCGAACGCGTCCCAGCCCATCGGCTGCAGCACGTTGCAGCCGCGCATCCGGTGATAGCGGGCGAGCACGTCGCCTATGGTATAGTTTCTGACGTGTCCCATATGCAGCTTGCCGGACGGATAGGGGAACATCGACAGGCAGTAGTATTTGGGCCGGTCGGGAACTGCAGTCGCGCGGAACGAGCCGTGCTCGTCCCAGTAGCGCTGGGCGGCGGCCTCGATGTCGTGGGCGCGGTCGCTGTTGTATTTGTCCTGCATGACGGCGATTTCCGGAAAGCGCGAATTATAACTGCATGCATCCGGATTCCTGTCCGCGCCGCATCGGCGGTGACGGGATGCAATCGAAGGGGGCTTCCATGAAGATCAGAGTTTTCCTGACCGCACTGCTGATGTTGTCGGCGGGTTCGGCATGGGCGGCGACGCGCCCCAATCTGATGGTTGAAAGCGTGCAGATGCCGGCGTGGGTCGTGCATGACAACGGGCTGCGTCAGGCGCTGGCGGTCGGCGCCGCTCTCGGCGACCGCGATAAGATCCAGACCGGCGCCGGCGCGCGCGTGCTGCTGCGGCTGGCCGACGGCAGCACCATCAAGCTCGGCGAGAACGCGGCGCTGACGCTCGACGATCTCGGCCAGCAGAAGGACAAACTGAAGCAGCTGGTGACGGCGACGCTCGACGTGCTGGCCGGCGCGTTCCGCTTCACGACGCAGGCGATCTACAAGTTTCACGGCGAGCGCGACGTCAAGGTCAAGCTGGTGACGATCACCGCCGGCATCCGCGGCACCGACATCTGGGGCAAGCACACCGACCAGCGCGACGTGCTGGCGCTGCTCGAAGGGAAAGTCACCGTCGTCCACGGCACGCAGGCGTTCACGATGGACCAGCAGCAATCGGTCTATACGGTGCCGAAGGAGGGCGCGCCGACGCCGGTCGCGCCGCTCGATTCCAGGCTGCTTGAAAAGTGGTCGCTGGAAACCGAAATCGTCCCCGGCGGCGGCGCGATATCGGCGAACGGCATGTGGAAAATTTATCTGGCGACCGCCAATTCGCAGGAAGACGCGCTTGCGCTTTACGACAAGTTGAGCGACGCCGGCTACGCCGCCGACGTCAGGCCGGTAAAGAAGGACGAAACCATCGTTTACCGACTGCGCATTTCCGGACTGCCGAGCAAGGCCGAAGCGGAAATTCTCGCCGCGAAGCTGAAGGCGCAGAAGGACGCGCTCGGTATCGAAGAACCGACTGTCGCCAGATAGCGCCGCAATTTGCGCGGGTATAATCCGCGCGTGAATCCGTCGTCTCCATCCTTCCTCACCGGTCTCAACGAACGCCAGCTCGAGGCCGTCACGCTGCCGCATCAGTCGGCGCTGATACTCGCCGGCGCCGGCAGCGGCAAGACGCGCGTGCTGACCACGCGCATCGCGTGGCTGATCCACACCGGCCAGGTCAGCCCGGCCGGCGTGCTGGCGGTGACTTTCACCAACAAGGCGGCGCGCGAAATGCTGACGCGCATTTCGGCGATGCTGCCGATCAATGTGCGCGGCATGTGGATCGGCACTTTCCACGGGTTGTGCAACCGGATGCTGCGTACGCATCATCGCGAGGCCGGACTGCCGCAGTTGTTCCAGATTCTCGACAGCCAGGACCAGCTCGCGCTGGTCAAGCGGCTGCTGAAGGCGGCCAATTACGACGAGGAAAAGTTTCCTCCCAGACAGGCCGCGTGGTACATCAACAACCACAAGGAAGAGGGCCGGCGCGCGCGCGATGCCGACGAGCACGATGAATTCACGCGCCGGATGAAGGAAATCTATGCGCGCTACGAGGAGCAGTGCCAGCGCGAAGGCGTGGTCGATTTCGCCGAGTTGCTGCTGCGCTGCTACGAGCTGCTCGCGCACCACGAGGCGCTGCGCGAGCACTACCAGGCGCGCTTCAGGCACATCCTGGTCGACGAGTTCCAGGACACCAACCGCCTCCAGTACCGCTGGCTGAAGTTGCTGGCCGGACCGGACAGCGCGGTGTTTGCGGTAGGCGACGACGACCAGAGCATCTATGCGTTCCGCGGCGCGTCGGCCGCCAACATGCAGCAGCTGCAGCGGGATTTTGCGGTCGAGAAGGTGATCAAGCTCGAACAGAACTACCGCTCGCACGGCAACATTCTTGACGCCGCCAACGCGCTGATCGCGCACAACCGGCGGCGGCTCGGCAAGAACCTGTGGACCGCCGAGGGCAAGGGCGAGCAGTTGCGCGTCTACGAGGCGGCCACCGATATCGAGGAGGCCGATTTCATCGTCGGCGAGGTCAAGGCGCTGCACCACGAAGGCGTCGCGCTGTCCGATATCGCGCTGCTCTACCGCTCGAACGCGCAGTCGCGCGTGCTCGAACACGCGCTGTTCGCCGCCGGCGTTCCGTACCGCGTCTACGGCGGGCTGCGCTTCTTCGAGCGCCAGGAAATCAAGCACGCGCTCGCCTATCTGCGGCTGCTCGCCAGCGATGACGACGACGGCGCGCTGCTGCGCATCGTCAATTTCCCGGCGCGCGGCATTGGCGGCCGCACGCTGGAACAGGTGCACGATATGGCGGCGGCGCGCGGCTTCAGCCTGTGGCGCGCGGTCAGGGAAAAGGCCGGGCCGGTTTCCGCGGCACCGGCGGCCAAAGGGCTCGCCGGTTTCGTCGCACTGATCGAGGCGCTGCGCGCGGCGACGCAGGGACTGAAACTGCCCGAAGCCATCGCCCACGTGATCGAGCATTCCGGCCTCAAGGCGCATTACCAGGCCGAGAAAGAGGGACAGGACCGGCTGGAAAACCTCGACGAACTGGTCAATGCCGCTGCTGCGTTCGCCGGCGACGAACAGCAGGAGGACGCAAGCCTGGCGGCATTTCTCGCGCACGCCGCGCTGGAGGCCGGCGACAACCAGGCGCAGGCCGGCGCCGACGCGCTGCAATTGATGACGGTACATTCGGCGAAAGGGCTGGAATTCCACAGCGTGTTCATCAGCGGGATCGAGGAAGGACTGTTTCCCCACGAGAACAGCATGGTCGAGAACGACGGCATCGAAGAGGAGCGCCGTCTGATGTACGTGGCGCTGACGCGCGCGCGGCGGCGGCTTTATCTGTCGTACGCGCAGAGCCGGATGCTGCACGGCCAGACGCGCTACAACATCGCATCGAGTTTCTTCCGCGAAATCCCGGAAGCGCTGCTGCTGCGCGTGAACCGCGCGCCGGCGCCGCGGCTGGCGCCGTACCGGGCAACTGCTTCCGTGCCCGCGCCTTCGATCATGGAAATCGCCGGCGTCCGCAGTCCATCACCGTGGCGCATCGGCCAGAGCGTGCAGCATCCGAAATTCGGCGTCGGCGTCATCGTCAATGCCGAAGGCGGCGGCGCCGACGCGCGCGTGCAGGTCAATTTCCGGCGCGACGGGCTGAAATGGCTCGCGCTCGAGTACGCGAAACTGACGCCGGCCTAGTCGGCCGCCGGCGGCACGAAGATATCCCGGTAGCAGGCGTAAAGCGACGTCGTCAGCAGCGGCGACACCAGCCACAGGCCGAGATCGGGCTGGCCGATGGCGACCGTCAGCGGCATCATTGCCAGCACCGGCGTCAGCAGCGTCACGCCGTAGAGCAGCAATGGCAGCAGGTTCTTCGCGCACGCGCGCAAACTCAGTCCGAATGCGGGCAGCGCCCTGATGCCGTCGAAGAACACCAGCAGCGACGCGAAGGCGGTCGTCATCATCAGCAGCATCAGCAGTGCGAATCCGGTCAGCGCCGCCAGAATCACGTTCGGCGCAACCTCGCGCACCGTCTGCTGCGCGGCGTCGCCGGGCGGCGCGCCGCTGCTCATCGCGTCCAGAATGCTGTTGAAGGCGTCGCCGCCGATCTGCGCCATCAGCAGCAGTATCAGAACCTGGCCCGCCAGCGACAGCACTCCGACCACGATCAGCGGCACCGCATTTCTCAGGAAGCCGCTTGCCAGATAGCCGAGGCGCAGCGGCTTGCCCTGACCGAGCGCCTGCGCGCCGTGCGCAAGGCCGGCGATGAAATTCGGCGTCACCAGCACCATGATGACGCTGATGACCGGCGCCATCATCATCAGCCGGCTGCCGACGAACAGCACGGCCAACAGCGCTACCCACATCGCGCTGGCCTTGCCGAAAATTGCGGCGCCTTCGACCAGCCAGTCCCAGCCGCGCATCGCGGCCACGCTGCGGATGTTCACGGACATGGCGTGAATCCCGCGCGCAGATCGTCGGCGCGCGCGATGTGCCGGCGCAGCAGGCGCTCGAAATGGCGCGGATCCTTGGCGTAGGTCAGCACGCCCGCGCGCGGCAGGTGCAGGTCGTGCAGCCGCGACAGCCAGAAGCGCAGCGCGCCGGCGCGCAGTAGCGCGGGCCATGCGTCGCGTTCGGCGGCGGTGAACGGCCGCAGTTCGTGATAGGCGGCGAGCAGCGCGGCGACGCGCGCCGGATCGAGCGCCGGTTCCCCGCTTTCTTCGAGGCACCAGTCATTGACCGTGATCGCGACGTCATAGAGCAGCGCGTCGGTGCACGCGAAATAGAAATCGATGACGCCGCCGACGCGCCCTTCGCTCCACAGCACGTTGTCGCGGAACAGATCGGCGTGGATCACGCCGCGCGGAAGGTGGTCGTACGACTGCTGCGACTGGAACTGCATTTCCGCATCCAGCAGCGCCGCTTCGTCGGCGCCGAGGAAAGGCCGCAGTTGCGGCAGCACCGCCGCGCGCCACGCCGCGCCGCGCGGGTTTGTCATCTGCGCGCGGTAGCTGGCGCCGGCCAGGTGCATTTCTGCGAGCAGCGCGCCGAGCGCGGCGCACTGTGCGGCGCTGACCCGCGCGCTGTCGCTGCCCGGCATGCAGGTCACGATCGCGGCCGGCCTGTCGTTCAGCGCGCCGAGATATTCGTTGTCGAGATCGGCGATCGGCTGCGGACACGGAATGCCGTGGCGCGCGAGGTGCGCCATCAGATTCAGGTAGAACGGCAGTTCGCGCGGCGTCAGTTTTTCGAACAGCGTCAGCACGTAGCGGCCGTGTGTCGTGGTCACGAAGTAATTGGTGTTCTCGATGCCGGCGGCGATGCCTTCCAGTTGCGTCAGCGTGCCGAGCGAATAGCGCTTGAGCCACGCCGCCATCTGTTCGGGCGCGACCGGGGTGAAGACGGACATGATGGACTGTCGGCGGTCGCGGATCAGACGCTGGCTGGCGCGGCGGCCGCGCCGCGGGAACGTCCGGAAGGCGGCTGCCGGAAACCGACCGCTAGGCTGTCACCACGAATGAAGCACCCACATCGGCGGGCGGATGCCGGTGTCGAGACTGTCGTGCCGCAGCAGCGTGCCGCCGCCGGTTTCGTCCACCAGGTAGTAGGGAACGCCGCTCTTCGGCGTCACTTTCACCATGTAAAGCTTGCCGTTGACGCGGTACTCTTCGCGCGTTTCTTGCGCGCCCTTGACGATGGTCACCTGCGGTTCGAGCGATTCGTCGCCGGCCTGCGGCGGCGGTCCCGGATCCGGAATCGGTTCCAGGTTTTTCGGCGTGTCCTGGGCCGCCGCCGGCAGCGCGGCGGCGAGCAGCAATGTCAGAAGCAGCTTGCGCATGGCATCTCCGTGGAATCGTGCGCCCATTATCAGTCTTTCAGCCGGAAATATAAAGCCGGCTGTCACAGATTGAGCATGATCTCGCGTTCGGTGTCGGAGGGTTCGAACCCGCGCCGTTCGTAATGATCGAAGATCGCGTCGACCACCTGCTGCGGCTCGTCGATCACCCGGATCAGGTCGAGGTCCGCGGCGTCGATCGCGCCTTCCGCCGCCAGCGTGCCGCGCAGCCAGTCGAGCAGGCCGCGCCAGTAGGCTTCGTGCACCAGGATGATCGGCATTTTGCGCGTCTTGCCGGTCTGCACCAGCGTCAGCGCCTCCATCAGTTCGTCGAGCGTGCCGAAGCCGCCGGGCAGCACCACGTAGGCGACCGCGAACTTGACGAACATCACCTTGCGCGTGAAAAAGTGGTGGAAAGTGTAGCTGATGTTCTGGTAGGGGTTCGCGACCTGCTCGTGCGGCAGCGAGATGTTGAGGCCGATGCTCGGCGACTTGCCGAGATAGGCGCCCTTGTTGACCGCCTCCATCACGCCCGGCCCGCCGCCCGAAATCACGCTGAAGCCGGAATCCGACAGCAGCCGTGCGATTTTCTCGGCGCGCGCGTAATAGGGATGATCCGGCGCCACGCGCGCGCTGCCGAAGATGCTGACTGCGGGATGGATTCCGCTCAGACGTTCGGTCGCCTCGACGAATTCTGACATAATGCCGAACGTGCGCCACGATTCGCGCGCCGACCATTTCTTGTCGGCGAAATCGGGCGCAGATGCCGGAAGTTTCGTATGCAAAGTCATGTCATTCACCCTGGATGGGAAGCGCGCGGTGTTCCACGCCGCGCGCGGTTGCAATGAAAACGCTGTTGCTGGTTGACGCCTCGTCCTATCTGTACCGTGCATTCCATGCGCTGCCCGACCTGCGCAACCGCGCCGGCGAGCCGACCGGCGCGATTTACGGCGTGCTCAACATGCTGCGCCGCGCGCAGAGGGAAACCGCCGCCGATTATAGCGCCGTCGTTTTCGACGCCAAAGGCAGGACCTTCCGCGACGAAGTCTACCCCGAATACAAGGCCAACCGGCCGCCGATGCCCGACGACCTCGGCAGCCAGGTCGAACCGCTGCTGGAGACGATCCGCGCGCTCGGCTGGCCGCTGCTGATCGTCGACGGCGTCGAGGCCGACGACGTGATCGGCACACTGGCGCGCGAGGCGCAGCAGCGCGACATCCGCACCGTGATCTCGACCGGCGACAAGGATTTCGCGCAACTGGTCGGTCCGCACGTCACGCTGGTCAACACGATGTCGAACGAGACGCTCGATCCGGCCGGCGTCGAGAAGAAGTTCGGCGTCGCGCCGGAGCGCATCACCGATTATCTGGCGCTGATCGGCGACAGCGTCGACAACGTGCCGGGCGTTGCCAAGGTCGGCCCCAAGACCGCGGTCAAATGGCTCAACCAGTACGGGACGCTCGACAGCGTGATCGCGCACGCCGCCGATATCGGCGGCGTGGTCGGCGCCAATCTCCGCAACACGCTCGGCTGGCTGCCGCAGGCGCGCGAACTGCTGACGATCAAATGCGACGTCGCGCTGCCGGCCAGACTGGACGATCTGACGCTGCAGGCGCCGGACAAGGCGAAACTCGCCGCGCTGTTCGACCGCTTCGAATTCAAGTCGTGGCGGAGAGAACTGCAGGGGTCGGGAAACAGGATCGAGGATTCAGAATCTAGGAGTCAGGAACCAGGAGTCAGGAACCAGGAGTCAGGAGTCAGGAGTCAGCCAGAGGTTACTGAATCCCGAATCCCGAATCCTGAATCCTTATCTCGTAATTACGAGACGATTCTGACCGAGGCGCAGTTTGACGCATGGCTGAAGAAAATCAGTGCGGCCGGATTGACCTCGCTCGACACCGAAACCACCGGCCTCGATCCGCTGCGCGCGCAGCTGGTCGGCATTTCATTCGCAGTCGAGCCGGCGTCCAACAAAACCGAGGCGGCCTATCTGCCGCTCGCGCACCGCTACGCGGGCGCGCCGGCCCAGCTCGATTTCGACGCGACGCTGGCGAAGCTCAAGCCGTGGCTCGAAGACGCGCGCGCCGCCAAGCTCGGCCAGCACCTCAAGTACGATACGCACGTGTTCGCGAACCACGGCATCACGCTGGCCGGCATCGCGCACGACACGCTGCTGCAATCGTACGTGCTGGAAAGCCACCAGCCGCACGACATGGACAGCCTCGCGCTGCGCCATCTCGGCGTGCAGACCATCACCTACGAGGACGTCGCCGGCAAGGGCGCGAGCCAGATCGGCTTCGATCAGGTGCCGGTCGAGCGCGCGGCCGAATACGCGGCCGAGGACGCCGACATCACGCTGCAACTGCACCGGACGCTGTATCCGCAGATCGAGCGCGACGACAAGCTGCTGCGCATCTACCGCGATATCGAGCTGCCGGTGGCGCGCGTGCTGTACGTGATGGAGCGCCGCGGCGTGCTGCTCGACGTCAAATTGCTGGAACAGCTGTCGCACCGGTTCGGCGCCGGGATGCTCGAAATCGAAAAGAAGGCGCGCGCGCAGGCCGGACAGGAATTCAATCTCAATTCGCCGAAACAGATCCAGGAAATACTGTTCGTCAAACAGGGGCTGAAGCCGGTCAAGAAAACGCCGTCCGGCGTGCCGTCGACCGATGAAGAGGCGCTCGAACAGCTTGCGCTCGATCATCCGCTGCCGAAGCTGTTGCTCGAATACCGCGGCCTCGCCAAACTCAAATCGACTTATACCGACAAGCTGGCGCGCATGATCAACCCCGACACCGGGCGCGTGCATACCAGCTACGCGCAGGCGGTCGCGGTGACCGGCCGGCTTGCCAGCTCGGATCCGAACCTGCAGAATATCCCGATCCGCACCGACGAAGGCCGCCGCATCCGCGAAGCGTTCATCGCGCCGCCCGGCGCGCGCATCGTGTCGGCCGATTATTCGCAGATCGAACTGCGCATCATGGCGCACCTGTCTCAGGATGCGGGGTTGCGCGCCGCGTTCGCCGCCGGCGAGGACATCCACCGCGCGACCGCCGCTGAAATCTTCGGCGTCGATCACGCCGGCGTCAGCGCCGAGCAGCGCCGCTACGCGAAAGTGATCAACTTCGGACTGATCTACGGCATGTCGGCATTCGGGCTGGCGTCGCAGCTCGGCGTCGAGCGCGCTGCCGCGCAGCAGTACATGGACCGCTACTTCATGCGTTATCCCGGCGTCGCCGAGTACATGCGCGCGACGCGTGAGCAGGCGCGCGAGCGCGGCTACGTTGAAACGCTGTTCGGGCGCCGGCTGTGGCTGCCCGACATCAAGAGCGGCAACGGCGCGCGCCGGCAGGGCGCCGAACGCGCCGCGATCAACGCGCCGATGCAGGGCACCGCCGCCGATCTGATCAAGCTGGCGATGATCGCGGTGCAGCACTGGATCGAGGACGAAAAACTCGCATCGCGATTGATCATGCAGGTGCACGATGAACTGGTGCTCGAAGTGCCGGACAGCGAGCTCGACGCGGTCAAGCAAAAGCTGCCGGAGCTGATGTGCGGCGTCGCGCAGCTGGCGGTGCCGCTGGTCGTCGACGTCGGCAGCGGACCGAACTGGGATCGTGCACATTGAATGAGAGCCCGTTGACGGCAACGACCGACCACTGGAACCGGCACGCGCAGCAATGGCAGTGGATCGCGAGCCCGCTGCGTCCCGCGCCCGAGGACATCGCTTTCATCGAAAACGCGGTCGCCGACTGGCATCGCCGCCAGCCGGTGCCGGCGCTCCACGCGCTGCTGCTCGGCGTGACGCCGGAAATCGCGCGAATGCCATGGCCGGCGGGCGCGCAGCTGGTTGCGATCGACCGCTCGCAACCGATGATCGAAGCGGTGTGGCCGGGCGACACGGCGGCGCGGCGCGCACGGCTCGGCGAGTGGACGCAATTGCCGCTGGCGGACGCCTCGCAGCACGTCGTGATCGGCGACGGCTGTTTCGTACTGCTGTCCTATCCCGACGCCTGGCGCGCGGCGATCGCCGAGGCGCGGCGCGTGCTGAGGGAAGACGGCGCCTTCATCATGCGGTTTTTTACGCGGCCGGAGACGCGCGAATCGCTCGATGAAATCATCGGCGATTTGACGAATGGCCGCATCGGCAATTTCCACGTCTTCAAATGGCGGCTGGCGATGGCGCTGCACGGCGCGCTCGAAGACGGCGTGCGGCTCGCCGATATCTGGGACGCGTGGCGCGCGGCGGCAACCGATCCCGACGCGCTTGCGGCGCAGCTCGGCTGGCCGCGCGAGGTCGTGCACACGATCGACAATTACCGTGGCGTGGCGACGCGCTACACGTTTCCGACGCTGGCCGAGTTGCGCGCCGCGCTGGCCGCCGCGTTTTCCGAGACCGACTGTTTTCTGCCGCGTTACGAACTCGGCGACCGCTGCCCGACGCTGGTGCTGCGACCGGCATGAGCGCCGATTTCAAATCGGCGCTGCCCGAAGCGGTGTGGCCGGCGCTGCCCGCGCCCGGCGCCGCGGCGCTCGCGGCATTGCTGTTTCAATTCGAACGCACGCAATGGTGGCCGGCGCAAATGCTGCTCGACCATCAACTGCAACAGCTCGCGCAAACTCTCAAACACGCCTGGGACACGGCGCCGTTCTACCGCCGCCGCCTCGATGCCGCCGGCTGGCGGCCGGGGGCGGCGCTGACCTGCGATGACTGGCGCAAGCTGCCGCTGCTGACGCGGCGCGACATCCAGGACGCCGGCGATGAACTGGCGAGCCGTGCGGTGCCGGCGTATTGCGGCAACGTGACTTCAACGCAGACTTCCGGCTCCACCGGCGAGCCGGTCCATCTGCGGCGCACCCAGCTCGATCAATTGCTATGGAACGCCGGCACGCTGCGCGAGCACCTGTGGCATAAACGCGACCTGAGCGGCAAGCTCGCCGCGATCCGCGTACTGCCGAAGGATGTCGGCTTGCCGCCGCACGGCAGTGCTGCGCGCGGATGGGATCCGGCCAGCCATGAATTGTTCGGCACCGGTCCGGCGATGCTGCTGAGCCTGACCACCGACATCGCGACGCAGGTGCGCTGGCTCAGGGAACAGAACCCCGATTATCTGCTGACCTATCCGACCAATCTCGGCGCGCTGCTCGAACAATTCGCGCGTGACGGCGCGCGCCTGCCGAGACTGCGCGGCGTCACCACCGTCGGCGAGACGGTGACGCCGGCGCTGCGCGAACGCTGCGCCGAAATCTGGGGCGCGCCGATCACCGACATCTACAGCTCGCAGGAATTCGGTTATCTTGCGCTGCAGTGTCCCGACGGCGGTGGCTATCATGTGATGGCGGAAAGCGCGCTCGTCGAAGTGCTCGACGCGCGCGGCGAACCGTGCCGGCCCGGAGAGATCGGCCGGCTCGTGATAAGCAGCCTGCACAATTTCGCGACGCCGCTGATCCGTTACGAACTGCGCGACTACGCGGAAGTCGGCGCGCCGTGTGCGTGCGGGCGCGGTCTGCCGCGGCTGGCGCGCATCGTCGGCCGCAACCGCAACATGGTGACGCTGCCGGACGGCAGGCGGCACTGGCCGCTGCTCGGCTTCGCCGAATACCGCGTGATTGCGCCGGTGCGTCAGTATCAGTTGATCCAGCGCGCGGCGGAAGAAATCGAAGTGCGGCTGGTGACCGACCGGTTGCTGACCGCCGATGAGGAAGCACGGCTGGTCAAAGTGATACAGGACGCGCTGGGCTGGCCGTTCCGGCTGCGGTTCGCTTATTTCGAGCGCGAAATCCCGCGCGGCGCCGGCGGCAAGTTCGAGGAATTCGTGTCGGAACTGGAGGGCTGAGAGGGGGACTGAAATAAAAACGGCGGACGCTGCATGCCGCGCCCGCCGTGATCTGCGATTACGGGACTTACTTGGACATGCTGTCCTTCGGCATGTCCTTGTCCATCGCCTTGTCGTCCTTCTTCATTTCCTTCTTCTTGGCTTTCTTGGCGTCTTTCTTCATGTCGCCCTTCATGGCATCGTCTTTTTTCATGCCATCGTCCTTCTTCATCATCGCGTCGTCTTTCTTCATTGCGGCGTCGTCCGCGACGGCCTGACCCAACGTCAGCGCCATGCAGCAGGCGCCCAGCAACATCAGCAGCTTCTTCATACAGATCCCCCCCTAGGGTTTGATAATAAATTGGCCGCCGGCAATGCCGGCCGCCGTGGTTTTTGTCGTTGCGGGCGGCCTGACCTTACAGGCGGGCGCCCATGATAGCCCGCCTTTGTGAACGGCGTGTTAAAAAACGCGAAACCGCGGCTATTGCAGCGCGCCGAACACCTTCTTGACGATGCCGGTCGCGGCGGCGGCCGGATTGGCGCGGATTGCCTTTTCCTGCTCGCCGATCATCGTATAGAGGCCGTCGAGCGCCTTGTCGGTCACGTACTGCTCGATGGTCGCCTGGTTCTTGTCCACCAGCCCGAACTGCGCGGCCTGCCCGGCGACCGCGTTATATTTGGCGGCGAGGCCGACTTTGGCGGTCGCCTTCTGCACCGTCGGCAGGAATTTCTTCGCCAACGGATCGGCGGTTTTGGATCGGAAGTAATCGGTCGCCGCGGTGTCGCCGCCGCTCAGGATGTTCTTCGCGTCCTCCACCGTCATCTGCTTGACCGCGTTGACCAGCAGCGGTTTGGCGTCGGCGACCGCGCTTTCGGCGGCGCGGTTCATCGCGAGGTCGAGGTCGTCCACCTGCTGCTGCATGCCGACCATCTTCAGCATGCTCTCGACCTTCTGCAACGATGCCGGCAGCGGAATCTTGACCTGCGGGTTACCGAAGAAACCGTCCTTGGCGCCGAGCTGCTTGACCGCGACGCCGGCGCCGTCAGTCAGTGCCTGCTTGAGGCCGGCCACCGCGTCCTTGTTGGTGAGATCGGAAAGATCGAGTGCCCACGCCGCTGTGGCGGCGAGCAGAAAAATAATACCAACCCAGCGTCCCAAGTTATTCATTCGCGTCCTCCCTCCACTGCATGTCCTTCGGCGCGCCAGCGTAGCATGCCGCCCGCCAGATTCGCCACCTCGGAAAATCCCTCCCGCTGCAGCAGGACGACCGCCTGCGCCGAGCGTGCGCCCGAGTGGCAGACGGTGACCGCGGGCCGGTCGCGCTGCAGTTCGCCCGCGCGCTGCTTGAGTTCGCCGAGCGGGATCAGTTGCGCGCCGCGGATGTGGCCGAGCGGCCCGGAAAATTCGCCGGGCTCGCGCACGTCGATGATCTGCACCTGTTGCGCCGCTTCTTCCAGCGCCTGCGGCTGGATTTCCCAGATGCCGCCGAAGGTGAACGTCAGCTCCGCCCATTGCGGGTTCCGCAGCTCCGCGCCGGCGGCGGGCCGCCCGCATTGCAGATTGGCCGGCACCGCGACATCGATCTGGCGTGGATGCGGCAGGTCGAGGTGTTTGACGTAGCCGGCGAAATCCTCGACGCCGATGTCGCCGCCGAGGCGCGGGTTGTAGCGCCGCTCTTCCTCGACGCTGGTCACGGTGAGGCCGCGATAATCGTGCGCTGGATACAGCAGGCAGCCGGCGGGCAGCGTGAAGATCTGTTCGCGCACCGAGCGGTACAGCGCGCGCGGATCGCCCTGCTGGAAATCGGTGCGCCCGCTGCCGCGAATCAGCAGGCAGTCGCCGGTGAACGCCATCGAATGATCGTCGAGCACATAGGTCAGGCAGCCGCTGGTATGGCCGGGCGTCGCGCGCACTTCGAGAGAACGCTTGCCGAAGGAAATTCTGTCGCCGGGCTTGAGCAAGCGGTCGGCGCCGCTGGCGCCGGATTTTTCCGCAAGCGCGATTTTGCTTCCCGTGCGCTGCTTGAGCAGCCACGCGCCGGTCACATGGTCGGCGTGAACATGGGTTTCCAGCGTCCACAGCAGTTTCAAACCAAGTTCATGAATCAGCGCCGCGTCGCGCAGCGCCTGCTCGAACACCGGATCGATCAGCACCGCTTCGCCGGATTCCCGGTCGCCGAGCAGATAGGTGTAGGTGGAAGAGGGGCCGTCGAAGAGCTGACGGAGGATCAGCATGAAGGTTACCGAATCTGTGAGCTATACGGAAGCGTCCGGATATATTGCTCCATGATATTCGTTATTCTTGACAAAAGAATGCACTTTCTCTTCGATTTCTTGAACTAATTCTTTGAAATATCCATCACGAATCAATGCCGGGCTATGCTGAATAGTGGCAAACTCGTCGCGTAGTCCAGCAAACTTTTCCACCGAGTTGGATGATGCGGTGCTGAGTATCTTGGATACGCGGGTGATCATCGTATCCATCAAATCTGCAGAATTGGCGTGCTCTCGATAAGTTTTCCTGAAAGTTGCGTCTTCAAGGGCTAACAATATCCCGCTGAACAAAATGGCGCGCTGCTTTTCTGGAATGCGTTTGCCATGTAGTTGTTTGTTCAATCCGCCCACGTACTCCAGCAATGCAGAATAATCTACGCGGAAGCGTTGATTTCTTAATTGCTCAAGGTATGTGGGAAATCCTTGAAGTCCACATCCCTTTAGAATCTCTTTGTGCTCTTTTTCTCCTTTGAGCTTGATGTAATGGGAAATTCTTAACTCTTCCTGCGTCTGACCGCTGACACCGATGTAAAGCACATCAAGCTCTTTGGACAGGTAATCGGCATACAAACGTGCACCATCAACGGCGTAGTCTGTAAATTGGTCAAGACTGTCACTTACGTGTTTCGTCGTGTCAGCCTTGCATTCTATGACTACCGCCATATCATCTTGTTTGATATCTCTGATGATGTAGTCGGGGTAGCCGGCCCCATTGCCACCGATGCGCTTAGTAGCGGTTGCTAGCAGTTTTTGAATCTGCGGTTTCTTGGATTTTTTTGGCTCAACGACGATTGATTGATTTTCGTCGTAGTACCCCAAACCGTTCAGAGCTTTGTAAACGATTTGCTCTGTTAGCCCCTCATTTTTTCTTTCCATTTGCCCCTCGATGTAATTGTCCGCATTTCATTGGCGTAGTCATAAAAGGGCAACAGGAACGACGTGAGTATTTATTGCTAGGCTGTTATTCCAACTTCATACGCTTGCTGATCGGCGTGATAGCTCGATCGCACCAGTGGCCCGCAGGCAGCGTGGATGAACCCCATCGCGGTCGCTTCGCGCTGGAATTGTTCGAACACTTCGAGTTCGGCATAGCGCAGTACCGGCAGATGGTGCGCTGACGGCTGCAGGTACTGGCCGAGCGTCAGCATGTCCACGTCATGCGCGCGCAGATCGCGCATGACCTCCAGAATCTCTTCGTCGGTCTCGCCCAACCCCAGCATCAAGCCTGATTTGGTCGGCACGTTGGGCACGCGCGCCTTGAATGCCTTGAGCAGCGTCAGCGAATTTTCGTAATCGGCACCGGGTCGCGCCTGTTTGTACAAACGCGGCACGGTTTCGAGGTTGTGGTTCATCACGTCGGGCGGCGTCGCGGTCAGGATGTCGAGCGCGATGTCGAGCTTGGTGCGGAAGTCGGGCACCAGCACTTCAATGCGCGTCTGCGGCGACAGCTCCCGCACCTTGGCGATGCAGTCGGCGAAATGTTGCGCGCCGCCGTCGCGCAGGTCGTCGCGGTCGACGCTGGTGATCACCACGTACTTGAGCTGCAGCGCGGCGATGGTCTGCGCGAGGTGCAGCGGCTCTTCGGCATCGGGCGGCTTGGGCTTGCCGTGCGCGACGTCGCAGAACGGGCAGCGCCGCGTGCAGAGGTCGCCGAGGATCATGAAGGTCGCGGTGCCCTTGCCGAAGCATTCGCCGATGTTCGGACACGACGCTTCCTCGCACACGGTGTGCAGCTTCTGTTCGCGCAGGATCTGTTTGATTTCGTGGAAGCGCTGGCTGTTGCCGAGTCTGACGCGGATCCAGTCGGGCTTGCGTAAAGGCTCGACAACCTTGATCGGAAACTTGGCGAGCACGCGCGAAGTCTTCGCCGCGCCTTTTTTCTTTTCGATGATCTCGCTCATGCGTTCAGTTGTTGCAGCAGATGTTGCGTCAGCCGCGCGCCGACGGTGTCGAGGCCGTCGCTGACGCCGAGGTCGCGCAACTGCGTGACCGCAAGTCCCGGATAGCCGCACGGGTCGATGGCGGCGAACGGCCGCAAATCCATGTCCACGTTGAGCGCGAGCCCGTGATAGCAGCAACCGCGCCGGATGCGCAGGCCGAGCGCGGCGACCTTGGCGTTGCCGACATAGACGCCCGGCGCATTGCGGCGCGCTGTGGCTTCGATGTTGTATTCGGCAAGCAAGTTGACAATCGCCTGCTCCATCAGCGTGACGAGCGGACGCACGCTCAAGGCGCGCCGCCGCAGGTCGAGCAGCAGGTAGGCGACGAGCTGACCCGGGCCGTGATAGGTAATCTGGCCGCCGCGGTCGGTCTTGACGACCGGAATACCGTTGTCGAAGCGCGGCAGATGTTGCGCGCGCGCTGCGACGCCGAGCGTATAGACCGGTGGATGCTCGACCAGCCAGATCTCGTCGGATGCCGCGGCATCGCGCCGTGCGGTTAAGTCGCGCATCGCCTGCCACACCGGATCGTAGCCGGCGCGACCGAGATGGCGCACTTCGACGGCGGGCAGCAGGTTGGCGGGAGTGGCGGTCATGATGCGGCAGTCACGGCAAAATCAGCGCGAGTAAAGCCCGGTGAATTTCGCTTTCGCGAGCGCGTTGGCGTTGGCCATGTAGCCGATGTAGGCGGCGGTCGCGGTCGCCGGCACGTCGAGCTTGTCCACTTTCAGCGCGTAGAGCGTGAATTGGTAATGATGTATGCCGTGGCCGACCGGCGGGCAGGGGCCGCCATAGCCGGGCGTGCCGAAATCGGTGTTGCCCTGTAGCGCGCCGGCGGGCAATGCGCTGCCGTCGGCCTTGCCGGCGCCGGCGGCCAGCGAAGTCGTCGACGCCGGCAGGTTGTAAACCAGCCAGTGCCACCAGCCGCTGCCGGTCGGCGCGTCGGGATCGTACATCAGCAGCGCGAAGCTCTTGGTGCCGGCCGGCGCGTTTTTCCACGTCAGCGCCGGCGACACGTTCTGGCCGGTGCAGCCGAAACCGTTGAACACCTGCGCGTCCTTGATGCGCGAATTGTGCGGAATATCGGGGCTTTCGAGCGTGAATGCGGCGCCGCCGGCCAGCGCGGTGACCGGCATCATCATCGTCAACCACAAGGCAAATCGTTTCATCAATTTCCCCTCGTCAATGTCACAACACCATCACCACCATCGGATGGTCGCACAATTCGCGGTACAGCGCGTCGAGCTGCTCGCGCGAGGTGGCATTGACGGTGCAGGTCAGGCTCAGATACTTGCCGTGCTTGCTGGTTTTCATCTCCATCGTCGAACCGTCGAAGTCGGGCGCGTGACGCTGGACGATCTCAAGCACCGCCTGCGCGAATCCCTTCTGCGTGTGGCCCATGATCTTGATCGGGAACACGCATGGATATTCAATGACGCCCGGCGCGTTATCATCCATGATCCCGCTCAGGCCGCGCGCCGCATCACCGTCTGCTTGAAATCCTGATACAGCGCGTGCATGCGCCGGAATAGCGCGCCGGGCTTGCCGTCGCCGATCGCGTTGCCGTCGAGAGCGGTCACCGCCAGCACTTCCTTGGTCGAGGACGACAGCCACACTTCGTCGGCGCTCCGCAATTCGTGCTCGCTGATGCGGCGCACCTGATGCGGAATGCGGTTGGCGGCGGCGATTTCGAGCACGACGTCGTAGGTGATGCCGGGCAGGATCAGATGATCCTTCGGCGGCGCCAGCAAAGTGCCGGCGCGCACCACGAATACGTTGCTCGCCGACGCTTCGGTCAGGAAGCCGTCGCGCAGCAGCACGACTTCGGCGGCGCCGGCGTCGACCGCCAGCTGCTTCAGCAGGCAGTTGGCAAGCAGCGCGATGGACTTGATGTCGCAGCGCAGCCAGCGGAAGTCAGGCGCGGTGATGCAGGCGACGCCGGATTCGATCTGTTCGCGCGTCGGCGCGGCGAGCGGGCTGCTCATCATGAACACCGTCGGCCTGGCGTCGTGCGGGAATTCGTGCGCGCGCTTCGCCGCGCCGCGCGTGATCTGCAAGTACACCGACTGGTCGTCGCCGTCGTTGCGCGCGATGGTTTCACCGATCAGTTTCGACCATTCATCGTCGGAGAGCGGATTGGCAAGCCGGATCGCGTTCAGGCTGTGCTGTAGCCGCCGCAGGTGTTCCGGCAGCCGGAATGGCCGCCGCGAATAGACCGGGATCACTTCATATACGCCGTCGCCGAAGATGAAGCCGCGGTCGAGCACCGGCACGCGCGCGTCATTGAGCGGCATGAAGTCGCCGTTCAGATAAATGATGTCGCTGGCCATGCGCCGATTTTAGCAGGGCGGCCGGCGTCCGGCCGGCCCGGTTTCATTCGGGAAGTTCGTTGTCGCGGATGCGGCGTACCGCGGCGCGGATGAAGCGCAGTTGTTCGCGGAAATGAGTGCAGCCGTCGCAGGCGAGCAGATGCAGCCGCAGCCCGAGCCGCTCGGACCAGCCGAGCCGGCGCTCCTGCGCCTGTGACAGCAGCACGCTCGCTTCCCTGCACGTCAATTCGAACCAGTTCATCTCACGCGCCCTTGTTGCCGAACCATTTGATCTCGAGGCATTCGCGCAGCAGCAGCCGCGCGCGATGCAGCATCACCCACAGGTTGGTCGGGGTCACCATCAGTTCCTTGCAGATTTCGTCGGTCGACAGCTCCATCACCTCGCGCATCGTGAACGCGCGCGCCAGCCGCTGCGGCATCACGCGCGCGCACATTTCGAACACCTCGCGGAATTTCTTGTCCTCGAACGACTTTTCCGGATCGCCCCAGTCGGCCGGGAATTGCCGCCAGTGGCCGTCGTCGGCGAACAGCGCGTCGACCGCCTCGGCTTCCGATGCGTCGTCGCCGTCGGCGAGCGGCCGTTCGCGCGCCTGCCGTCGCAGCACGTCGATGATCTTGTGCTTGAGGATGCCGGTCAGCCAGGTCTTGCGCGACGATTTGCCGGAGAACACCGCGCCGTCGAGCGCGGCGAGCAGCGTTTCCTGCACCACATCGCCGGCCAGCTGCTGATCGCGCAATTGCAGCAGCGCGTAGCGCAGCAGGTAGGGGCGGTACTGCTCGAGACTGTCGGCGGTCACAGGGCTTGAAACGGCGGAAGATGCCGCAATCTACGGCGTTTTTTGCCGCGATTCAAGCGCGGCAAAATATCGCGCGCGCAGACTTGAAATGCGGCCGGCAATACCTATATCGGAGACACGGTTTCAACCGACCCTCATTATCATCAGATTAAAGGAGAGCAAGTCATGGCCAACGTTACACGTTACAACGTCAATGCGCTCGACAGCGTATTCGATGACCTGATGCGCGGTTTTTTCGTGCGCCCGGTCCGTTTTGAGAACGAAAATGCGGTGCCGGCACAGATCCGCGTCGATGTTTCCGAGAACGACAGGAACTACGTCGTGCGCGCGGAAATTCCCGGAGTCAGGAAGGAAGACATCAACGTCTCGATCGAAGGCAACCAGGTCGAAATCAGCGCCGAAGTGAAGAACGAAAAAGAGATCAAGGAAGGCGAGAAAGTGCTGCGTTCCGAACGCTATTACGGCAAGGTCTATCGCGGTTTCACGCTGGGCCAGGAAGTGGATCAGAACGCGACGCAGGCCAGATACGCGGACGGCATCCTTGAACTGACGCTGCCGAAGAAGGCCCCGGCGGCAAACAAACGCATCAACATCCAGTAATTTCCCCGGCAGCAAAGAAAGGGCGGCCGGCCGCAAGGCCCGCCGCCTTTTTTATTGAACCGCAGAAACGCAGAGGCGCGGAGAAGCCGGAAAGATCTGGCCACAGAGAGCACAGAGGACACAGAGAAAACCTTTGAACTGAAATAAACAGCGGTAATAAACGGGGGGGGTGATTTTCTCTCCGTGTCCTCTGTGCTCTCTGTGGCTGAATTTCAATCTTTGTGTAGAATAGTTGGGATTCACTAACCCTGTGATCCCCGACCGATGGCGCTGACCGGAACCACTGCCGAGCTGAAGGCGAAAGTCCTCGCCGAGGCGCTGCCGTACATCCAGCGTTTCCACGGCAAGACCATCGTCGTCAAATACGGCGGCAACGCGATGACCGACGACAGGCTCAAGCACAGCTTCGCGAGCGACGTCGTGCTGCTGAAGCTGGTCGGCATCAACCCGGTGATCGTGCACGGCGGCGGGCCGCAGATCGACGACCAGCTGAAGAAGGTCGGCAAGAAAGGCGAGTTCGTGCAGGGCATGCGCGTGACCGACGCCGAAACGATGGACGTGGTCGAGATGGTGCTCGGCGGCCAGGTCAACACCGACATCGTGAATCTGATCAATCAGCACGGCGGCCGCGCGGTGGGACTGTCCGGCACCGACGGCCCGCTGATCCGCGCGCGCAAGATGATGGTGCGCGGCAAGGACGAGGAGCTGATCGACATCGGTCACGTCGGCGAGGTCGAGGCGATCGATCCCGAAGTGGTGCAGTTGCTGACCGCGCAGAACTTCGTACCGGTGATCGCGCCGGTCGGCGTCGGCAAGAACGGCGAGACCTACAACATCAACGCCGATCTGGTCGCCGGCAAGATCGCCGAAATCCTGAAGGCCGAAAAGCTGGTGGTGTTGACCAACACGCCGGGCGTACTCGACAAGAACGGCAACCTGCTGACCGGGCTGACCGCGAAGAAGGTCGATGAACTGTTCGCCGACGGCACGATTTCCGGCGGCATGCTGCCGAAGATCGGCTCGGCGCTCGAAGCGGTGAAGAACGGCGTCAATGCCTGCCACATCATCGACGGCCGCGTCGAGCACGCGCTGCTGCTGGAAATCCTGACCAACGAGGGCGTCGGCACGCTGATCAAGCGGCGCTAGGGAGCGGGAACATGGGAAAGCGCGGCGACCGCAAACTGCAGATCCTGCAAACGCTGGCCGGCATGCTCGAAGCGCCGGCCGCGGAAAAGATCACCACCGCAGCGCTGGCCGCCAGACTCGACGTATCGGAAGCCGCGCTCTACCGCCATTTCGCGAGCAAGGCGCAGATGTTCGAGGGATTGATCGAGTTCATCGAGGACACGCTGTTCGGGCTGATCAACAAGATCACCGCCGAGGAAAAAAGCGGGGTCAGGCAGATCGAGGCGATCACCGCGATGCTGCTCGGCTTCGCGCAGAAGAACCGCGGCATGACGCGGGTGCTGATCGGCGACGCGCTGGTGCACGAGCACGAGCGCCTGCAGCAGCGCATCAATCAGCTGCACGACCGAGTCGAGGCAACGCTGAAACAGGCGCTGCGCTTCGCCGCGGGACAGAACGAGCTGCCGGCCGCGCTCGATGCTTCCGCGCAGGCCAACCTGATCATGAGTTTCGTGACCGGTCGCTGGCACCAGTTCGCGAAAAGCGGATTCAAGCGCGATCCGCTCCAGTACTGGAAGGAACAGTCACCGGCGCTGCTGAAATGAACAATATCGTCGCAATGGAGGCATGATGAACCTGACCACCCACCAGCTGGCGGAAATCCTGATCGGCATCGCGCGTTCGCAGCAGGCGATCATCGACGCGATCGAAAGTTCGAAGGCCGGCTTCAAAGGGACGCATCTGGCGCCGGCGCTCGACAGCGCGGCGAAAATCCGCGCCAACAACCGCCCGCCGACGCTCGCCGAGCTCCCGTCGCGCGTGTTGCTGCAGTGCCAGGGACGCGCCGGGCCCAACGTCGAACAGATTAAGAAAGACCTCGAAGCGCTGCTCGCGCCGCCCGCCTCGTCATGACACCGCGGCGCGCGCGCCGCACACCCCGCACGCCGGATCGCGCGCGACGCGCGCGACGCGCGCTTCCATCGTCAGCGCGTCGAGCCGCAGCAAGCGGCCGCTGAGTCCATCCTCGATCCCGATCAGCAGCTTCAGCGTTTCCGCCGCCTGCATCGCGCCGATGATTCCGGTCAGCGGCGCGAATACGCCCATCACCGCGCACGGCATGTCCTCGTTGTCACCGCGTTCGGGGAACAGGCAGGCGTAGCACGGCGCTGCCGCATCGCGCAGGTCGAACACCGCGAGCTGGCCGTCGAAACGCACCGCGGCGCCCGATACCAGCGGCCGGCGCTGCGTGACGCAGGCGCGGTTGAGCGCATGGCGCGTCGCGAAATTGTCGCTGCAGTCGAGCACCACGTCGGCCGCGCGCGCCAGTTCCATCAGCCGCGCGCCGTCAGCGCGCTCGCCCAGTGCGCGGATCTCGACTTCCGGATTGAGCGCGGCGAGCGTGCGCCGCGCCGATTCGACTTTGGCTGCGCCGACCGCGTCGCTGCGGTGCGCGATCTGGCGCTGCAGGTTGGTCAGGTCCACCTGCTCGCCGTCGCACAGCGTCAGCGTGCCGACGCCGGCGGCCGCGAGGTAGATCGCCGCCGGCGAACCGAGCCCGCCGACGCCGACGATCAGCGCATGCGCGGCATTCAGCCGGCGCTGCCCCTCGACGCCGACCTGCGGCAGCAGAATATGGCGGCTGTAGCGGAGCAACTGATCGTCATTCACGAGAGCAGTATGCCCCAAAACAAAACGCCCGGTGAAACCGGGCGTTTTGGAGAATTGCAGAACGGGTGTTCAGTTTTTGGCGGCGGCCAGCGCGCTGATCTTGCCGCTTTTCAGGAACGCGACGGCCTGCGAAAGCTCGTAGTCGTTCTTGGAGACGACCTGGCCGGGGTCGACTTTGAGCGCCGCCTTCTGTTGTTCGGTCAGCTTGGGCCGCGGCGCCGGTTTGAAGCCGAAGACATTGGCGGATGCGTCCTTTTTCGTCTGTTCGTCGGTCTTGGCCGAAAACTGCTCGAGCAGATGGCGGTCGAGATCGGCTTCGCGCAGCTTGAGCGCGCTGTCGTCTCCGGACGACCCGTCGTCGAGCGCGATGTCGGGAACGATGCCCTTGGCCTGGATCGAGCGCCCGTTCGGCGTGTAGTAGCGCGCGGTGGTCAGCTTGAGCGCCGCGTTGTTGCTGAGCGGCAGGATCGTCTGCACCGAGGCCTTGCCGAAAGTCTGCTGTCCCATGATTACCGCGCGCTTGTGGTCCTGCAGCGCGCCGGCGACGATTTCCGACGCCGATGCCGAGCCGCCGTTGACCAGCACCACCAGCGGCGCGTTCTTGACCGTCGCCGGCAGGCCCTGCAGATAATCGGAGGAATCGCCGCGCAGATAGTTATCGGGACTCGCGGTCAGCCGCATCTTCGAATCCTCGGTGCGGCCATCGGTGTAGACGACCAGCGCGTCCTTCGGCAGGAACGTGGCCGATACCGCAACCGCGCCGTTCAGCAGCCCGCCCGGGTCGTTGCGCAGGTCGAGCACGATGCCCTTGACCGGGCCGTCGTTCTTCTTGAACAGCGTGTCGATCGCCTTCGCCAGGTTTTCGCCGGTATGTTCCTGGAACTGCGTGATGCGCAGATAGACGTAGCCGGGTTCGAGCAGCGTCGATTTCACGCTCTGAATCTTGATGATCGCGCGCGTCAGCGTGACCACCAGCGGCTTCGGATTGCCCTTGCGCACGATGGTCAGCGTGATCTTGGTGTCGGGCTTGCCGCGCATGCGCTTGACCGCGTCGGCGAGCGTCATGCCCTTGACCGCGGTGTCGTCGAGTTTGACGATCAGGTCGCCGGGCTTGATGTCGGCGCGCGCGGCCGGCGAATCGTCGATCGGCGAGACAACCTTGACGAAGCCGTCCTCCATCCCGACCTCGATGCCGAGGCCGCCGAATTCACCCTTGGTGCCGACTTCAAGATCGCGGTAATCCTCGCCCTCGAGGTAGGCCGAGTGCGGATCGAGGTCGGACACCATGCCGTTGATGGCGCCGGTGATCAGTTTCTTGTCGTCGACCGGCTCGACATAATCGCTCTTGATGCGACCGAATACCTCGGCCAGCGTGCGCAGTTCCTCGACCGGCAGCGGGCTGCTGGGCGTTTCGTGCTGGGCGACCGCCGAAAAATTGAGGGACAGCATCACGCCGACGATGACGCCCAGCGCGACCAGTCCAAGTTGTTGCAGCCGATTACGCATTGCAGATTCCCATTCCTGTGCTGTGTTGATGTTGACTATCTGAGACTTACCCAATCGAGCGGATCGAAGGCTTTGCCGCGGTACCGCAGTTCGAAGTATAAACCGGATTTCTCGCTGCCGCCGCTGGCGCCAACCTGGGCCACCGGTTCCCCGCTGCGCACCGCATCTCCGACCCGCTTCAGCAGCGCTTCATTGTTCGCATACAGGCTCATGTAGCCGCCGCCGTGATCGATGATCAGCAGATTGCCGAAACCGCGCAGCCAGTCTGAGAACACCACGCGGCCGGCCGCAATCGCCCTCACGTCCTGTCCGTCCGGCGCCGCGATGAACAGGCCTTTCCACGCCAGTCCGCTGTCCTCCCGTTGACTGCCGAAGCGGTTGCGAAGTTCCCCCCGCACCGGCAGGCTGAGCTTGCCTTTCAGCTGCGCGAACGGAATGCCGCTGAGGCCGGCGTCGGGAAGCCGATCGTTTCTGAGCGGCGTCGATTCCAGCACCTGGCCGAGCTGCTCGACCAGCCGGGTCAACCTTTCCTCGTTGCGCTTGAGCGTCGAAATCTCGCGCCGCTGCTTCTCGATCTGCCGCGATACCCGCAGCAGCACCTGCTGGCGGGCCTGCTGCTCGGATCCCAGCCGCTTACGCTGCGCCTGTTGCTCGGTGCGGATTGCGTCGAGTTCGGCGCTGCGGCGGCGGGTCGCCTGCGATAACTGATCGAGCTGCTGGAGATCCACGCGCAGCCCACGGATGATGTCGGCGTGCGCGCGCGACAGATAGCCGAGGTAATAAAGCTCGCGCGCGATCTGGTTCGGGTCCTCGCCCGACAGCAGCAGTTTCAGCGCGTCGGGTTGCGCGCCGGTATAGCGCTGATAGAGCAGGCGCGCGAGCTGCGCCTGCCGCGCTTCGATGCCGGCGGAGACGCGCCGGCTTTGCGCGCCGAGGTCGGTGAGCCGCGCGTCGACCGCGCGCTGCTGCTCGCCGAGGTCGCGCAGCCGGCGATTGGCTTCGGAAATCGCGTGTTCCGATTCGCGCAGCGCGTCGGCCGCCTCATTTTTCGATTCCTGGGAAGAGGCGAGTTTTTTCTGCAGCGCTTCGAGGCGGACGCGCAGTCGGTCGAGGTCGCGCTGCGGGTTTTTGTCGGCCGCGTCGCACGCGGCGCTCAGGGCGCCGGCCAGCGCCAGCGCGGAAACGACAGTCAAAAAGAGTCTAGGCGAATTCAATCAGCGGCTGGCCCGTCATTTCCGGCGGCTGCGTCAGCCCCATCATCCTGAGCAGCGTCGGCGCCACGTCGCGCAGCGCGCCGTGCCCGGCGATCCGCGCCTTGCGGCCGATGTAGAGCAGCGGCACTGGATCCAGCGTGTGCGCGGTATGCGGCTGGCGGGTGGCGGGGTCGTACATCATCTCGGCGTTGCCGTGGTCGGCGGTGATCAGCACTTCGCCGCCGGCTTCCTGCATTGCCGCGACGACGCGGCCGAGACATTCGTCGAGCGCTTCGATTGCGCGCGTCGCCGCCGCCAGATTGCCGGTGTGGCCGACCATGTCGCCGTTGGCGTAATTGCAGATGATCGCGTCGTAACGGCGGCTGTCGATCGCCGCGACCAGCTTGTCGGTAACCTCGAACGCGCTCATTTCAGGTTTCAGGTCGTAGGTCGCGACTTTCGGCGATGGCACCAGGATACGGTCCTCGCCCGGGTACGGGGTTTCGACGCCGCCGCTGAAGAAATAGGTCACGTGCGCGTATTTCTCGGTCTCGGCGATGCGCAGTTGCCTGAGCCCCAGTTTCGAAATGTATTCGCCGAAGCTATTGCTGATGTCCTGCGGCGGAAACGCGACCGGCAGCTTGAAGTCCTCGCTGTAACTGGTCAACGTGCAGAAATAGCCGAGCTTCGGAACACGGGCGCGTTCGAATCCGCTGAAACCGGGCTCGGTCAGCGCGCGCGTCAACTGGCGCGCGCGGTCGGCGCGGAAATTCATGAATACCACGGCGTCGCCGTCGTGCATGCGCACCGGCGCGCCGTCCGGCGCCACGATCGCGGTCGCCTTCACGAACTCGTCGTTCTCGCCGCGCGCGTAAGCCGCTTCCAGCGCAGTCAACGCGTCAGCGGCCTGATACGGCGCGCTGCCCTGCGTGATCAGGTCGTAGGCGGTCTGCACGCGCTCCCAGCGCTGGTCGCGGTCCATCGCGTAATAGCGGCCGATAATCGAGGCGATGCCGCCGCCGCCGAGTTGCGCGCACCTGTCCTGCAGCCGCTTCAGCGAGGCCGCGGCGCTGCGCGGCGGAGTGTCGCGCCCGTCGAGAAACGCGTGCACGTAAACCCGGCTGACGCCCGCCTTGACCGCCATCTCGAGCATCGCGTGGATCTGCGTTTCATGGCTGTGCACGCCGCCCGGCGACAGCAGGCCGAGGATGTGCAGCGCCGAACGGTTGTTGCGCGCGGTGTCCACCGCCTGTTTGAGCGCGGCGTTGGCGAGGAATTCGCCGCTTTCGATCGCCGCTTCGATCCGCGTGTACTCCTGATAGACGATGCGGCCGGCGCCGATGTTCAGGTGTCCGACCTCGGAGTTGCCCATTTGCGCAGGGGGCAGCCCGACCCATTTTTCGGAGGCATCGATCAGGGTATGCGGATAGGTATTCCAGAGAACATCCCAGTGCGGTTTGCGCGCTTGGCAGATCGCGTTGTTCTCGCATGCTTCGCGATAACCGAAGCCATCGAGTATGATCAATAAGACTGGTTTTACTTTCATGATTTATAAGTATTTTTCTTTAACGGGAGCGGCAGGATTCATAAATCATTCTAATCCAATTCAATGTCGGAAACATTATTTCTGCGTCGCAACAAAGCGATCTGGATGGGCAGGCAGAAATGCGGCGCAAATTTGTCGGCAGGCTTCTGATAGAATCCATCGCCTTTTTGGAGGTTGCTGCGTGGAGCCGTCGTTTCTGGCGTTTCTGAAAAAGGATCCGTGGCATCTGCCGGTGTTTGCCATCGCGGTCGTCAGCGGCAGCATGCTGGTGTGGTCGTTCGGCAAACGGTTGTTCGTGCGCGCCGCGCCGCAGGTGAGCCCGGCCGAGGCGGTGCAGTTGATCAATCAGCGCGACGCGCTGGTGCTGGATGTGCGCGCGACCGCCGAGCGCACCGGTGGACACATTCCCCACGCGCGGCATTTGCCGTTCAGCGAACTGAAGCAGCGCGCCGGCGAACTGGAATCGTTCAAGGGGCGTCCGGTGGTGGTCAACTGCCAATGGGATGCGCAGGCAGCCATCGCCTACGCGGCCCTGAAGAAAAGCGGTTTTGACGAAATATTCGTGCTGCACGGCGGCATCGGCGCCTGGCGCGAAGCGAATCTGCCGGTGCAGAAGTGAAGGCAATGGCCGAGGTCACCATGTACACCACCGCCGGCTGCCCGTTCTGCAAAATGACGGAACGCATGCTGGAGGCGATGGGCATCAGCGATGTCGTGCGCATCCGCGTCGACCTCGATCCGGCGGCGCGCGCGGAAATGATGCGGCGCACCGGCCGGCGCACTGTGCCGCAGATCTACATCGGCGATACGTACATCGGCGGCTACGAGGAGCTGGCGGCGTTGCATCATGCCGGCAAACTTGAGGAATTGTTGGGCGTCTGAAAACCTGAGCGAGGTATATCGTGAGCGAAGCGTCACCGGCAGCACCGGTATTTGCGATTGAAAAAATCTATATGAAAGATCTGTCGGTCGAGGTTCCCAATGGCCCGCAGATTTTTCTGGAACGCGAGGCGCCGAGCGTCGAGGTCGGCGTGCGCAGTGAGGCCAGGCCGCTGCCGCAGGAAGGCCTGTTCGAAGTCGTGCTGGGAGTGACGGTCACCGCCAAGATCAAGGACAAGACGCTGTTTCTGGTCGAGGCCGCACAGGCCGGAATCTTCCAGATTCGCAACGTGTCGCAGCAGGACCTGGGGCCGCTGCTGGGCGTCGCCTGTCCCAACACGCTGTTTCCCTATGCGCGCGAGGCGGTGTCGGCGGTCATCACGCGCGCCGGTTTCCCGCCGGTGGTGCTGGCGCCGATGAGTTTCGAAGCGATCTATCAGCAGCAACAGGCGGCGCAGCCGTCCGCGAAACCAAACTGATTCGATGGCGCGCGCGACAGTCACGACCGGCGGCGCGCTGCTCGCGCTGCTGGCGACGCTGGCCGGCGCCGCCGAATTCCGTTCGGTCGGCGACAGTCCGGCGGTGCTCTACGACGCGCCCTCGGAGAAAGCGAACAAACTCTATATGCTGAGCCCCGGCTATCCGCTGGAGATCGTCGTCCCGCTTGAACACTGGAGCAAGGTGCGCACCGCCGACGGCGAACTGTCGTGGATTGAGAACCAGGACCTCGGCGACAGGCGCACGCTGCTGGTGAAGGTTCCGCTGGCCGCCATCAGGGCGGCGCCGGACGACGGCGCGCCGACGGTGTTTCAGGCCGAGCAGGGCGTGCTGCTCGAACTGCTGGAACTGACCGATACCGGCTGGGTGCGGGTGCAGCATCGCGACGGCCAGAGCGGCTATCTGCGGGTCGACCAGGTCTGGGGTTTATGAAGCTGGCCGTGCTGGGCGCCGGGGCGTGGGGCACGGCGATCACTCTCAGTCTCGCGCCGCGCCATGCGATCACGCTATGGGCGCGCGATGCGCGCCACGCCGAAGAAATCGCGGTGGCGCGCGCCAACGAGCGCTATCTGTCGGGATTTGCCTTGCCGGCGTCGGTTGCGGTCACGCCGCGGATCGAAGCCGCGCTGGCCGATGCCGAACTGGCGCTGGTCGCCACCACCACGGCGGGACTGGGCGAAGTGCTGCCGCACGTCGGCGCGCGCGGAACGCCGGTGGTCTGGCTGTGCAAGGGCTTCGATGCTGCCTCGACACAATTGCCGCATCAGATCGCGCGCCGCGAGTTGCCGCCGCGATTGCCGCGCGCGGTGCTGTCCGGGCCGAGTTTCGCGCAGGAGGTCGCGCAGGGGCTGCCGACCGCGCTGGCGCTGGCATCCGAAAATTTCGAATTCGCGGCGCGGATCGCGCGCGAACTTCACCATGACCGGTTGCGCATTTATTCCGCCGACGATGTCGCCGGCATCGAAGTCGCGGGCGCGGTCAAGAACGTGATCGCGATCGCGGCCGGCATCAGCGACGGTCTCGGCCTCGGCTACAACGCGCGTGCCGCGCTGATCACGCGCGGTCTGGCCGAGATCACGCGACTTGGCCTGAAGCTGGGCGGCCGGCTGGAAACCTTCATGGGGCTCGCCGGCGTCGGTGACCTGGTGCTGACCTGCACCGGCGAGCTGTCGCGCAACCGCAACGTCGGCCTCGGTCTGGCGCAGGGCATGACGCTGCCGTCGATCCTCGGCAGCCTCGGCCACGTCGCGGAAGGCGTGCATACTGCGCGCGTGGTCGGCCGGCTGGCGCGCGAACTCACGGTCGAGATGCCGATCACGCAGGCGGTGTGCCGCGTGATGGATGAAAATGCGCCGCCGCGTGTCGCGGTGCAGGAGCTTCTCGCGCGCGAACCGCGGCCGGAGCGACGCTAGGCGCGCTTGCTTGTCACGCCGGATGAAACGCGCTAACGTGCGGTCGTCCGGCGCGGTTGCCGGCACGCAACGTGCTTCGCAATCCGATCACGACCGCTCAATTGATACGGTTTCAACAAGCCTATGGCCAGACCGGAAAAAATCCGCCTCGGTGAAATCCTCGTCCAGCAGAAGATACTGACGCAGGACCAACTGAAGCTCGCGCTCGACGAACAGAAACGCAGCGGCCGCAGGCTCGGCCGCGTGTTCATCGAGCGCGGCTTCGTCACCGAAGAGGAAATTTCGGAGGCGCTCGCCAAGCAGCTGCAGGTCCCGTACATCAACCTCAAGTATTACAACGTCAAGCCGGAAGTGGTGCAGAAGCTGCCGGAAACCCAGGCGCGCCGCTTCCGTGCGCTGGCGCTCGAGGACCGTCCGAATGCATTGCTGATCGGGATGACCGATCCGACCGATCTCAATGCCTACGACGAAATCGCGCGCCTGGTAAAGCGCGACATCGAAATCGCCGTCGTCAACGAATCGCAGTTGCTGGCGACGATAGACCGCGTCTACCGGCGCACTGGCGAAATCAGCAATCTCGCGCAGGAACTGCAGGCCGAACTCGGCGACACTGCGGTGGATTTCGGCGCGCTGGCCGCGACGCCGGGCGTCGAGGAAGCGCCGGTCGTCAAGCTGCTGCAGTCGGTGTTCGAGGACGCGACGCAGGTGCGCGCGTCCGACATTCACATCGAACCGCAGGAGAAAAAACTGCAGATCCGCTTCCGCATTGACGGCGTGCTGCACCTGCAGACCGAAGCCGATGCCAAGATCGCCTCCGCGCTGGTGCTGCGGCTCAAACTGATGTCGGGCCTCGATATTTCGGAGAAGCGGCTGCCGCAGGACGGGCGTTTCAATGTCAAGATCCGCGCCAGCACGGTCGATGTGCGGATATCGACGATGCCGACGCAGTATGGCGAGTCGGTGGTGATGCGGCTGCTGAATCAGGGCGGCGGCATCCTGACGCTCGACAGGCTCGGCATGCCGCCGCACGTGATGGAGCGCGTGCGCGCAGTCCTGCACCGCACCAGCAGCATGATACTGGTGACCGGCCCGACCGGCAGCGGCAAGACCACCACGCTCTATGCGGCGCTCGCCGAACTCAATACGCCGGAACGCAAGATCATCACCGTCGAGGACCCGGTCGAGTACCGTCTGCCCGGCATCAACCAGGTGCAGGTGCACGAGAAAATAGACCTGACCTTCGGCCGCGTGCTGCGCTCGGCGCTGCGCCAGGACCCGGACGTGATCCTGGTCGGCGAAATGCGCGACCAGGAAACCGCCGAGACCGGACTGCGCGCGGCGATGACCGGCCACCTGGTGCTGTCCACGCTGCACACCAACGACGCGGTGACGACGCCGATCCGGCTGCTCGACATGGGGGCGCCGCGCTACATGGTCGCGCTATCGCTGCAACTGGTGCTCGCGCAGCGGCTGGTGCGGCTGATCTGCGAGAGCTGCGCCGAAACGTACACGCTGCTGCCGGGCGAGCACGAGTGGCTGACGCAGGAACTCGGACCGAAAGTGGACAACTACCGCTACGTCAAGGGCAAAGGCTGTTCGCATTGCAACGGCACCGGCTATCTCGGCCGCACCGGCGTTTACGAAATGCTGGAAATGACCAAGCCGGTGGTCGAGGCGGCCAACCAGGAAGACCCCGCATTGTTCATAGAAGTGGCGACGCGCGAGATGGCCGGTCATACGCTGCGCCGCCACGCCGCGCAACTGGTGACCGAAGGCAAGACCACCGTTGATGAAGCGATGCGGATCAGCAACCAGTTTGAAGAGTAACCATGCCGTACTTTGCGTATAAGGCGCGTAACAGCGGCGGCGAACTGGTCGAGGGCGTGCTGGAAAACACCGACAGCGGGGCAGTGGCGACTCAGCTGTTCGGCCTCGGCATCACGCCGATCGAAATCATGCCGGCGCGCGCGCCGGGCTCATCGTCCGCCCTGCGGCTGTTCCGGGAAAAGGTCTCCCAGCTCGACCTGATGCTGTTCAGCCGTCAGATGTTCACGTTGCTGAAAGCCGGTGTGCCGATCATGCGCGCGCTGGCCGGGTTGCAGGAATCCACCGTCAACGAGACTTTTGCGACGGTCATCCGCGAGGTGAGGGAAAGCCTCGACAGCGGACGCGAACTGGCGCCGTCGCTGGCGCGTCAGCCCAAAGTCTTCACGCCGTTCTACGTCAGCATGATACGGGTCGGTGAGACCACCGGGCGGCTGGAAGAGGTTTTTCTGCGCATGTTCGAACATCTCGAGTTCGAAAAATTCATGCGTGAACAGGTCAAATCGGCGATCCGCTATCCGTTGTTCGTGGTCGCGACGATGGGCATCGCGATCGTCATCATCAATCTGTTCGTGATCCCCGCGTTCGCCAAGGTCTTCGCCAGCTTTCACGCCGAACTGCCGCTGATGACGCGGGTACTGATCGGATTTTCCAATTTCATGGTTGCCTGGTGGCCGGCGATGCTGGGCGGGTTCGTCGTCGCCGTGTTCGGCTTCCGGGCGTGGGTGCGCACCGCGGCCGGCCGGCTCAAATGGGACGAGATCAAGCTGAAAATCCCGATCGCCGGCAAGATCGTCCTGAAGGCGACGCTGGCGCGCTTCGCGCGCAGCTTCGCGCTGGCCAGCCGCAGCGGCGTGCCGGTGACCCAGGCCTTGTCGAACGTCGCACAGACGGTGGACAACGATTTCATCGCGCGCAAAATCGAAAAAATGCGCGAAGGCGTCGAGCGCGGTGAGGCGGTGCTGCGCACCGCGGCCGCGTCCGGCGTGTTCACGCCGGTGGTGGTGCAGATGATCGCGGTCGGAGAGGAGTCGGGCGCGATCGACGACATGATGCAGGAAGTCGCCGACATGTATCAGCGCGAAGTCGAGTACGAGCTGAAAACGCTGTCGTCGCAAATCGAGCCGATCCTGATCATTGCGCTGGGCGTGTTGGTATTGATCCTTGCGCTTGGTGTATTCCTGCCGATCTGGGACCTCGGCCGCGCCATGCTGCACAAATGACCGCCGCCCACATCGCTGAATTACCGATTACCGGGGCAGAGCGACACGCGCGTGGTTTCACGCTGATCGAGTTGATCGTCGTCATTATCATCATCAGCACGCTGGCGACGGTCGCCATCGATCGCCTGCTGTACTGGCAGGAGCGCGCGGAAAAGGCGATGATGGAAAGTTCACTCGAAGCGATGAAAATGGGATTGCGCATTCATATGGCCGAATTGATGGCGGCCAATCGGGGCGGCGATTTTTCCACGCTGGAAAGGGAGAATCCGATGCGCTGGCTGGCCGAGCCGCCTGCCGACTATGCCGGAGAAGACCAGCCGCAGAGCAAGCCCGGCTGGTACTTCGTTTCGCGCGATCATGAACTGGTTTATCTGCCGCGCAGCAGCGCCCATCTCGAGGTTTTGCAGAATGCCGATCAAGGGTTGCATTTTCGCGTGGTGCTGGAGTACGCAACCAATCCGGTCAGCGGCACCCGCGTTCCGGCCGGCGTGACGGTGGTTCCGGTTACAACTTTCAAATGGTTTTGATCGGGCGATAAAGAGTATAATAAAAAGCTTTGAAATTTCGTCGGTTACGTCGGATTTCTAGAGAAAAATCCGTGAAGAATGTCACGGATTAATGACAAACGAGGGCGCTATGAAAGCTGAGCAAACGGGTTTTACGTTAATTGAGTTGATCGTCGTGATCATCATTCTGGGCATTCTGGCGGCGGTCGCGCTGCCGCGCTACGCGGGACTGCAGACGCAGGCGCGTATTTCCAAATTGAGCGGTGCGTTGGGCGCGATCAAGGGTGCCGCGTCGCTTGCACATGGTGCCTGTCTGGCGGTACAGGGCGCAGCCCCATGTACGGCAGCTGCCTATACTCTTCCCGAGGAAGGGATCAACGTCACGCTGATCAATCAGTATCCAACTGCCGACGCGGCAGGAATCATCGGGGCCGCAGGATTGACGATCTCGAATTCGGAAGGGTTTGCGACCACCGGCGGCGGCGCTGCTGCAGGCGATACGCTGACCCTGCAGGTGCTGGGCGGGTCGGACTCGACCAATTGCAGTGTTACCTATCAGGCGCCGACCGCCGCCGGCAACTCGCCGGTGTTCGGCACACCATTGACGGCAGGCTGCTGAAGCTAAAGCTGGCATGGAATCTGCAGTATCTGAGGGCGTGAGGTGTTTTTTAAAAGGAGCGAGCATGAAAACTAGACAAGCGGGCTTTACTTTGATCGAACTGATCGTCGTGATCACGATCCTCGGCATTCTGGCTGCTACCGCGATCCCTGCCTATGTGAATTACACGACGCAAGCACGCGTTGCAGCACTGAATGGTTTGATCGGCGGAATCAGTTCCTCGGTGGCCATGGCACAGGCCAAATATATTGCCAATGGCAACACTGCTGCGGTTACCATCACACTGGCGAGTGGCACGACGGTCGGCGTTAGCTCAGGTGCCAATGGCGGGATTCCGCTATCGACGGCCGGAGGAATTAGCAATATGGTCAACAGCACTTCCTTTGTTT